>ULRX01005237.1_pt1 | contig 16650 bp, 20 predicted proteins | sample 1955871 | NCBI WGS metagenome assembly ULRX01 (sample SAMEA4835695, study PRJEB28245) | human gut metagenome | biome: gut microbiome; material: fecal sample | place: Denmark | collected 2008 | reverse complement strand
TCTTTAATTTTTTCAAGTTGATTACTCATGAGTTCTTGTTGTTTTTTTAGAGTTTATGATTAGTGTTCGCAGAGTTCTGTCAGCACACCCAGTGTTGATTTCGGGTGAAGGAAAGCGATATTCAGACCTTCGGCACCTTTACGGGGAGCCTTGTCAATCAGGCGGATTTCTTTGCTTTCTGCTTCTGCCAAAGCATTAGCTACGCCATCTTCTACGGCAAATGCTACGTGATGAACACCTACACCTTTGTTTTCAATAAATTTGGCAATGGTACTTTCGGGGCAAGTCGGTTCCAACAATTCGATTTTTGTTTCACCTACCTTTAAAAAAGCGGTTCTTACTTTTTGATCTTCTACTGTCTCGATGTTGTAACATTTCAGACCTAATACGTTCTCGTAGTAAGGAAGGGCTTCTTCGATGCTTTTAACAGCAATGCCCAGATGCTCAATGTGTGAAATCTTCATAACTATATTTTTTATATGGTTTAATTATGTGCTTATATGGCATAAAACAGCACAAAGAAAGACATTTCTTGTCTAATAAAGAAATATTTCAGCATTTAATTATTGGGGAATAAAGCATAAAAAATGCTCCGGATGGATGCTAAAGATGGGTTTTGTAATCTTGAGATTACATTTAGACATAAAATTTGACCAAAAGATTATTCAGCCATGTCCAGCTGATGCGGAACCAACGGCGGGTACTACTTTGTTTGCCTCCGAATCGGAGCACAAAATCGCGATAACCGTGCTTGCGGAAAGGAAGTCCTACATCCATAAACTCCATGTGGCGGAATCCCCGTTCATGGGCATCTTCAAGTGCTTTCCACACGGCCAGTATGCCGGGCGATTGCAGTGCGTATGTCTTTCGCATTCCTCCCGAAAACCAGATAAAGGCATTGTCTCCGGAGTATATGCAGACGGAACCACCGATAATTTTTTCTTTGTATTTTACTATGAATATTTTTGCCTGTTTGCCTTTGATAAGCATGCTGTTCATATGGCGGAAAAAGTCATTGGCAGGGAAGTATCTCCGTATCCGTGAAGAATAAACCTTGTGCAACATTCGAGAGAATTCCTTAATTTCTTCCACCGTATGAGCTTCTTCTACTTTCGCTCCGTTTTTGAGTCCCTTTTTGATTTGCCGGATACGAGACGGGCTGAAACGATCTTCTGCTTTCTGTGTACTGTGCAGAGAATTGCGGACACGCAGCCAGTTGACCGGGAAAAAGTCGTTCTTCCGAAAAAAACGATAGCCGAACATTGAATTATCCAGATTGCGAAATTCAATAAGAATACAGGTGCGCGACGCTTCCTGAGTAAGATGTTCCAGCATTTCACCGAAAATTTCTTCTTCTTTCTCTTTACTTGCCGGGAGAGAGTTGTTCAGAAATTCGCCTGCACCATATACTACACATTGTTTGACAAGGGAGGAGGGGAGCCACTTTTTGGTCTTGCGTATGGCAGCAAGCAGACGTGCCACCGGTCTGCCTTCTTCTGTCGCCACTATCAGCAGTGGAGTGTACCCTGGAGTCGATTCATAGATCTGAAACAACTCCTTGGAATGGAATGTGTTATTCCCCGGTAAGTCGGGAATATCTTTTCCGCGGTAATATGTCGTTAGTTTAAGTGGCATCCAATTACAAATTTACACTTTTTATTCTTCATTCAACAAAAAAAAAGAGATTTTGTTGGTTTACCCTAAAGTTTGTCTTTTTGTTCTCTTCATATATTTGAGGAAAAAAGGAGTTGGAAAAGCGAATTTTCGTATTATTGCCATCTTTTTGTGAGTACAGAAGTAAAATGGAAACGTCTATGTAAAAGATTTACTCTAATTGTATTTTACTAAACAAAGAAAATTAATATTAACTTTAAATTAAGACGAATGAGAGAGAATGCATTTGTTGAAGCTTGGAAGACACAGCATAGACGCGTTTCCATGATTTTGGGGTTGACTTTATTGTGTGCCCCCTCTGCCATATCTGCTTATGCAGAAAATGGAGTGAATGATACTACCGTGCAAGCCGTCATGCAAACAAAGACTGTGAAAGGAACTGTCTTGGATGAAAATGGAGAACCGTTGATTGGTGTTTCTATTGTGGTGAAAGGTACGAGCACAGGTACAATTACTGATTTTGATGGTAAATTTTCGATTAATCTTCCGGCTGGAAGTAAAGAATTGGTTGTTTCTTATATAGGATATAAAGAGCAAACTGTTGCAGTGACCGGAAATGCACCGCTGAATCTAAAGATGGTGCCAGATACACAAGCTTTGGATGAGGTCGTAGTTATTGGTTATGGTGCAGTGAAGAAACGTGATTTGACAGGTGCTGTGGCTTCTGTAAAATCGGAAGATATTACCATGAATCCGGGAGTGAATCCGATGGATGCGTTGCAAGGTAAAATTGCAGGTCTGGACATCACTAATTCTTCCGGTCAGGCGGGTTCGTCACCAACAGTTCAGTTGCGTGGTACCCGTTCTTTACAGTTGGATGATGATGGTAATATTTCTTCCAGTGCATTCAAACCGACTTATATTATTGATGGCATGCCGGGTGATATTGCTACATTGAATCCCAATGATATTGAATCTATTGAAGTATTGAAAGATGCTTCTTCTACCGCTATCTACGGTTCAAGTGGTGCAAATGGTGTTATTATTGTGACAACAAAAGGAGCTAAGAGTGGAAAGCCGGTCATCAATTTCAATGCTTATGCCGGAACTACTTTGGGTGCCCGAGTTCCTAAAATGCGTACAGGTGACTCATATCTTAATTATATAAAAGATTCATATAAGCCTGTCGGTACTACGAATGAGGAAGAAATTTTTGGTGAAAGATATGATGCTATCAAAAATAACCAATGGGTAAATTGGGGAGATGAAGTTTTACATTCAGGTTTGAAGCAGAACTATAGTATTTCTGTAGCAGGGGGGACTGAGAAGACGAAAGCTTATTTCTCACTGAACTACACTGATGAGAAGAGTATGTACGAAAATGATAACTACAAAGTATACTCTACCCGTGTCCGTATAGATCAGGAAATCAATAAGTGGATTAATGCCGGTATTAATGTTCAGGCATCTTTCTCCAACAAGAATTCGCGGAATGCGGTTTTAGAAAGAGCGTTGTTCTCTACACCTTTGGGCGTTCCTTACAATGAAGATGGTTCTATCACAGAATTCCCGATTCCCGGTTCATCATCAGACCCGAATCCATTGGCAGATGAACAGGATGGGGTTTATAAGAACAATACAAAAGCAGGAAAGGCGTACGTTGACGCTTATCTTGAATGGAAACCGGTAAAAGGTTTATCTGTTAAGTCTCAACTTGGTGGCAGTTATTCTCAATCCCGTTCAGGTAAATTTATGGGAGAAGGTTCTTATAATGTGTTGAAAGGTAGTACGGTTGCGTATGGTGAAGCTACCAATAAGACAGGTTATAATTATAAATGGGAAAATATCGTTGCTTACCACAATACTTTTAATAAAGATCATGACCTGACTGTGACAGGTGTTACCTCCTGGAATTATAATCAGAGTGAGGAGTATTATGTCTATGGTGAGAATCCGGCAACGAATGATATGTTGTGGTATGCATTACAGAATGCTGATAATAAGAAACTGAGCAGCAAATATCTGATGTCCAAAGGAATGGGCTTTATCGGACGTGTCAATTACTCATATAAAGGTAAATACTTGTTCTCTGCTTCCGGTCGTTATGAAGCAGATTCTCGTTTGTCAAAGGACAACAGATGGAATCTGTTCCCTGCTGTTTCCGTAGGCTGGAGAATTTCAGATGAAGCATTCATGGCTGGAACAAAGAACTGGCTGGATAACTTGAAATTGCGTGTCGGTTATGGTGTTGCCGGAACTACTGCCGGTATCGCTGAGTATAGCTCAATGGCATCTTTGGAAAATGTAACTACTTCTTTGGGTGGTATGACTGTTCCGTCAGCTAAATTTACGGAATATATTACTAACCGCAATCTAACTTGGGAAAAGACCCATGACTTGAATATTGGTATTGATGCCAGCTTTCTAAATAATCGTATTGATCTGACATTGGATTTATATAAGACAAAGACAACGGATGTTATTCTTTCGCAAGCATTGCCAACTTCTATTATGGGTAATTATAACGGCAGTATTCCTTATAAAATGAATAAGAATGCTGCTGAAACAGAAAATCGTGGTATTGAAATGGCTCTTAATACCCGCAATATTGTGAAGAAGGACTTCACTTGGAGTTCAACAGTGACATTTACTGCTAACAAAGAAAAAATAAAATCTTTGATTGATGGGCAGGATATGATGTTCAATGCAAAGAAGGGGGACATGGTGTTTAAAGTAGGTGAGGGAGTCGGTTCTTTCTATAAATATAAGGTACTTGGTATTTGGCAGTATAGCGAAAAAGAAACTGCCGCTTTGTTCGGGTGCGAACCGGGTGATATTAAGCTGGATTTACCTAGTGTGAAAAAAGACGGAAATGGTTACTACTATATGAATCCTGAAGGAGAGCGCGTTGATATTACTGCAGAAAACCCCTACAGTGTGCGTGCGGATTATGACCGTCAGGTAATAGGACGTAATACTCCGGACTGGACGCTGGGTTTCAAAAACAACTTCAGGTACAAAGACTTTGATTTGTCTATCTTCCTTTACGCACGTTGGGGACAGATGATGAACTATGGTAGTGTAATAGGTAAATATTCACCTAATCCGGATTATAACATTCCTACTTATTTTACTTACTATGATAAGACAATCGAGGCAGATCAGAATGTTTTGTTCTATGCTATTGACCAGACTAAGGATAGAAGTGCGTATGAGGGATATGATTCTATGTATTATGTGGATGGTTCATTCTTTAAACTGAAAAACGTAACATTAGGCTATACGCTGCCTGGTAAACTTACAAAACGTTTTGGTATCAGTAACTTGAGAATTTATGCGACAATGACCAATCTGTTTACTTATTCGCCAAGCAAATATGTGAAGAATTACGACCCGGAAATGAACGGCAGCATTAACTTCCCATTGTCTCGTGATTGCATATTTGGTCTTAATTTAACTTTCTAAAAAATAGCAATATGAAAAAGATATATAGTTTAGTTCTACTTGTTGCCGGAGTTTTTTCTTGGGGCTCTTGCAGTCTTGATGAAGTGAACCCCAACAACTCGGGGCAGTTCTCCGATGGTTCTTATACATTGGAAACTTATAAGGCATTTACTAACTCGTGTTATACAGCCTTGATCAATAATATCTATCAAAGTAGTGATTACCTGGTTTGTACCGAAGCGGGTACTGATATTTGGGAAGAACCGAAATCGGGTTCCAGTTATCAACGTTACCATAGTTATAACGGCATGAAAACCGATGATAGCTATTATTATAAAGTGTGGCAATATTCTTATCTGTGCATTAATAGCTGTAATATTGTAATTGATGGAGCAGAGAATGTAACAGGAGATGAGAATGATATCAAAGAATGTGTGGCACAGGCCAGATGTCTGCGTGCTTACTATTATATGAATCTTGTGGAACAGTTTGGCAATATCGATTTGCAGTTGAAAGCTGCTGACAGTGAGAATATTTCTTTTGCGGCTCATCGTTCCACCGTCCCCGAAATTTATGCTGCTATTATCGAAGACTTGAAATTTGCCGTAGAGAATTTACCCGTAAGTTTCAGTGACTACTATAGTCGTGTTACGAAGAAATCGGCTATGGGATTATTGGCCCGTGCATACATTAATGGTGCCGGCTATGATTTGAAAGATACCGATGGAGTCAGCTTTCTGGAAAAAGCTTATGATACAGCAACAACCATGATTAATAACAAAGCGACTTATGAGTGGTATATGCATCCCACCTTTGCCGATGTATTCAATGAGAATAATAATCGTGACAATAAAGAAGCCTTGTTTATTGCTGCGGGTGCTGAAAGAAATTCAGATGCTTACACTAATGGTAACTACTCACAGAGTGAAATGTTCCGTCATTTCTTACCTTCTTTAGGAACGTATACGGATTTGGGATTGGTAGACAAAACTTCAAACTTTGTTTATGGTCGTCCTAATAGTAATATCTTCTTGCCTTCCAAATACCTGATGGACTGTTTTGCGGCTGATATGAATGACACTCGTTTTCGTTATTCATTTATCTCTGCTTACTCGTCTTATTCCATACCGGCATGGGGGGCCACTTATGAGTATGGAGGTTCTGCGTGTGCTAAAGAAATCACAAGCACGCTTGCTACTAAGTTTGGTATTCCGGCATCTAATATAGGCAAGAAAGTGTATCCTCATTTTAATTTAGAATCCAATAGTACAAATGACGCTAATTACTGTCAGTTGGCTATCTGGAATACAGATGGAACAACTAAAACTACTCAGGAGAAAACAGAAGGTAACATCCTTCATCCTGCCCTGCCTTTAGATCCGGCTGAGGCTCATCAATATGCCATTTATTGTTCTTTGAAGACTTTGACAGAAGAGGAAAAAACTCAATATCCGGGCTTGGTTCTTAATGTATATGACTTATATGATGAGAATGGTACGGCACGTGCTACTTATGATAAACCTAGTACGGGTAGTTCATTGTGGTTGTCTATCTATCCGGCTCTTTCAAAGTTCAATATGCCGGGTAATAAATTTGTAGGTGCAAATGTTCAGAAAAAAACGATTGATGTGATGATAATGCGTATGGCAGAGGTTTACCTGATTGCAGCCGAAGCGTCTGTTCGTCTGAATAAGGGAGATGCTGCAGGATATATCAATGTACTCCGTACGCGTGCCGGTGCCGGTACTGTAAGTGAGTCACAGGTTGACCTGAATTATGTTTTCGATGAGTATGCCCGTGAGCTTTGCGGTGAGTGTTCCCGTTGGTATTTGCTGAAACGTAACGGAGCTTTTGAAACTCGCTTGGCTAGCTACAACAAACGTGCTGCTGAAAGCTTTAAGAAAGATTTCTATCTGCGTCCTATTCCTACCAAGTATCTGGAGGCTATTAATAATCCGGCAGAGTTTGGTCAGAATCCTGGTTATTAGTCTATTACTTAATAATCGATTATAAATAATAAAGCCGGACAGGAATTATTCCTGTCCGGCTTTATTATTTATGCATACTTTTTCTTATTTTTGCGTATCAACAAAACATTTCTAAAAGCGTTACGATTATGTTAGATGAAATACTTGCTTATAACAAACAGTTCGTTGAGAACAAAGGATATGAAAAGTATATTACCAATAAATATCCTGATAAAAAAATAGCGATCTTATCTTGTATGGATACCCGTTTGACAGCATTGCTTCCTGCTGCACTGGGCATTAAAAACGGAGACGTGAAAATGATCAAAAATGCGGGAGGTGTTATTTCCCATCCTTTCGGCAGCGTCATTCGTAGTTTACTGGTTGGCATCTTTGAGCTGGGTGTGGAAGAAATAATGGTGATTGCTCATTCAGACTGTGGTGCATGCCATATGCATAGCGAAGAAATGCTCGAAAAAATGAAGGCGCGTGGCATTAAAGCTGATTATATTGATATGATGCGTTTCTGTGGAGTCGATTTTCACAGTTGGCTGGATGGGTTTGAAGATACCGAAAAGTCTGTAAGGGGTACTGTCGATTTTATCGTACGCCATCCTTTGATTCCGTCAGACGTGAAGGTTTATGGATTTATTATAGATTCTACTACCGGAGAATTAACTCGTATTGTATAGGAAAGTTATTGTTCTGGTTCCGTTGAAAGTGGCCTGTGATTATGGTGACGCTATCCTGTTGTGATACCGTCACTATAAGCGTCGGATAGCGTCACTATGTCTGCCTCATAGCGTCACTATCCTGAGTACAAAAAAATAAGGCAGCTTTTTATCGGCTGCCTTTATCTTTCTGCGATTATATACTTTCTTTGCCTCATGTACTCGTTTGTAACAAACGGGGTGCCCGTGTTCTTTAATTTCTGCCTCACGGCTGGCTTTACGATTCGCTTTAATGTAATCGTCTTGTGTAATTCGTTTTTTCATAATGAATATATTTCTCAGTGCAAAGATACAATTTCATTTCTGATTACGGTTGGTTTGCGTTATCTTTGCATACATAAATTAAATGAAAACGGAAATAATATGGAAAATTTCAGTGAACTGATAAAGAATCGCCGTAGTATGCGCAAATTTACTGATGAGGAGTTGACTCAGGATGAGGTCGTAGCTTTGATGAAGGCTGCCTTGATGTCACCTAGCTCCAAGCGCAGTAATAGCTGGCAGTTTGTAGTAGTCGATGATAAAGAAATGCTGAAAGAACTGTCTCATTGCAAGGAACAGGCCTCTTCTTTCATCGCAGACGCTGCTTTGGCTATTGTCGTGATGGCAGATCCGTTGGCGAGTGATGTCTGGATTGAAGATGCTTCTATTGCTTCCATCATGATACAGTTGCAGGCGGAAGATTTAGGATTGGGCAGCTGCTGGGTGCAGGTTCGCGAGCGTTTCACCGCAACAGGAATGCCTTCAGATGAATTTATTCATGGAATTCTGGATATTCCTTTACAGCTTCAGATTCTTTCCGTAATTGCTATCGGGCATAAAGGGATGGAACGTAAACCATTCAACGAAGAACATCTCCAATGGGAGAAAATTCATATCAATAAGTTCGGAGGAAAATAACGATGGGAGCTGTCAAAGCCAATAATAATAAAGATACTTATAAGGCAACTGCCGTCACCTTTATTGTCATCGGAACTCTTTTTCTGATCAATAAACTACTTCCTTTCGCCTCTATCGGTTTGTCTTGGGTGATGAATAAGGACAATTTATTGTTGTATGCCTCTATTTGTTTTTTGATATTCAAACGCGATAAGTCGGTTGGTTTTGTGCTGTTGGGACTTTGGTTGGTGATGAATATCGGTCTGGTGATGTCATTGCTGGGTTCATTGTCCGGCTATCTGTTGCCACTGGCATTATTGATCATCGGAATTATTTTATTTTGGGTCTCAAAACGTTGAAGAAACAATGAAAAGAAGTATAGAAGATACACCTATTGTGTTTCTCGGTGCCGGAAATCTGGCGACTAATCTGGCAAAAGCACTTTACAGGAAAGGATTCCGTATTGTGCAGGTATACAGTCGGACAGAGGAATCGGCACGTACCCTGGCCGATGAGGTAGAAGCAGAATATATTACCGACTTAAAGGAGGTTTCGAAAGAAGCAAGATTATATATTATTTCATTGAAAGATGCCGCTTTCGTAGAACTTTTGCCTCAAATAACTGAAGGGAAACAACATGCACTGTTGGTACATACAGCAGGCAGTATCCCGATGAACATTTGGGAAGGTTATGCGGAGCGTTACGGAGTATTTTATCCCATGCAGACATTTAGCAAACAACGGGCGGTTGACTTTCGGGAAGTACCTTTCTTTATTGAGGCCAAAAGGCCGGAGGACGTCGAATTGTTGAAAGCTGTTGCCGGTACGCTCTCTGAAAAGGTGTACGAAGCCGATTCCGAGCAGCGCAGGAGCCTTCATCTGGCTGCGGTCTTTACTTGTAACTTTACGAATCACATGTATGCCCTCGCTGCCGAACTGCTGGAAAAGTATCATTTGCCTTTTGATGTGATGCTTCCTCTGATTGACGAGACGGCACGTAAAGTACATGAACTGCCTCCTTGTGATGCGCAGACCGGACCGGCTGTACGTTACGACGAGAATGTGATCAATAAACATCTTTCTATGCTGGAAGACACTCCGGCATTGCAGGAAATTTATAAATTAATGAGTAAAAGTATCCATGAGCACCATCAATTATGATCTATCCCGTATCAAAGCGCTGGCTTTTGATGTGGACGGGGTCCTGAGTTCGACAACAGTTCCGCTGCATCCTTCCGGAGAACCGATGCGTACAGTAAATATCAAAGACGGCTATGCCATCCAACTGGCGGTAAAGAAAGGGCTTCATATTGCTATCATTACCGGTGGGAGGACAGAAGCGGTACGTATCCGTTTTGCAGCATTAGGAGTAAAGGATTTGTATATGGGCTCTGCCGTTAAAATCCATGATTACCGTGACTTCCGTGATAAATACGGCTTGTCTGATGACGAAATACTCTATATGGGTGATGATGTACCAGATATGGAAGTGATGTGTGAGTGCGGGCTGCCTTGTTGTCCTAAAGATGCTGTTCCGGAGGTAAAGTCGGTTGCAAAGTATATATCTTATGCAGATGGCGGTCGTGGTTGCGGTCGTGATGTGGTGGAGCAAGTGTTGAAAGCTCATGGTAAATGGATGGCAGAAGATGCCTTCGGTTGGTAAATAACTAAATTGTAACTGAAAACATGCTTGAAAATTTAGATAAGTATCAGATTATATTAGCCTCCAACTCTCCCCGTCGGAAAGAATTGATGTCAGGCTTGGGGGTAGACTATGTGGTCAGAACATTGCCGGATGTGGACGAATCATATCCTGCCGATCTGTCCGGCGCTGAGATACCGGCATATATTTCCCGTGAAAAGGCAGACGCTTACCGGGCCATTATGCAACCGGGAGAACTGCTGATTACGGCAGATACCATTGTCTGGCTGGATGGAAAAGTACTTGGAAAGCCGGAAGGCAGGGAAGGAGCCGTTGAAATGCTTCGTTCTTTATCCGGTAAATCGCATCAGGTTTTTACCGGCGTTTGTCTCACGACCACTGAATGGCAGAAGAGTTTTACAGCTGCATCTGATGTGGAATTTGATGCCTTGTCCGAAGAAGAAATTCAGTATTATGTGGATAAGTATCAGCCTATGGATAAAGCGGGAGCTTATGGGGTGCAGGAATGGATCGGATATATAGGGGTAAAGTCTATTTCCGGCAGCTTCTACAATATAATGGGATTACCAATACAAAAATTATATAAGGAACTCAAGGGTTTATAGCAGTTTACGTATAATAGGCTATTATTCTTTATTTTGCGCAAGTATAGCATTACTAATTTAATTTGCTATATTTGCGCAATTGTTTTACGAATGTTTTACGAAAACAAGGAATAATAAAATAATTGTTTTACAACGATGCCTACAGTAAAAATAGTTATCCTCAAACATCAAAAAAGAGAAGATGATACTTGGAATGTCAAGATCAGAATTACGCATGATAGAAAGTCTTCTTATATTGCAACTTCCCATTATGTCAATTTGGATTCGATTAATAAAAAAACTTTCGAGTTGAAAGAACGAAATAATCCTATATATGATCAGGTAATGATTGATGTTCTGAAAATTAGGGAAGAACTATCCAAGTTAGGACATGCGATAGACCTTTATTCGGCAAAAGGTTTGTGTGAGTTGATGAAGGAGAAACTTTCAAACAAGCCGGATGGGGTTAATTTTTTTGATTTCGGCTATTCTTTTGCTGATAAAATGCTAAAAGAAGGTAAGCGAACAGGGGAAAATTATCGTATTGCAGTACGTAAATTTGAGGAATTTATAGGCAATAAGAACCTACAGTTTTCTGACATAACTTCATCAGTTCTTATGAAATATGATGAGTATTTGAGAAGTCTGCCCTCAAAACGTGGTATAGGTAATATCTCTGATTCAGGAGTTAGGTTATATACGTCTAAAATACAGACTATATTTAATAGAGCAAAATTGGAGTACAATGATGAGGATTTAGGGGTAATACGTATTGCTCACAATCCATTTATCAAATATAAGATTCCGAAAAATCCAGTTACTAGAAAACGATCATTAACTGCTGAACAAATACGAGCAATAAAATCTTATAGTGTTCCCGATAATATGACTGGAGTAATGATAGCTAGAGATGTATTTATTATGTCTTTTATTATGGTTGGAATGAATTCTGTGGATATGTACTATTTGGGTATTCCTAATAAGGGACGGTTGGAATATGAACGTAGAAAAACAATGAACAGGCGTAGTGATAGGGCTTTTATTTCAATTAATGTTGAGCCTGAGTTATTGCCGTATTTAGAGAGATATAAAGATTCATTAGGAGATCGTTCGTTTAACTTTTTTGTGAGATATTCTACGCATAAACAGTTTGTTCATAAGGTTAATGCTCATTTGAAAAAAGTAGGAGATGAATTAGGGATACCTGATTTGACTCTTTATGCAGCCCGCCATTCTTGGGCTACTATTGCTAGAAATGAATGTGGTATATCAATGGATGATGTTGCGATGTGTCTTAATCATAAATCCGGGCATGACGTTACTGATACTTATATAAAGAAAGATTGGAGCCGCATTGATCGTGCTAATCGTAAAGTTCTAGATTATGTATTTGGTTAGACCTTTTTGTTGTCTATAATATATGATTTAAATATTTTTTTTATATTTCTTGATAAGCAGCATAGATGGAATTCTATGCTGCTTTTTTTGTTTATCTATCAAACATATTTTATGTTATAATATTGATCATTTATCTATCATAGTTGATTAATATATCTAATTGTTGTTTATAATGACTTTTGTCTTATAAATTCTTGTTTTATATGATGTTTTTATTGAACTTTTTCGTATTTTACCTGTTGTATAATTTTACAAATAAAACATAACCTTAACCTAACACTTACTGCCTATTGAGCATTTCTTTCAACACACATATTAAATCATCCTTAGACTTTATTGTAGCGTCTTTTTCAGATATAATTCTTTCTAAATCTTGAATACGCTGTTGTAGCCTATCGAGCTCGCCCGAGTTTGATTTGTCGCTTGGGTCTAGTCGCTGTATTTCAACCTCTCCGGTAGGCTTAATAATTTTTGGGGTCCCGGATTCGGGCATAGTTAAGTAATTCATTACTCCTGTATTTTCTTGAGCTACGTTACCTTTATTTTCTTTTATTATCATGTTGCCTTCTCCAGTGAGAAGATATGCCTTATTTATATAAGGATATTTAGAGCTTATCTTTTCCGCCATATTTTTACTAATTCCAACCTTTTTGGAAGGATTTAATACGTCGTATATTGCCTGTGGTCTATCAAACCCAAGAGATTCTGCAAATTGTTTAGGGTTTAATTTGAGATAAGATATTATCTCGCCCATTATTTTAATGACTTTTTCCTTTTCCATAAAGAATAATTCTGTATCTTTGTGCTGTGACAAGTTGCAGATGTTACAGAGACAAAGTGGTTAAACTTCCTCGTTAGAGGTTTAATATATGATATCCGTAGTAGCTGCAACCTATTGCGGATATTTTTTTTCAAATAACTATATATTGCGGTATTTTGTTTTATTAGACCTTTCCAACCGCAACTTTGGAGGTGGTCGCTTTATTTTTATTGTTATGAAACTATTTTCTATTTTCAAGAATCGCATCGCTCAGATAAGAAGGAAAAGAGTGCTTCTAATGGTTTTGAATAGCAATCTTGTAGGGAACAATACAGAAGCTGAAACAGCCATACGAATTTCAGAAGAACTTTCTGATTATATCAAAAAGGGGAAGTTCAATGCCAATGCACTTCCTAATGGGTATCGCCACATGGGAGTGTAATTAAAACGCTGAAATTTACCCTGTTGTCTTTAATATTTTCATATTTTCCTTCTATCTTTCCTATATCAAGAACTCCTATGCTTACCTTCCCGTCAGCCGCATAAGATTGCTGCAATGATAATGAGAAGTCAATACGCTGTATGGATGTCACCTCATCATTATCTTTATTCATTATGGCTTTTGGTGCGACAATCCCAAATTTAGTAGGGTTAATTATCGCTCCATGTTCTTTTGCGTATTCTTGCGCCTCCTTAACGCCTGCAATTATCTCTTTCAGTGTTTCGCTGACAAAGTCTTTCAAATCCATAGCTATATATAATAATGTATAATCCGACATAATGGTTAAATAATGTTTAATACAGAATATTTCTTAATGTTCTGCATTGTTGAAAAGAATAATTCTGTATATTTGCATTGTCAATCAATCAATCAACATCGCAAAGGTGCAAAGTTTGAACGAGAAAAGCAAATTATTTACATAACTAAAAATAGGTAAGGCAATGAAAACTAGAGATTATGAACTTGTAAGAAATGGTAAGTATAACATGAAAGCCATCATGCAAAGAGCTTGGGCTTACGTTCACAAGTATGGTTATTCTCTGAAATCTGCCTTGCGTACTTCTTGGGTGGACGCTCGCCTCAAAATGGATGAATATGTAGCATCATTGAATCCGAGAACGATTGAACCAAAACAGGGAAATGTGTTGAAAGCATTCTTTGCTGATAAATATGTCAATTATGATAGTTCTTGGAGGTGATTATGAGTACAGAAGAGATAAAAGAGGGGTTAGCTTTCACTCGAAAGTATATAAGAAAATTGGCAGTAGTAGATGAAGTGACAGCTCAACAATTGACTGCCATCAATAAGTCCCAAAAGGATGTGATAATTTACGTTTTAAGTTTGATAAGTAAACAAGTGGCTCTGTTAGGTTAGAATCTACGAAAGAAGCGAGCGAAACGCTTTCAGGGCACAACGGTAAACCGATGAATCCTAATTCGGGATGGGAGGCTTAACCCTCAAAAATGAAGTCGTGTTCAGGGCACGTTAAAGTAGCCTGCGCAGATAAGCAGTATAGCCGATGCGAAGTATAGCGTAATAGCCAACCAGCGATGATATGAGCGGAAGGAAGCAACGTGAGTAAGTTAATATATAGCCCGCACAGACAGTTGCACTGTTTGCGTGAGTCTTGATCGGATCAAGGTGCGGGCACTAACTAATACATATATAATATGAAACGTACTCCATTATTAACAATCTGGGCAATATCTCTTGCCATGACAATATTGTTCGCAAATGAATTAAATGTTATTTTTTGGCTTTCTTTTGTCACATTTGCATTGTGTCAAGTGTGCATAGAGAAAAACTAAAAGAGACTAGAGAGAGAAGAGTAATTAGCTACTTAAAAACTTTTTGTTTTGCGTGTTTTTTATTTTGTGTTTGTGTGTTCGGGGTGTATTGTCTGTGAAGATAGTGCATCCCTTTTTAAATAAAAAAATGAAAATAATAAAAATATACTTTGAGGTGATATCGTCGTTCGTGAGAATAGTGATATCCGTTGTATTTCGATGTAAAGTCCTGTATCTAACGTGATACAGGCAAACGGGCAGTTGGTTTACTTGGTTAAAACGCATCTGTACGGATGAAAAGGAGGTTCAAATCCTTCACTGTCCACTAACAATTAAATAATTAATATTATGGGAGAAAGAATAAAAACAATAACAAGCGACTGGGTAAATTCTATTTCCAGAATGGATATAGGAAAGAAAGCTAGAATCCCAGATGATTTCTATGACTGCGTGATGAGCTCTGCTCGTTACAGATTGAGAAGGAAGGGAATTGAAATAGAGACCGATGGGGATAAATATTTTAAAGGTAAAATTAAATTTTTTAATATAAAACGTGTCTCGTGATGGCAACTCTAACGCAATGTGAATACCAAGTAGCTAATGAAGTGGCAAAAGGACAGACGCCGGATGAAATTGCCAATTTGCTCAAAAAATCAGTTGGACCATCAAAGCACAGATAAGAGATATTCATAGAAAGTTAGGTATTAATAATAATGTAGAACTTACTTTATTCCTGTTATGTGATCGAGCAAAAAGGAATTTTGATTTGAAGGAGATAAGGAAGCATGGTATTGAGTTATTCTTTTCTATGTTGTTCTTTATTATTGCCATAATACCTGATTTTCAAATAGACATGAGGTGCTTTAATGTCCGTTCTACGGCAAAAACAGTGATGCGCATTATGAGAACTAAAGTAGATAGCAATTAAATGTTAGTTTTTAATATCAAATTTAAATAATAAAACAATAATGTAGAAAGGATAATTTATGAAACATACTTTTCCGGATGAGTTCATATATAATTTGATAGACTATGCAAAAGAAATGGGGCGTAGAGAGGAACGTATTAATTCTTTCCAAGAGTCTCAATTTATATCTCAAAATAAAGCCCATATCCAATATGGCAAAGGAAATGTTACTAAATGGGTAAAAGCTGGCCTAGTAAAGAGATACAAAGATGCCGATGGGAAGTTGCGTTCCGGTGTTCGTTATGATGTGCTTGAACTAGAATCAGCCGCTTTTAAATGTAATTGTATAAAAAATCTTTCTCCATTGGCTAAAGCTGAAATGAGAGAGATTATAGGCCAATAATCTATTGTTTAACTATAATCCCGGAGTAAGGACTCCGTGCGGTATCCAGTCCGCTATTTAAGTTTTGAATTATCCCCGTATGGCTTTGCTGTTCGGGGCTTTTTGATTAACCACTTTAATAATATATAATCATGAAAAAGAAAGTAATTGTAAGAGGAGATCGTTCCGGTGTATTTTTTGGAGAGTTAGTAGAAAGAAATGGTAGAGAAGTTAAGCTCGAAAATTGTCGTAGATTATGGTATTGGGATGGTGCTGCTAGCATATCGCAATTAGCGATCAATGGTACGACTAATCCAGGTGAATGTAAATTCACTGTTACGGTTCCAGAGATAGAAATTTTGGATGCAATTGAGATTATTCCGTGCTCAGATAAATCTGTTAAATCTATCGAAAGTGTTTCAGTATGGGCAAGGTGATGGAAGATAGAATAAAACAGTTTCTGAGTATTAGCTCTGGCTATGGCTCTGGCTATGGCTCTGGCTCTGGCTATGGCGATGGCTATGGCTATGGC
>ULRX01015560.1_pt1 | contig 17177 bp, 21 predicted proteins | sample 1955871 | NCBI WGS metagenome assembly ULRX01 (sample SAMEA4835695, study PRJEB28245) | human gut metagenome | biome: gut microbiome; material: fecal sample | place: Denmark | collected 2008 | reverse complement strand
AACATCATCATATTCATTTCACCTCCACAACTTTCGATTTGTAGGGAACAACTCTCATTGCTCCCCACACTAAAATTATACCAAATCTTCATTTGCTCTGCAACACGTTTCTTATTTCTTCTTTACCAATCCTCTTTTCCGCCACACCATAAGCGCCGCAGCTGCCACTCCGAGAAAACCTGCTGCAAGAGGAAGTACCGGAAGTGTTCCTCCTGTCTGTGGTGTATCCGGCACGTCAGGAATCGGTGCATCTTTTACAGTGACCGTCTGCACCTTACTGGTATCTTTAATCGTTATCTTGACCGGTTCTGCCAGTTGATAACCGGATGGAGCAGAAACTTCAGTAAAGGTGTAAGATTCACCTACAACCAGTTTACTGGTAATGTCGTATGCCTCGTCCTTTGTCACAAACTTCATAACTTCTTTTCCATCGGAATCCGTTACCACGAACTTGGCACCGCCAAGAGCCTGACCACTTTTCTTGTCTAGTTTCAAAAGTTGGATATGAGTCTGTTCATCCACCATAACTGTTTTATCATCTGCCTGGTCCACATAAGTTCCATCTTCCTGCTTAATACTTACCACAGAACTTACGCTGCCATCCTCCGCCTTTTTCTGCCTTATTTGATATACAATAGCATCCGCTGTTACATATCCATCTGCCGGGCGGGTTTCTGTCAATGTATAGTCCTTATCATGAAGCAATCCTCCGACATGAAGATTTCCCTTCTCATCAAAAGAATATTTCAGATTACAGTATCCATCCTTCTCTGTGACCGATACTTTGACCGAATCCTTATCTCCTGAAGTCCAAGAAATGATTTCATTTCCTTCTGCATCTGTGATCACCAGATTACATCCTGCAATCTCACCTATTATCAATTCCTTCCAACTTCCAATATATTTCTTTTGCACTTTGTAAAATTGCTTCAGCCAATTCTTTTTGGCTCATATCCTCAAGTTTTACAATTTCAATGTATTTTTTTGTTCCAAATACCGTTGCTGCATATTCACTGTAAACATTGAAAGTAACATACAACGGGCTATTTTTAAGTGTATCAATATTATTATCAGTAACTGTTTTCAAAAATAAAACGAAATCTATTAAGTGCCTATATTCATGAAAAGCAGTCATAACATCTAACATAGATTCTCTATTTTCTTGAATTAAAATATAATATGGATTATTATTCACTGCTGGAATAAATGTTCCGGTTAAATGCTCAGCATCATAAACCGAATTTAGCTTCTCTCCATATTCTTGTTGAAGTTCTTGTGTTCTCTCGAAAACATCCGCAACATATTCAACAACGACATCAATTCCATACTGTTTCTTTGTTACATCCTCTATAGTAGACTTAATCAATTTCTGTGTTTCATTCATTACAGCACCTTCCTTACTGTGTCAGGACTGTATGTAGCAAAAATCTGCTCAAAATTAGTTGCCACACTATCGTTTGCCATAGAACTGTCACGCATAACAAAATAATACGGTTTCTGTTTTGCAATCTCTGTAATCACTTCCTCAGTTACATTGTCATCAAAGCATGCTATCAAATAATTATCCCCAACATTGAATACTCTCTTTCCAGCGATAGTAGTTTCCTCGATTTTGCTCGAAAAAAGCACACCTAAATCAAGCATAACTTGGAACAATAAGTCTTCAGGAGTTCTGTCCTCTTTGATATTATCCTCAAGGCTTGTAAACAATGATGGTTCATACTCTGCCGGATTATAATATACATTCTTCATATTAGAAGTATCGCATTTCAGCACACGGAAGCCCCCATCAAACCTCGCTTCAGGATTTTCCTCTGCAATTTTCTTTGCAGCCCTGCGGATACGTTCTTTTCCTATTTCACAAATGTTTCTGTAACCTGCTTTATACGCTTCATTCTTTTCATCAATCTGTTCAGGCAACTGCACCATAATAAATTTGCGCCGTCCACCATCTTTGGCGTTTAATTGCATAACAGAGTGAGCCGTGGTGGCAGTCCCAGAAAAAAAATCTAAATATAGACCATCTTCTCCACAATTACATATACTAATTAAATGTGATAATAACGAAACTGGTTTTGGCGTTTCAAATACTGCTATGCCGTCAAATAATGAAACTAGCTCACGTTTGGCTGAATCATTCGTCCCAACTTTATCTGCAAACAACATGGTTTCTGGGGTCAGCCCCTGTTTTCCTTCGATAAGAAATTTTTTGATTCTAGGTACCCCTGTTCCATCTACCCCAAACCATATACGGTTATCTACTATTGCCTCTTTCATCTTTTCTTCTGTGTATCTCCAGCAAGAACCGGATGGTGGATCAAAAGATACACCTTTGGGTGAAGTCAATGTGTAAAACTGATTTTTTGTACCATGACCTGCTTGTGCAATAGCAGGAACAGACGTCCACGCACCTCTTGGATCATTATCCGGATTTTTATAGCGTTCAAGTGCATTCTTATTCATTTGTTCTAATCCAATCGCTTCAGTACGTAATTCATAATTTTTAGTAAAACAAACAATATAGTCATGCCTAGTAGATACTATTTTTCTATTTTCTCGAGTTTTACGTTTTTCCCATATAAACGTTGCAATATAATTATCTGCACCAAACACTTCTTTTCCAAGAGAAATAACATTATTTAATTCATTATCATCAATACTAATAAAAATCAAACCATCTCCAGAAAGCAAATCTTTTGCAATCCTTAATCTAGGATAAATCATATTCAACCAGTCCGTATGAAATCGTCCATTACTTTCCGTGTTCTGAACCAAACGATGTCCTTCTTCATCAAACTGACCGCTATTTCCGAGATATTCTCCTGTTTCCTGTGAAAAATCATCGGCATAGACAAAGTCATTTCCCGTATTATATGGTGGGTCAATATATATCATCTTAATTTTACCGAGATATGTTTCATGCAACAGCTTTAGCACTTCAAGATTTTCGCCCTCAATATAAAGATTTTCTGTACTATCAAAATCGACGCTTTCTTCCTTGCAAGGACGCAAGGTCTTATTTATCGGTGCATTGGCAAGAAGAACAGACTTCTTTTTGTCAGGCCAAGTAAACTGATAGCGTTCCTCGTTTCCCTCAACAACTTCACAAGAAATCTCCTGCATCAGCACATCCTTGTCTATCGCTCGCTCCACAATTGCCTTGCCGTTTTCATCATATCCGGTAATGGTTTCAGTAACAGCATTAGGAAACATCGCCACTAACTTCTTAAAATTTTCATCCGCCATATTAACTGTCTGCATCTTGAGCTTGTCCATCAGGCTTGTCCTCCTTTAATTTCGTCAATGAACTTATCCAACAAATATGTCACTTTAGACTCATCGTTTTTTAAATAAAAAAGTTCCTCAATCTTGTTTTTAAGTTCTATCATACTTGCTTTACAATGTTCATCGCCGTTCAACACTGCCCCCATTTTCTTTGTGTCCACTGCACATTCATGATACTTTGGATTTCCAAAAGAAAAGGAAGGCACATATATATTAGTGTAGTCCGTCTGTGTCACCCAAGCAGCACCCATTTCGTTTAGACACGCAGGACTTTCCAAATATTTATCCGACCACAGAATTATCATAAAAAGCGTACTATTAAAATGTGAACGCAAGTATTCGTAAATCGATTCATCTAATGGAATTTTATGAAGAGGATGAGAAGTGTAAACTAATTGTTTCTCTTTAACGCCTAATCCTATTATAAAATTTCTAAGTGCATCTCCATATTTTTTATCATCGGATTTATGGCTAATAAAAATAACTGTATCTGCTTTTTTTGCATCAATAGTTGCAGATGTAGTCGGAACACATTCATCCTTCTTCAAACCAGATAGAATTTCCTTGATTAACTGCATATTTTTCTGATGTGATTTAAGATTAAAAACATATTCATTCGATGAGATAGCACCAATGTTTTCATCATACCATTTGTCAATACCGGAAAGCGTATACATTATCGTATCGTAGTTTGCTTCTACAATTGCTTCTTTCAATTTCAACAAATAATTCATCAAATTGGAATCACTTGTATAATTGTGTATCGTCCCGTATATGCCATCATATTCAATAGAAAGTCTTTGAAAAATATTCATTACAACGCCTCCTTTTTATAGTACATATAACTGATTTGTTAATACTTTTATCCTTTGTACAAGCTCAAACTTCTTTTTAGGCTGTTTCTCCGCCCTTGCCTTTTTTTCAAGTCTTGCAATCTCTTTTTCAAGTTTTTGCTTTTTGTCATTTACCTCTATCTGCTCATCAAGCGTATTTCCTTTTTCTATATTCACTCCGCCGACAGCAATGACGATATTCTCCCAGACAGTATCCAGATTTAATCCTTTAAGTTCAACCTTTTGTTCTTCTGTCGGTTTCCACGCTGTCTGCATTACCTTTGTATGATAAATAGCAAGTCTGCTTTCATTCTCATATTCAAGAATAAATAAAATATTCTGCAGTATCAACTTAGAAAGCGTTGCTATCGTTTTTTCGTCATATTCTTTCCTTTTGAGAGAAACAAGCAAAACAAAAAAACTTTTTACATCTTCTCCAGCTGGAATATTAACCTTATTGGGAGCAATCTCATTTACTATCGTGATTCTTGAAATATCAGCATCAATTTTTTCTTTTGCTGCTGTATTCATTTGAAATTTTGCATAAATTGCTTTTTTCGGAAGCTGCTTGCTTGTTTCCGTTAATTGTGGTAATCCCAGCATATCATTCTCCTCTATTTTACAATTAAAAAGCTAATAAGTTCAAAGTCATTCAAACCTTTTATCTCATTACTCAAAAAGCTAACCTGACTGCCACCTAAGAAATTGTCTATATCACTTTCATCTTTTAACTCAACAATGGATGCAATGGCATCTCCAAGCAAATCCGAATATTTCCCCATTTTACGACCATCGTCTGTTTCATCATTGAATTTGGCACATAATGCCTTATCCGGTTCTTCTTTGCCTTTACATAAAAGCCTGAATGAATCCAGCATCTCCTTTGGTGAAAGATGATCTATGATCACCTCGCCTTCTTCTGACATATACACCATATAGAATGGATGCAGCCTGTTCTGACTGTTGATATTTACCTCATTCTTTATGTTTCTAAGTACAAATATTACCCCTGCCGGCAATTCTTCTGTTGCTTTTACCACAGCATTCATTCCATGCGGTGCCTTTTCAATCTCAGGATGTGTCTTTATATAATCAAGCAAATCCAGTCTGAACTCATTCAATCCAAGATCCATAATAGATATTCCGGATGACATATCTTCAATATCTACCACTTCCTCCTGTAATCTCTTGAGCTGCTGTTTTCGATACTCTAAATCTCCTTTTTCCTCCGGACTGAGTACATTATCATCTCCCGTAGCTGTCATATCCACGATTTTCATTCTGGTTTCTACTCTGGCTTTAAGATTAATATATTCATCCAATGTAATATCCGGCCAGAAGTTTACCAGCTGAATACATTCATTCTTACTTCCGATTCGGTCTATTCGTCCAAATCTCTGGATAATGCGCACCGGATTCCAATGTATGTCGTAGTTAATCAGATAATCACAATCCTGCAGATTCTGACCTTCCGATATACAATCCGTCGCTATAAGTATATCTATTTCTGCGTTCTCACCCGGTAATAACAAGCTTTTTCCCTTAGACATTGGAGAAAAACATGTTAATACTGTATTTAAGTCTGTTTTTAAGCCTTTTATTGTAGTCGTTCCATCTACCGAACCTGTAATAATAGCTGTGTCCAATCCATATTTTTTCTTCACATACACACTTACTGTGTCGTACAAATAATTCGCTGTATCTGCAAAAGCAGTAAATATAATAATTTTCTTATTACCAGTATTGATAGGATGCTCCTGCTTTTCATCAATCACATCGAATAATGTCTGCAATTTGCTATCATGTGCAGGTGTTATATCTGCAATCATCGCAAGAAGCAAATCTAGTATTTCCTTATCTCTTTCCAGTTCCCGTCTCCATGACTTATAATCCATATCTGCAATGTCTATTCTTACTTTCTTTCCAATTGCAAACACATCATCATTCTGATCATCCCCATCTAGATCCATATTTGTTATGTCATTCAAATTCAATGAGGATTTATTATAGCCATGTTCAAAATCTGCAATGCTCTTTATAGTATCAGTAATAAGATCGTTAATACGCTTTAATGTCAGTCTAAAGGAATATACTGAACTTTCCATTCGCTTCATAAGGTTTATTGACATCAATCTTCTGATTCCCTGCTCACGACCAGACTGTGTAAGTCCTCCCCTTACATGGTTTGAATCATACACATCTTTATACTTTGCTAATTTACTTGGCAGAATATAATCTGTTGGAGTATATATGCATAGTCTAAGCGAATTCAGCTGTTCAAATATCTCATTGTAATTGATTGCCTTGCTTAAATCTGTCAATCCTGGTCTTTTTGATATAGGTGGATTTCTTTTTGGAAATGTTCCTATATCTGATGTATCATAATATTTCTGAATATGCTTTCTTGAACGTGCAATCGTCACACTATCAAGCAGTTCAAAAAAGTCAAAATCTAGCATTCTTAAAAGTTTGCTTGTAGTTCTATCCTCCGGTTCCCATTTACTCCATGTATTAAAGGCAGTCTGTGCCTGCTTGAAAATATCATCAATACTCTTATGTGTATTCAGCTTTTCGTCCAGCAGCTGACTTTCTCCTTCATAAGCAAGGGCAATCTGATTCTTCAAATCTACAAAGCGATTATTTACCGGTGTAGCAGACAACATAAGTACCTTTGTCTTAACACCCTTGCGTATAACCTTATTAAGAAGCTTCAGGTATCTGTTTTCTTTCTCATCCTCACCGGATATTTTTCCACCATTACGAAAATTATGTGATTCATCAATGACCACAAAATCATAATTTCCCCAGTTTACCATATCCAGATCCATGCCATTGGAATTTCCTGACTCTCTGCTTAAGTCTGTATGAAACAGGACATCATAACGCATACGATCAGCTGCAATCGGATTGTTGATGTAATTATACTTATATGTATTCCAGTTGTTCGCCAACTTCTTAGGACATAATACAAGCACAGACTTATTTCTGTTCTCGTAATACTTTATTACAGACAATGCGGTAAACGTTTTACCTAGACCTACCGAATCAGCTAAAATGCAGCCATTATACTTCTCCAGCTTATTGATAATAGCTAACGCTGCATCTCTCTGGAAATTATAGAGCATCCCCCATATCTTACTTTCTTTAAAGCCAGTCGCCTCATTTGGCAGAACATCCTCTGAAACATCTTCAAGGAATTCATTGAAAATATTGTATAGTGTTACAAAATACAGATAATCCGGAGAATTTTCATTATAAACAGTTGTGATATTCTCTATCACTTCATCTGTCACTTCCTGAAGTTTTGATGAATCATTCCATATCTGTTCAAATAATTGCAAGTATGCTGTACTCATTGGTGCTTCTGATTTCTGAACCATATAATAAGCATTATTTCCACGTTCACAACCTAAATCTACTGTTGTAAATCCGCTTAATGGCATATAATTCTTATCATCTACATTAATAAATCCCATCATATTTTCATTTGTCACATTTGACTTGAACACTGCCTTTTTACGAATCCACTCCGCACATTCTTTCGCAATAGCCTTCTGTGTCATCTCATTACGAAGCTTAACTTCAAATTCTGAACCAAACAGATTTTTCTCGCGTTCCTGTCTGGGTATATAAAATTCCCTTTTCTCGCGCTTTGCTTTTTCCTTAATAAAAGTTGGTGATGTAAAAACGAATCGCAGTTCATCTACATTTTTGAGTTCTTTCTTTAATTCAGCAAATGCATAAATAGAGAAGCAGGCTGCAGCAATAGAAACTTTACTGCCTTTATGTATTTCTGTTGACAAATCCTCTTTTAGTGTTTTGTTAACATTATCTATTATTTCCATTTCTGGTTGCCCCCTTCTCTAGTTCTATGCATTACGCTTATTTTTCTTCCATAATAAAAATATTATATTCTATTATCGGAATAATAGCAATCTGGAAACAACTTTTTCTTTGACCTTATCTACAATCTATAATCCAAATTTATTGAAAACATTTTCATATCATCCGGTTTATCAAATTTGCTGTACTCTTCCTCTGCCATACCTATTTTCTCCTGCATCGACAATGCACCTTTACTTTGGATACTACATTTTTCTTCCGAATGATTCGCCGGAATCTTAATTTCGTCTACCTTTTCTTCAAATATCCGCCTAATGAGTGTCACCAATTGCTGAGAACTTTTCTCACTGGACAAATTATCTTTTTTCACTTCATCAGACAAATCCATCGCCATATTCAATGCTTGTAAAACCTCCAACATTCCGAAATAATACGGCATTTTAATTGACGATTCTTTTGAAAAACATCCATCCATAGCATCTGCTACTTTACCAAAAACTTCTGTTCCTCTCACAATAAAACTCATCTGGTCTCTGAGGTTTGCCTGCTCAGGTCCAGATATAATACAATTTATACGTTCCAACAATTGTTTCTGTGTTCTTTGTAATTCAACAAACTCTTCATCCAGACTCATTTCCCGTTCAGGAGCAAAATAAGCAGTCTGTGATTTTGCATTCACATTGGGCTTATAACGATATGTTTCTACACCTGACTCAATATATCTAAACATTGCTTTACCCAAAAGAGTCTTTTTCTGTTCTTCTGTTATTTCGCCAAAGAAACATTTATCTATGCCAAAAAACTCCGCTAACTGTTCCTTTCTCGCCTCTGGAATCTCTTTTTTCCCATTCTCCCAAGCACTTATAATTTGCCGCGAAACATCTAATCTCTCCGCCAATTTGCTTAATGAAAAATTACATTGCGTTCTTATATATTTTAATCCATTCATTTATAATACCTCCAAACATTTTGTTATAACATCGTGTACACCTATGTATGTTGATATCATAATTTTAGTTGACAGTAAGTGTCAACCTGTAACTTACATTTAGATTCGTGTAATTCCTGAAAAATGATTTTTATCTGCTAAAAGTCCTGCTGCATTATTAAAACCATTTACATTATCATACAGGTTCAATGTCTTCAAAGTATCCTGATTAAACGTTTCAATCTGAATATTTTCTTTCAACTTGCGATGTAAAATTTCTAAAGACAGCTCCTGATCATTACAAGGTAATTCTTCAAAACTAATATTTTTCCCTTCTAATACAAGCCTTGAAAATTCCAGTGTATCTACCTCTATCGTTGCTGTATCATTTCGTTTGTATGCTTTTGATTTATATAAATACGGTTTCTGAAGGCCACTTTTTATAGTGAGTTTTATCGTCTGGTCATGATTCTGTCTTTCAAGCGTATAGTTTGGCTGAGGTGATATACTGTCATTGATTTTATTTTCGATATCCAGGCAAGCCTGCTTTACATCTGACAATCCTTTCACATCCTCACTTTCACCTTAGCCACTTTACTCCATTTGCCGTAAACCTTTTTCCCGCCTGTTGTTTTATAGGTTCTAACACGGAAATAATATGTTTTCTTCTTGAGTTTTTTTATGATCCGGAAAGCCTTAGATTTGGATACGGATAGTTTCTTTTTCCCCTTCGTAAACTTCTTATTGTTAGCATACTGTATCTGATAACCTGACATTTTCTGCTGTTTGTACCACGATACAACGACCTTCTTGCCTTTTAGATTTGAAACTCTCACGCCCTGTACCTTTTTCGGTGTTACTGCTGCAGTTCCTGTTCCCTTGTTTATAACTGCGCCTGTACTGATTTTAACGGTTTTATTTCCGGTTGTCTTACCCGTTTTTGTGGTCGTTGTAGTTGGTTTCTTTGTGGCGGTTGGTTTTGTGGTAGACTGCCCACCATTTCCCCACCAGGATGGCTCCTGATATGGCGGGTCTTCTTCTGCCGGCAGAATCTCAAAGGAGACTCTCTGTGTTCCCACAAAGAAATCTTTTCCCGTCACATCTACATAGGCTGTTCCCTGTGTGTAATTATCTTCATACCTATAAGTGTAATCCTGTCCATTTAGCAACTTCTCCCCCTGATAATACACCGTCACATCCGGCTTATATGCATGCATTCTTGATGGATCATTAATCTCCGTATATGTATACTGTGAAAGTTTTATTTCAAACTGATCTGCAAATATGCGTCCGTTAAAGTCATAATCATCCAGCCGATTCATATCCAGAGAGTAAAATGTCGGTGTATTTTCATTCATCGTTGTATACCAGAACAAATGATTATCCGATGTCACAATTGGCTTACAGTCTGACAAATATCCACGGATCTTGTGAATTTTCCCAACGAGGTTTCCATCCTCGTCAAGTTTTGCAACTCTTGTCACCCAGAGGTTTGTCTCCCGTTCTACATAATATTCCTGCCAGAACATATAATATCCATCTTCTACCTTTACTAACTGTGGATTCAAAATAGTAATTCCATCGTCTTTTTTATAATCGGTAATCCACTTTAATTTAGGTGACTCATTAAATTTTTTATTCATGGTAATGACAAAAATGTTTCTGTATGCTTTTTCTATCGGTGCTTTTGTGACAGAAGAATCCTGAACGATAGAAGAGCCGGCAGTAATAAGCCTTTCACCATCGTGCATCAATTCAAAACCTCCCAGTGATACACCGGTTACATTATCACCCTTGCTTCCTATAATGTCTAACAGGGAACGATTCTCTGTCTTCCTATACCATGTGGACCAATCGTCCGGTTCCTGGTAAGCAACCGATTTTGCCAGATTAACCGCACGCGGATTACCATCTCCCAGATCCAAACGATATACATACTCTCCATCCGAAAGAATATACTGGGCAAAAGAGTGGGAAACCCAGTCACCCGGAGCCTCCCGCATGACGCACTCCATGCTGTCCTCATCCACCACATAAGTCAAATTTACCTCATGATGAATCCTTGCCACGTCCTTTTCTGCATCCCAGTAAAGATATCTGGATGTATGAATATAAAGAATCCCATCACTTTCCGCCATATGCAGAGGACCTGCTGCAAAAGGCTCGTACACATTTTCATTTGCTATACTACACTGACCAAGTTTATTCCAGTCATCATCATATTTGACAACCCGAACAACCTCTTTTGTCTTATCCGATCCATGGTTATTCTGTCCATACACGATATACCGTGCATCTTTTCCTTTAAAATATCCTCCAAATTTAGGCAGTTCATACTTGATTGTTTTGGTAGAAAGGAGTTTATAATCCGCACGATAGGTCTCAATATAAATTTTCCCATTCAATGCCTCAATACGATTAAAGCCACCGTCTTCTGTTTCCTCCACATAAGAAGAGGTACTTGAGCCATATTTGGGAGCTGTCATACCTAATGCATATCCATTGTTTGAGGCTACTCCTTCCGTAGTTTTTATTCTGTAACTTTTATCTAACGGAAGATTTTGTGTCATGGTACTTTCCGTTCCTTCTGCACGGGCATAGCCGCCAATGTTTGGAACGCATGTAATGATCAATGCAAGTACTAAAAATAAACTTAACAGATGTTTGAATTTTTTCATATAATTCCTCCATTCTTTTTTGATACTGCAGGGTGTTTTAAGCGAAATAATAACGGGTTGACATTAAAGATGCTATTATGTTTTTTTAAGAATATATTTACTTTATTAAAATATTTCACAATACAGCATGTCAAGGAATATTGCATAGTTCCCATACGAGGCACGCTCCTTTAATTCACTCTGCATCTTTCAATGTCTGATAGTATAAATTTCCGCTCACTTTCCTCTAGGACAAAGCCTTTGTACTTGGTTATGTAATCCACAATTCCATCTACCCTGACTATATCGTAAGGCAGTTTATATTTGCTTCTTACCTGAATCTCACGGTTACTCAGCACCAGCACCGGGTGTACCTCTGCCATATCTTCCTGAATCACATTTTCCAGCACCTGAACTTCTTCCCGGATCTGCTTTGTCGGTGCTCCGATGTTTTTACCATAGTTCCCCCTTTGCAGCATCCAGTTGTCCTTTCCATCAATGCGGATCACTGACTTTGTGTTTTTCCCATCTGTCATTCCAAACGCTTTCGTTTCCATACAAAATACACCTGTTTTTCCCACAACAATATGGTCAAATTCTTTTACCTGGCCGCCGTATTTCAGAGCCGGGCCATTGATAACAGCATAATTTTTCTGGTCAAGTTTTTTCAATTCATCCCTGACGATCTGTTCTCCGGTATTTCCTACTTCTTTCCGCCAGTAATCATCCTCATCCGTCTTTCGATTCCGCAACTTGCTGTCTCTAGTCTCATATCCCGGCCTTTCATCCACGCCCGTCACACCAATGGAAATCAAAAAATGTCTGAACTCTTCCTTTTGTGCTACGGTTATGTTGGGATTGGCAATTACAAGATTAAAGAATATCCCTTTCAGATCTCCCTTTTCTTTATTCAAAAAGTCCTGATAAACTATTTTCCCCGATCTTCTTCTTACATATCCTCCTTGATAGGATTTTAGAAAAGCAAAAAACCTGCGAAACTCCTCCTCTGAAAAATGTGGATGCAGTTTTTTCTTTTCTCTCTGAAACTTCTCTTTTGATACCCATTTATCCTCTTTGTTTGTTAATCTGCTAATCAGCCAAATAACAACAATAACAAACAAAAGGACTATGAGCACTTCCCTTCTATGTGACGATAATATTTCTACTATGTACTTCTCCATTGATTCACCTCTATCTCAACTTTTCTTTTTTACTCTCAACATCGGTTATTTTTCCCCGGAACATGAACGCTTTTCCGGCTCATCTTTACTGCTCCTGCTCCAATTCCTGATTGATTCTGTCTTCACTCTCTGCCATCGCCTGCAAAGTCATCGTAAGCAGTTTTTCCAATTCCCAGCCAAGCTGTTCGGCACCTCTTTCGATTACCTCTCTGGAACAGCCGGCCGCAAATCCTTTGCTTTTATATTTCTTTTTCAGGGATTTTAACTGCATGTCCTTGGTACTTTTGGATGGACGCATAAGGGCTGCTGCCCAGATAAGTCCTGTCAGTTCATCCACCGCAAACAGAACCTTTTCCATCTCATGAACTGGTTCCACATCCAGTGTCACACCACATTCAACCGTAATTCCATATCCGTGAGACACAACACCGTGGACAATATCTTCCGACACGCCTCCCTCTCTCAGAAGTTCCGGTGCTTTCAGGCAGTGTTCTGCCGGATAAAGTTCAAAATCGATGTCGTGCAACAGACCAATGATCCCCCAGTGGCCTGCCTCATCACCATAACCCAGTTCTCTGGCAAACCACTCCATCACAGCCTCCACCGTAAATGCGTGCTGAATGTGAAACGGATCCTTGTTATATTTTTTTAGTAAGGCACATGCTTCTTCTCTTGAAATATCACTCATGTTATCAATCTCCTTTCTGTGAAGCCTATGCCATACTAATATACCTATATCCTTACTTTGTCAATTGGAATTTATCTTTTTTTGTATAAAAGCAATTCCGGGTTTTCGCCATCTTCCTCATAAGTACAAACCATGATAAAATCCATATTTACCACTATTCCAAAACGCCTACTGCCACCAAATACACATTCCAGCTGATTTCCCAGGTATGTCTTTTGATCATCCAGAAATTTTACCTTTTCTCCATTAGGAAGGGTATACATAAGATTCACATATTTTCCCACCAGGGCGTTCAATTCTTTTACCTGTGGGAGTCCCTCGATATGAAGATCATTAATTTCTTCCATCAACTGCTGCTTAAATTCTTCAAACTGTCCATTGTCACTGAGTTCATCGTATCTCTTCCAATAGTCCAGTTTCGGAAGCTAAAAATACCTTTTCCTTTCACTCTTCCTCCAGCACCCACCGAATCCCCTTCGCCAGGCGTTTCCCTGCGTCTGCAAAATGTCCTCCGGAATTCAATTCATATTTCACATCATTTTGATCTTTCAAAAGTCCATATGTTTCTTTGGTGCATGTAATCACATTTGCCATCAACGGATCCTTTGTGTTCGCCTCTTTGCCGCCTACACTGAGATAAATCGTTTTACCCTGCAGCTTATGGCAGTCATTTTGGATTTTTCCCATAAAATCCGGATACCACAACGAACCGGAGCAGCTGATTGCCCCTGACAAAACCGGCTTTTCCATCAAAGCCCACAAGGCAAACAGCCCCGCCAGAGAATATCCCATGATATAAATCTTTCTGTCCGGCATCTTCCCAGCCACATCTACGCCACACTCAGGCAGAACATATTCCTCCATCCACTGCCAGGTTTTTTCCGCTTCTCCAGCGAATTTGCTGTCCAGCTGATCAGATGGCCAGAGAGAAAACTGCCGAAACCAGTCATCCACTTCCACCGCCACCACCGTATACTCCGCATCCGGTAGCTGCTGCCGTATCGTTTCCATTGTCTGCTCTGTCTCATTTTCACGGAAATTATAAGTTCCCCACAAAATCAGCGGGCCCCGATTTCCATAACAAAACTTCTTTATGTTCATCCTTTTAATTTCCCTTCTGCCAGATCTTTCTCTGTCATAAAATCTGTGTGAAACGCCGCATTGCACTCTGCAATCTCTTTTGTTCCATTTATATAATCTGCATACAGATCCCAGAGATCCATACCACCGTCCTCGTTCATACCATCATCATCCGGAAGCCACTGCCGGATCAATGCGATACGTTCTTCCCTGGTAGTGTCTTTTATCAATGTTGATTTCATTTACTGCTTCATCCTTTCTTTTGAAAATCCCATCCGGACTTACTCATCCATCTGCCCCGGTGCATACAATGTACCATCCTGAGCAAGAACTGCCTCGTCTCCTTCGTCCAGGTTTCTTTTATACAACAATGTATCTTCCATCTTGATAATCTTCTGTGCCCATGCAACATCCTCCAGGTAAACCGTGACCTTAGGCACATATCCCTCCGGCCGTTCTTCACAGCCATAATCGGCTTCTTCGATTCTCTTGATTTTGTAAATTTTCATCTTATTCCCGTTCCTCGTTGTAAAATCTGGTAATTGCCTCATTGGCGTGTTCCGCCTCGTGTTTTTTCTGAAACCGGTGGCGGTCTTCTAAAATAGCAATCATCTCGTCCACGATCATTGTCTCCGTAAGTTCTGTGGTCCGGTACAGATAGCCCAACATTCTCGTAGCAGTGTACTCCGTATTCATATATTTATATGCGATCTCACGACAAAGTCCCTCTTCCAGTCCTTTCTCTAACAAAGCCCGGTAAACCTGATCTGACTTTTCCCTGCTATATGCCATCGTTCTGATTCCGTCCTTCCTTTTCTTTCGCCTTCAAAATCATTTTTTCAAATGCCTGTGCAAACCGTGCATCGTCCTCTTCCGTCCGTTTTCTCGGTCCTTTCAAATGATTCTTGTGAGATTTTCTCCTGGCTTTCTTGTTCAAATGCCGCTCCATCAGCATCTGGTCAATATTTTCATTGGTGTACCATTTACCGGATTGGTGGATCGCATAGGCACCTTTTCCCAGAGCCATGGCTGCCACGCCGTAATCCTGTGATACAACGATATCTCCCGCCCGACACATGCTGATAAGTTTGTAATCCACTGCATCTGCACCGGCACCTACGACCTTGATCTGGCTGTAATCCGAATTCAGTACATGGTTTGTATCGCAAAGCAATGTTACCGGTATGCCATGCTTCTGTGCCACAGTCTCAACGATCCTTACCACCGGACAGGCATCTGCGTCTACATAGATATCCATAATTGATTCTCCTGTTTTAAGGTAAAAAGAACTCTGTCGGTTCCTATCTCCAGCAGATTTTGCACTTTTTATATCCCTGTTTTTTGGCACTTTTCAAAGAAATTTTAATGATATTGTGTTTACTTCTTTTCAGTGATCTGCAACTCTTTCTCTTATGGTATTTAACTCCATAAACTTTACCTGACTGCGTCCTGCTGCCCGTAACATAAACTTTAGAGGCCGCCTGGACCGGAGCCGCCATCTGGGCTGATGCCAGTACGCCACATAAAACTACAGCAACAATCCTTTTTTTCATTTTCATCATTGTAATACACACTCCTTTGGACTGTATGTAATATTTTAATTACAGTATAACACTGAAAATGTACTCATACAATAATTGCTTCACATATTATTCCAGCATCAAACATAAATTTTTATCATCCACACAGATATCCTTATTCTTATATTTGTTAAAAAGAGCAGAATCACATCTGATTCCGCCCTTTTCATCTTCGGCATTAACATAATTCCTATCTATAATTTGATTATTTCTCTTTTTCCTCATCAAAGGATACATCCGTAACGTTCTGACTATCAGACACTTTTTGAAAATACCATGTTTCATCTTTTTTAGCATCAATAGTCAGTTTGTTATCCTCGTATTCTAATTCTTTCCCTCCAAGAGAAATTCCCTTGTCTGTTTCTTTCCACTCAAGTTCTTGATTTTGTCCTGAAGCATCCATCACAACAGCGGATCCACCTTCTTTTATAACAAAAGCACCATCATATTTACCGTCATCACCTAATTTTTTTATCTCCTCTAACGTATAATCTGAACCATCCTTACTAATTTTTTCCATCTTCCAGATTCCAGTATACTTTGAATCTGACTTACCACATGCAACCAATCCTGAGATTCCAAACAGCATAATTGCCATAACGCAAATAATTTTCTTCATACCAATCCTCCTCTTTTATAAGTGTATTAACTATACAACCACAAACTTCTTGTATAGGGTAGTTACTTTCTTTTTTCAATTTTCTTTTCTAATTTTGCAATAACTTTATCTACTCTTTTTTGATCCTCGCTGTAAAATTCTGTACTCAGATCACTATAGAAGTTATAAATATCAGACCTTGCATCATACCATTCATTATAGATATCAGATCTTGTATCATACCATCGATTATATTCATCTGATCTCGTGTCATACCATGTTGAATACTCTACGCCTGATTTGTCCTGATCATCTAAAACATCTTCATAAAAACTTCTGGTCATATCTTTGAATAAATCCTCGTAAATTGAATCATTAATACCATCAAACAAATCATCATAAATATCTTCTTCAATATTCTTACTATCTTTGTATTTATCTTCAAAACTTTTTCCTGAACTATTGATTGCAACGGTGTACAAAGGGAACATAATAAAAAACTTA
>ULRX01024314.1_pt1 | contig 17431 bp, 16 predicted proteins | sample 1955871 | NCBI WGS metagenome assembly ULRX01 (sample SAMEA4835695, study PRJEB28245) | human gut metagenome | biome: gut microbiome; material: fecal sample | place: Denmark | collected 2008 | reverse complement strand
GCCTGCCTGTTTCGATGCTGGCCGACCTGACCCACCAGAAACCGAAAAAAGTGCACAAGCGGCTGCAAAAATACATCCACAAAGGTGGCTGAACGCATGGCTGGACGATGAGACCGAGACGCTCTACCTGACGGCAGAGGACTACCGCGCCGCCAAGGAGAAAGCTGCCGCTGCCGCCGTGCCGCCACAGCCGGAAAAGGTGGAAACCGGCGATACTCCGCTCAATCTCGATACCGCCCGCCGCTTTGCTGCCGTGCTGGAAAAAGAGCAGCAGCTCATGCAGGATGCGCAGGCGCGGGAAGAACTGGCGGCGATGTATAAGACCACTACCGCCATCTGCGACTGGCTGGAAGCACACCCGGAAAGCCAGCCCAAGACCCGCCGCTTTGCGGAATATTATATCCCCACTACCCTCAAGCTGCTGCACACCTATAACGACGTGCAGGGGCAGCAGGGCGAAAACGCCGAGACCATCCGCCGGGATATCGCGGGCATCCTGCATACCTTGAATCAGGCGTATGAGAACCTGTACAACAATCTGCTTTCGGACGTAGCCATGGATATTTCTTCCGAGATCGCCGCTTTGCAGGGAATGCTGGCCAACGACGGCCTGACCGGGAGGGAATTTGAATGACCTACCGTGCTTGGGAACAAAAACCGCTGGACCGCACCGCTGTGCGGGAGCTGACCGCCGCCATTGCCGAACAGGCAGCGGCGCAGCTGGAAGAGCAGGCCATGGACGAAGCGCCGTGGTCAGACGAAAAATATAAGGCCGTGCTGGCTGTGCAGCAAAAGGAAAACGCCCTGCTGGCGGGCATCCTTGCCGCCCGGGGCATCACCGACCCCGCCGAAGCGCTGACCTTACTGGCAGGGGAGGAGGAGCTTTCCGACCCCGCGCTGCTGACCGATATGGACGCCGCCTGTCAGCGCATCTGGCAGGCCATCGACAACGGCGAGACCATCGCGGTGTTCGGCGATTACGATGTGGACGGCGTGACTGCCACCGCCCTGCTGTACCAGCACCTCAAGGGCATGGGCGCAACTGTCAAGTGTATGCTGCCCAGCCGCGAGGGGGACGGCTACGGCCTTTCTAAAAACGCCATCCAGTCCATGCACAACAAGGGCTGCACCCTCATCGTGACGGTGGATAACGGCATCTCTGCCGTGGAAGAAGCCGACTTTGCGGCTTCGCTGGGCATGGACCTGATCATCACCGACCACCATCTGCCGCCGGAGACTTTGCCCAAGGCGGTGGCCGTGGTGGACCCCCGCCGGGAGGACGACCACAGCCCCTTCAAGGGTCTGTGCGGTGCGGGCGTAGCCTTCAAGCTCTGCGCCGCGCTGGACGGCTGTCCGCCGGAGGAAATGCTGGATTACTGCGGCGACCTTGCCGCTGTGGGCACGGTGGCGGACGTGATGCCGCTGGTAGGGGAGAACCGCACTCTAGTCAAAGCCGGGCTGCGGCAGCTGCAGCAGACCGACCGCCCCGGCTTTGGGGCACTTTTGGAGGAAGTCGGCCTTGCGGGCAAGCCCATCACCGCCGAGAACATCAGCTACGCCATCGCGCCCCGCATCAACGCGGCAGGCCGCATGGATAACGCCGTCACCGCTTTGCAGCTGGTGCTCTGTGAGGACCCGGACAGAGCCGAGGAACTGGCGCACAAACTGAACGAGATCAACGCCCACCGGCAGGAGACCGAGCAGCAGATCTTCAAAGCTGCCGAAGAGCTGCTGGAACAGCAGCCCGAGCGGCTGGACGACCGCATCATGCTGCTGTGGGGACGGGACTGGCATCCCGGCGTCATCGGCATCGTGGCGTCCCGGCTGGTGGAACGCACCGGACGCCCGGTCATCGTGGTCACCATCGACGAGCACGGCGAGGGCAAGGGCAGCGGGCGCAGTGTGCAGGGCTTCAATCTGCACGCCTGCATCGGCTCCTGTGCCGACCTTCTGGTGCGCTACGGCGGTCACGCCATGGCGGCGGGACTTTCCGTCCGGGAAGAAAACCTGCCCCAGCTGCGCCGCCGCCTGAACGAGTGGGCTGCCCGGGAGTGCCCGGTACTGCACACACCGCCCCTTACCTGTGACGTGACCATCCATCTGGACCGCATCACCGTAGAAAGCGTGCGGCATCTGGACCAGCTGGCACCCTACGGGGCGGAGAACCCCACCCCGGTGTTCCTGCTGCAAAGCGCCGTGGTGGACGGCGTATACCCGGTATCGGAGGGGCGGCACAGCCGCCTGCGGCTGCGGCAGGGCAATAGCTGCCTGTACGCCGTCTGGTTCGGGATGCCCGCCGAGCAGCTGCCCTACGCGCTGGGCGATGTGGTGGACGCAGCGCTGAACCTTTCGGTCTACGAGTCCGCCCGGGGCGCGCAGCTTTCCGGCCGCATCATCGACCTGCACCCGGCAGGGCTGGGCGCAGAGCTGGCGCGGCAGGCTGCACTGGTGCAGGCACTGCGCCGGGGCACCCCCCTGACCGATGAACAAAAGAAACAGATCGCCCCCGCACGCACGGATATCATTGCCGTGTACCGGGAATTGCAGTCCCGCCGCTGGCACGCCGAGGATCTGCAGCCCCTGTGCGCAAAGCTGGGCGAGGAGCAGACCGGCAAAACGCTGGTGGCAGTTGCCGCCTTGGAACAGGTGGGGCTGATCACCGCAGCGGAAAAAGGCGGGGCAAAGTTCTGGGAGCTGGTGCCGACAGCAGGCAAAAAGAACCTTGGCGATGCCCCCATCCTGAAATGTCTGGAGGAACTATAAATGCCTGAGGGAAAGAAAAATACTGCCCCGGTCCCGGCTCCGGTACGGGACGAGGACGGCTACTCTGCCAAGACCCATCTGCACCAGCCGGTGCAGGAGACCGCCACCGTAGCTGCTACGGCACTGCTGGCAGACGCACCGGAGGGGGCATTGCCCTCTGAGGTGCGCCCGGAGATCGTAACGTGGGAAAAGCTGTGCGAGGCCATTCAGGCCAGCGGCAAGGCCTACAATATGGAGATGATCCAAAAGGCCTACGAGCTGGCCAATAACGCCCATAACGGCGTGTGCCGCCGCAGCGGCGAGCCCTATATCTGCCACCCGCTGGCAGTCGCCCGGCTGGTGCTGGATCTGGGCATGGACTCCGAGAGCATCGCCGCCGCCCTGCTGCATGACGTAGTGGAGGATACCCCCACCACGCTGGACGACCTGAAAGCCGCCTTTGGCGAGGAAGTGGCGCTGCTGGTGGACGGCGTGACCAAGCTGACCAAGATCCAGTTCTCCAATATTGAAGAATTGCAGGCCGAGAACCTGCGCAAGATGCTGCTGGCTATGAGCCGGGACGTGCGTGTGATGATCATCAAGCTGTGCGACCGGCTGCACAATATGCGCACCGGCGACGCTTGGCCGGAGCAGAAGCGCCGCGATAAGGCTCGCGAAACCATGGAGGTGTACGCCCCCATCGCCAACCGCCTTGGCATCCTGAACGTCAAGGAGGAGCTGGAGGATCGCAGCCTGCATTATCTGGACCCTGTGGGCTACTCCGAAATCAGCCGAATGCTCAGCGAGCGCTCCGGCGAGGAGTTTTTGATCAAGGTGTCCGGCGTCATCGAGCGCCGTCTGGTGGAAAGCGGCATCGAGGGTGCCACCATCAAGCGCCGGGTCAAGAGCATCTACGGCATCTACCGCAAGACCATCATGCAGAACAAGTCCTTTGACGAGATCTACGATATCTACGCGGTACGAGTCATTCTGGATTCTCTGGCCGAGTGTTACAGCACCCTTGGTCTCATCCACGATATGTACCACCCGCTGCCCAACCGCTTTAAAGATTATATCTCCACCCCCAAGCCCAACGGCTATCAGAGCCTGCACACTACCGTCATCGGGCACGAGGGCATCCCCTTTGAGGTGCAGATCCGCACCCGCAAAATGGACGAGCAGGCCGAGTACGGCGTTGCCGCCCACTGGAAGTACAAGGAGGGCCGCGAAGGCCACGATAAGCTGGACGACCGTCTGGCATGGGTCAGCCAGCTGCTGGAGAACCAGCGCCTGAGCGAGGATTCCGGCAACCTGCTCCACGATCTCAAGAGCGACCTTTTGCCGGAAGAGGTGTTCGCCTTTACCCCCAAGGGCGATGTCATCAATCTGCCCACCGGTGCTACCTGCATCGACTTTGCCTACGCCATCCATTCGGCGGTGGGCAACCGCATGGTGGGTTGCAAGGTGAACAACCGGATGGTGCCCATCGACCATGTGGTGGCTACCGGCGAGATCATCGAGGTGCTGCTGGGCCCGGCAGATAAAGGCCCCAGCCGCGACTGGCTCAAGATCGTGCGCACCAGCGAAGCCAAGAGCAAGATCCGCAACTGGTTCAAGAAGATGCGCCGGGAAGAGAATATCCAGCAGGGACGGGACGCCTTGTCCAAGGAACTGCGCCGGGAGATGATTATCATCCCGGACGACCAGCTGGATGCCTTTATCGACGGCTGCTCCCGCCGGATGCGCCAGAACAACGCCGAGGAGCTGTACGCTGCCATCGGCTACGGCGGCATGACCATTGCCAACTGCCTGCCCAAGCTCAAGGAAGAGTGGCAGAAGCTTAAGGCTGCCGAAGCCGAGGAAAATAAGTCGGTGGAGGATCTGCCCAAGGTAGACCTGAGCCGTGTGCACGCCACCGACGGCGTGGTGGTGGAGGGCTTTGATAACACCCCCATCAAGTTTGCCAAGTGCTGCAGCCCGCTGCCCGGCGACCCCATCGTGGGCTTTATCACCCGGGGCTTCGGCGTTTCCATCCACAAGCAGACCTGCGCCAACGCCGTTGCCAGCATGAAGGACCCCTCCAACGCTCCCCGCTGGGTCAAGGCCTACTGGGCAGACAGCGTCAAGGACAGCTACAAGGCCGGGCTGGAGATCATTGCCCTGAACCGCAACGAGCTGCTGCAGGACGTGCTCAGCGCACTGGCGGATATCCGGGTGCCCATCTATGCCATGAACGCCCGTCAGGTAGAAAACAACTGCGCCGTGGTCAGCCTGACCATCGGCATCAACAATACCGAGCACCTCAACCGTGTGGTGGCGCGCCTTTCCAAGGTGCGGGACGTGCTCAAGGTGACAAGGAGTTAACGCAATGCGAGCAGTTATTCAGGCCGTATCCTCCGCCAGTGTGCGGGTGGAAGGCGGCGAGCCCCGCGCCATCGGGCCGGGAATCATGATCCTGCTGGGGGTCAAGGATACCGACACACTGGACATCGTGCCAAAGCTTGCCGATAAATGCGCGGGTCTGCGCATTTTCCCGGATGCCGAGGGCAAGCTGAACCTGAGCGCCCGGGATCTGGGCTATTCCGCGCTGGTGGTCAGCCAGTTCACCCTTTACGGCGATACCAGAAAGGGCTACCGTCCCAGCTTTATCAAGGCTGCAAAGCCGCCGCTCTCGGTGGATGCCTACGAGCTGTTCCTTGCCGAGATGGCGAAGCACGGCCTGAAGGACGTGCAGCACGGCGAGTTCGGCGCGCATATGCAGGTGTCGCTGGTGAACGAGGGCCCCTGCACCATCATCATTGATACCGACGAGTGGAAAAAGAAGGAGTAACCATGCAAGGTTTTCACATTCCTGCGGCACCGCCGCTGTATACCAACACCTTTCTGCTCATCTCCGATGCAGGCCATGCCGTGGTCATCGACCCGGCGGCAGAGGTGCACAGCTACGACGAAATTTTAAAGCAGCACAGCGCCACCCTTACCACCATCCTGTGCACCCACGGCCACTACGACCATGTGGGCAGCGCCGCCGCCCTGAAAGCAGAGTGGAACGCCGCCCTCTACTGTGAAAAGGCAGACCTTGCCGGGGACAGGATGTACCCGCTTTCCGCTGCGGACTGCGGCTACACGGAAGGGGAGCAGATCGCGGTGGACGAGCTGCGCTTTACCGCGTGGCACACCCCCGGCCACACCCCCGGCAGCGTGGTGCTGCTGTGCGGCGAGCACCTGTTCTGCGGTGATACGCTGTTTGCGGGCAGCATCGGCCGCACCGACCTTGAGGGCGGCAGCAGCGCACAGATGGCAGACAGCCTGCGCAAGCTGGCACAGCTGCCCATCCCCCGCGAAACACAGGTGCTGCCCGGCCACGGCGAATTTTCCACCTTTGGCGCGGAGCTGGACAACAACTACTATATCCGCAGCGCCCTGCGCGGCGGCAACGACATTTTTTAAAGAGAGAACGACATGAAGATCTATATCACTGGGCTGCCCTCCGGGTACGAGGTGGAGCACCTTGCCCGCCTGTTTTACCCCATGGCACCCCTGACCCTGACCCCGCCGGAGCCTGCCGAGGACTGTCTGTGGGCAGAAAAGACCGATACCGGTCTGCGGGTGCTGGTGCGGCAGGGAGAAAAGAGCAAAACGCTGGAAGCCCCGCTGCCGCTGCCGGTGGAGCAGGGCGGCGAAACGCCGGAGTTTGCCCTTGCCAGCCTGACTTATGACCTGCTGCGCCAGTGGACGGGCATCCGCCCGCCTTGGGGCAAGATGACCGGTGTGCGCCCGGTGCGGCTTATCCACGATAAGCGCGCCGCCGGGTGGAGCGCAGAGCAGATCGACCGTTTCTTTTTGCAGCGGTTCGACTGCTCAGAGCAAAAATACGCAATGGCGAAGGAAATTGCTGACTTGCAGGAGCCGATCCTGCGGCTGGGCAGCGCCCCCAAGACCTACAGCCTGTATATCGGCATCCCGTTCTGCCCCTCCCGGTGCAGCTATTGCAGCTTTGTCAGCTGCAATCTGGACCGCGACCGCAAGCTGGTGCAGCCCTATGTGGACTGCCTGTGCAAAGAGGTTGCAGAGATCCGGGTGCAGGCCGAGCGTGCAGGGCTGACCTTGTGCAGCATCTACATCGGCGGCGGCACGCCCACCAGCCTTTCTGCCGCCCAGCTGCGGCAGCTCATGGGCACCGTGCGGGAGAATTTTGACCTGACCAAGGTCGTAGAATATACTGTGGAAGCCGGCCGCCCGGACTGCACCGACGCCGAAAAGCTGGCGGTCATCAAGGAATACGGCGCTACCCGCATCTCCATCAACCCCCAGACTTTTTCGGACACGGTGCTGGCAAACATCGGCCGTAAGCACTCGGCACAGGATATTCTGGATTGCTACGCCGATGCCCGCCGCGCCGGGCACGAGGACATCAACATGGACCTCATCGCCGGTCTGCCCGGGGATACGGTGGAGGGCTTTGAGCACAGCCTGCGGCAGGCGATTGCCCTGCAGCCGGAGAACATCACCGTCCACACCCTTACCCTCAAGCGGGCGTCCCGCATCGTCATCGAGGATCAGAAGGAGAACGACTACGCGGACGTAGCCGCCATGCTGGAAAAATGCCATCTGCTGGCCGAAGCGGGTTACCGCCCCTATTACCTCTACCGGCAGAAGAATACGCTGCAAAATCTGGAAAACGTGGGCTGGTGCAAGCCGGGTCACGAGGGTTACTATAATATCTATATCATGGAGGAAGTCCAGACCATCCTCTCGGCGGGTGCAGGCGGCAGCACCAAACTGGTGGCCGATGGGGGCAAACGGATGCAGCGCATCTTCAATTTTAAGTATCCGAACGAGTATATCCAGCGCTTTGCGGAGGTACTGGAACGGAAAAAAGGAGTGGCTGAGTTTTATGATCACGATCTGGGTACCGAAACGACTGGTTGAAGTAGACCTCTATAACGTAGCAGCCCGCAGCCCGCAGGCGCTGGCGCAGCTGAGCGAGAACAGCTACGCCCGGCGGGTGCAGTATGCCGCCCAGAAGGTGCGCGGCTCCGGGGCAAAGATCGTTATGCTGACCGGCCCTTCGGCCAGCGGCAAGACCACCAGCGCCCACTGTCTGGCAAAGGCGCTGGTGCAGCAGGGCACCCCGGCACAGGTGGTCAGTCTGGACAACTTTTTTAAAGGTGCTGCCTACTACCCCAAAATGCCGGACGGCACGCTGGACTACGAAAACCTTGAAACGCTGGATCTGCCCCTCATCAAGCAGTGTCTGCGCCAGCTCAGCGAGACCGGCAAGACCGAGCTGCCCATCTACGATTTTGCCACCGAGCAGCGCTCTGCCGCAGTGGAGCCCATCGACCTGCAAGGCGGTGTGTGCATCGTGGAGGGTATCCATGCCCTCAACCCGGAGCTGACCGGCCTTGTGCCGGACGACCAGATCTACCGCATCTACGCCGGGCTGCGGGAGGAATACTGCATCGACGGGCGCCGGGTCATCAATACGCAGGATATCCGCCTGTGCCGCCGCACCCTGCGGGACGCCGCAGCCCGCGGCCGCAGCCCCGCCAAGACCCTTTCCATGTGGGACAGGGTGCTGGACGGCGAAACACGGTATATCAAGGGCTTCAAGACCACCGCAGACTTTTTGCTGGACACCTCCTTTACCTACGAGCTGGGACTGATCTCCCGGCTGCTGGGCGAGGTGCGCCGTCAGTTCACGCTGGAAGGCCACAACGCCGAGCTGTGGGACGAGACCGCCCGCCGCTTTGAGCAGGTGGACCCGCTGCCGCTGGAGCTGCTGCCCGCCGACAGTATGCTGCGCGAGTTCTACGGCAGCCGCACCTAACCGGTGAAAAATGCGTAAAATTTGTTTCCAAACCAGCACCAAACTGTAAAAATTGCGGTGCATTCGTTGCAATTGCCATAACGCTGCGCTATAATGAGGATACGACTCCGGTATGGCGCAGGATGCGCCGCCATCTGCAGAGAATATACTGCCAGAATAAGAGAGGTGTCTATTATGGATTTTAACAAGATCAAAGCAATGGGTCTGGAATATGCCGAAAAGGGCAAGAACGCCGCCATGGATCTGGCCGAAAAGGGCAAGACGCAGGCGCTGCTGGTCAACGAACAGGGCAAGCTGCTCAAGGCACAGCGTCAGCTGGGTGCACTGGTGTACAGCCTTGCCAAGGGTAAGGAAGAAAACCAGCCGCTGGTGGATAAATACATCGAGATGATCGATACCATCGAGCAGGAGATCACCCGCCTGAAGGCTACCCTGACCCCGGCAGAAGCCGCCGAGGTGGACTACGAAGTCCCCGTGGAGGAAGAAGAAGCTGCCCCGGAACAGCCCGCCCAGCCTGCCCGCAAGACCTGCCCGCAGTGCGGCGCGCCCGTCTCGGACGATGCGCTGTTCTGCAATAAGTGCGGCGCACAGCTGTAAGCTGAAAACAGGAAAAAACTGCAACAGGGCGGTATCCCCCGCAGGATGCCGTCCTGTTTTTGTGAAAAGCGCAGAAAACCATGAAAAATGCTGGAAAATTGCGGTTTTTTGCTTGAAAAACCGCAGCAGCTGCGGTACAATTTACAGTATCTTTTCAAAAGGAGATGGAACGTGTGCTGGACTGGACCCCACAGCCGCCCTATACAGCGGAGCAGCTGCTGCAGGTGATCCGCATCCTGCGGGACTCGGAAAACGGCTGTCCGTGGGATAAGGTGCAGACCCATGCTTCCATCCGCAAAAATTTTCTGGAAGAGACCTGCGAAGCGCTGGAAGCCATTGATGCAGACGACGCCGTGCTGCTCCGGGAGGAGCTGGGAGACGTGCTGATGCAGGTGGTGTTCCACGCCGCCATAGAGGAAGAGCGGGGACGCTTTACCTTTGAGGATGTGTGCCGCAATGTCTGCGAAAAGCTGGTGTTCCGGCACCCCAACATCTTTGCATCCTCCGCAGCGGAAAACGCCGGTATAAATGGCTGGGATGCGCTCAAAAATAAGGAAAAGGGGCGCACCACCCTTGCCGACGAGCTGGCCACCGTGCCCGCTACGCTGCCCGCGCTTATGCGGGCGCAGAAGCTGCAAAAGCGTGCCGCCGGGCACGGCCTTGGGCAGCAGGATGCAGCCGCAGCACAGCACCGGCTGGAAGCCGCCGTGCAGGACTTTGCCACGGCAGACGCCGCCGCAAAGCAGGAAGCCGCAGGCCGGCTGCTGTTTGCAGCGGTAAACGCCGCCCGGCTTGCGGGGGTGGATGCAGAGGAAGCACTGACCTTTGCGTCCAAGCGCTTTGCGCAGCAGTGTCTGGAACAGGAACAAAGCGGTATTCAGGTCGAATGACCTGCTCCGATAGAACGAGAGAATTCAAGACAAAAATCAGATGGAGGCAAATAATATGACCAAGACCGACTTGATCGCACAGGTTGCGGCAAACACCGAAATGAGCAAGAAGAGCGCCGAGCAGGCTGTCAACGCTGTTTTTGAGGCACTGGGCAAGGCCATGACCGAGGGCGAAAAGATCAGCATCTCCGGCTTTGGCACCTTTGAGGTGCGCGAGCGCGCCGAGCGTCAGGGCATCAACCCCCGCACCCGCGAGCCCATCACCATCGCTGCTTCCCGCAGCATCGTGTTCAAGCCCGGCAAGTCCCTGAAGGACACCCTGTAATCGGTTCTGTCACGCCGCCGCTGCCTGCACAAGGTGCGGCGGCTTTTTTGCTGAAAAGAAAGGAACGATCCAAATGCGTCTGGATAAATATCTCAAGGTCTCCCGCCTCATCAAGCGCCGCACCGTGGCAAACGAGGTGGCGGATGCAGGCCGCATCCTCATCAACGGCAAGGTGGCCAAGGCCAGTCAGGCCGTCAACGCCGGGGACATCATCGAGGTCACCTTCGGCAACCGTCCCATCAAGGTGCGGGTGCTCTCGGATGAAGAGCCCCGCACCAAGGACGTTGCCCGCGAGATGTACGAGGTGATCGCGGAATAACCGCCCGCCCTGCCCGCATACAATGCAGGCAGAGGGGGACTGCCTATGGAAAAAGCTGCCGCAAAGCCGCCGCTGCCCCATGACCTGATCCTGGAGAGCCGCAGCAGGCTGACCGTCACCGGGGTGCAGCGGGTGCTGCATTGCAGCGCCGAAAGCGCCGCGCTGGAGACCGGCAAGGGCATTTTGCACCTGTCCGGTGCGCAGATCAGTATGCAGACACTGGATCTGGAAGCCGGGGAAGCAAAGCTGACCGGGCGGTTCGACGGGCTGGAGTATACCGCCGCCCGCGCAGCCGGGGGCTTCTGGCACCGGCTGCTGCGCTGATGGTGCAGGTGCTGCTGCCCGCCCGGCTTTTGCAGGAAGCTGCCGCCTGTGCCGTGCTGGGCGCTGCCCTTGGCGCGGCGCGGGCGTTTTTGCCGGTGCGGGGCAGGGCGGCTTTTGCGCCGGACGTGCTGCTTTCCGGCGCGGTGCTGCTGGCGTGCCAGAGCTACGCCGCCGGGTACAGCAAAGCGGGCGTGCTGCGATGGTACATGGCGGCGGCAGCCTTTGCCGCTGCCCTTTGCGCTGCCGGGGTGCTGGGCATCCCGCTGCGGGCGCTGGGGCGGGGGATCGGGGCTGTTTTGCGCCGTTTTGCGGTGCAGCCTGTGCGCCGCCGCCGCGCTGCGGCGAAAACTGCCCGCAAATTACGCCGGAACGCGGAAAGAACCGCAAAAAAATCCAAAAAGAACTTGCCAAACCAGCGGGCATTGTTGTATAATTCAAACGTATCAAAGTAAGAGAACAGACGCAGAAGGTCTGCTGTTCAGACAGGAGCGTAAGGCAATGACGAATACGGGACGCAAGAAGCGCAGAAAGAATGCAATGGTCACCATGGCGTTCCGCCTGTTTTTCGTGCTGCTTTTGCTGAGTATGCTGGCGGCTTATATCTCCAATCAGGTCACCATCAGCTCCAAGCGGGCAGAACTGGAAACACTGAACGAACAGGTGGCGCAGCAACAGACGGAAAATCAGGAACTGCAGCGCGTACTGAGCGGCGATGCCGACCAGATCACCGAATGGGTCGCACGCGACTCTTACAACTACGCCGCACCCAACGAGCGCATCTTTGTGGATGTGACCGGCAACTGACCGCGCGGCGGGTCAAGAGTTTTGGAAAACAAGGAGTATTGAGTTTTGGCAATTGAGGTAGGGAACGTATTCGAAGGCCGCGTGACCGGTGTAAAGCCCTTTGGCGCATTTGTAGCGCTGCCGGAGGGGCGTGTCGGCATGGTCCACATTTCCGAGGTATCCAACGAGTTCGTGCAGGATATCAACACTGTGCTGCACGATGGCGATGAAGTTAAGGTGCAGGTCATCAACATTGCACCGGACGGCAAGATCGCGCTGTCCATCAAGCGGCTGCTGCCCCCGGCGCCGCGTCAGCCCCGGGAAGGCCGCCCCGCAGGCCCCCGTCCGGGCGGTTTCCGCAATGGGCAGGAGGGCGGACGCTCCGGCGGTCGCGGTGCAGGCCGTGCCCCCCGTGAAGGCGGCAGAGGCCCTGCCCGGGAGGCGGCTCCCCGCGTGTGGCAGCCCAAGACACCCGTCCGCTCCGACAACCTGAGCTTTGAGGACATGATGAGCCGCTTCAAGAGCCAGAGCGAGGAAAAGATGGCGGATCTCGACCACGAGACCAACAACCGCCGGGGCGGCGGCTATGCCCCCCGCAGCCGCCGCGGCCGCTGAGCCATTGCATCAGCTGGGATCACAAGGAACACAGGCAGGCCTGTCCCCGGTCGGACAGGTCTGTTTTTTCGGGACTGAACAGAAAGGAACTACCATGCCCGCAAAATTTGAACTGATCGCGCCCTGCTTTTTCGGGTGCGAATCCACCGCTAAATTTGAGCTGACCCGCATCGGCGCAGAGAACATCCGGGTGGAGGATGGCCGTCTGAGCTTCTGCGGCGGGGCAGAGATGATCGCTGCCGCAAACCTCAACCTGCGCACCGTGGAGCGCGTGATGCTGCTGCTGGCACGCTACAAGGCCACCACCTTCGATGAGCTGTTCGACGGCGTGTATTCCATCCCGTGGGAGGAGTTTCTGCCTGCGGATGCCGCCTTCCCGGTCACCGGCTCTTCCCTGAATAGCCAGCTGACCAGCATCCCCGCCTGCCAGAGCGTCATCAAAAAGGCGGTGGTCAAGCGCCTGATGAAGGGTCACCGCACCACCGTGCTGCCCGAGAGCGGCGTGGAGTACAAGGTGCGCTTTATGCTGCGCAAAAATATGTGCGAGATCATGCTGGACACCACCGGCGAGGGCTTGCACAAGCGCGGCTACCGCCGCAACGCCATGGAAGCCCCTCTGCGCGAGACGCTGGCGGCGACCATCGCCGACCTTGGCCGTGTGCGCCGCGACAGCCTGGTGGAGGATCCCTTCTGCGGCAGCGGCACCCTGCTGATCGAAGCCGCGCAGAAGGCCATGAACATTGCCCCGGGTCTGAAACGCCGCTTTGCCGCCGAGCGTTACAGCTTTGTGCCCGCTGCCCTGTGGGCAGAGCAGCGCCAGAAGGCACTGGCAGAGTCCAAGCTGGACGTGGGCTTTGAAGCTTACGGCTACGATATCGACCCCGCAGCCGTGGCACAGGCCAACGTCAACGCCAAGCTGGCGGGTGTGGAAAACCGCTGCCACTTTGAGGTGGCCGATGTTTCCACCTTTGCCGCAAAGCCGGAGGCCATCGTGCTGACGAACCCTCCCTACGGCGAACGTCTGGGCACCATTGAGGGCGCTGCCAAGCTGGCACGCACGCTGGGACAGCAGATGGAAGCCAGCCCCTGCGCCGGGCTGTACGCCATTACCGCCGATATGGATTTTGAGCTGCACTACGGCAAGCGCGCCAACAAGCGCCGCAAGATGTACAACGGCATGATCCCCTGCCAGCTGTATATGTACTATAACGCCCCCAAGACCGAAAAGATGGCAAAGCCCATGCCCAAATCCGGCTTTGACGGCAAGCGCACCCATTTTGAAAAGAAGTAAGGGCATTTAAGCCCTGCCCCGGCAAACGTTACACCGGAAAAGTGTGCCTTTTGCCGGGAAAATCCGGCACAAACACCCGCAGATCATCTTTTGCTGAAAAGAGACGGTCTGCGGGTATTTTTAATAGAAAAATAGATTTCACAAAATTCGGCATAATGACAAATTACAGCAGTTTTTGCATCCGGCAGTTGCGTTGCCGAACAAAAAGGATTATACTAACCTTATTGACCGCAGGATACAAAAACTGTACAGAAAGTATGTCTGGCTTATATGAAGGGACGGATGCGGCCCTATCTGCCGGAACTGACGATCCGGGATTACAACACCTATATGCGTTATCTCCGCGGGGTGCGGCGGCAGATGTATAAGTCCTACGGCTTCTACGCCTGCCATCTGCTGCGCACCAACGGGGTGCTGTTTGCCATCCTGTCCGACAGTCTGGCGGGGCGTATGCCCACCTGCAAACGGCAGCGGATGCCCGGTACGCCGTTCCAGCGCAGCATGATGTGCCAGACGCTGGGCATCCGGCAGGCGGCGCAGACGGAGATCCTGATGGGCTGGCATAATCTGCAGGACCGCAAGTACAGCGAGCTGCGCCCGGTCAAGCGCTTGCGCCGCGCAGCGGACAAGCTGCTGCTGCGCCGCGCCTACGAGAAAGCCCGGCAGGAGAACCCGGCACTGGAGCGGCTGTTTGCGCAGGAGCGGGAGCAGGCGGTGGTGCAGATGAACCTGAGCGCCAAAAACTACGCCCTTGCGGCTGAACCTATGAGCAACGTCTACGGCGCTTTGTACTCCACGCTGGCTACGGACGATCCCAACCAGCGCAAGAGTATGCGGTATATCGGCAGCTGCATCGGCCGCATCTTCTATCTGCTGGATAAGGCCGAGCGCTTTGAAGCCGACCGCCGCAACGGCCAGTACAACGTGTTCGTGGTCAACGAGCTCAACGGGCAGGCTGCTGCCATAGAGAACGCCCGGCGGCAGGCACTGGCTGCGGTCAACGACCTGATGCGGGCATACAAGATGCTGGACCTCAAGCTGAACGACACCCTGCTGAACAATATCATGATCTTAGGCCTGCAGCACGCGGTCTACCCGCTGGAGCAGGATGTAGATACCGAAAAGTGGGAGATCCCATGAAGAAGCGAAGAAGCAAAAGCTGGGCCATGGCCTACTGCGGCATGGCGGCAGCACTGTGCGTGGCACTGATGCTGCTGGGCACCATCATCCCCATTGCCATGTTCATCGCACCGGCGGTGGCAAGCTTTCTCATTGCAACGGTGTGCATGGAGTGCGGCATCACCATGGCGTGGACGGCGTACGCCGCCGTCAGCCTGCTGGGGCTGCTCTTTGTGCCGGATAAGGAGATCGCCCTGATTTTCACCGTGCTGCTGGGCTATTACCCGCTGGTAAAGCCCCGGTTCGACCGCATCCGCCCCCGGGCATTGCAGCTGGTGTGCAAGCTGCTGCTGTGCAACGGGGCGGTGCTGGCGATGTACGGCCTGCTGCTGGTGCTGGTGCCGGCGGGCAGCATTTCGCAGGAGCTGCGCACCACCGCACTGGCAATGTCCCTGCTCACGCTGGCTATGGGAAATGTAGCCTTTGCCCTGTACGACCGCGCCCTGTGCAATCTGCTGCTGCTGTACAAGCTGAAGTGGCAGCCCAAACTGCATAAAATGCTGGGGATGCACTGAGCCCCAAACAACTTTGAAAGAAGGAATGTGTACCGCAAGCTGACGCAAAGCGCCGGGCCACACGGGTGACAGCCGTGAGGGTGACGAGGAGAGGGATCATCGAAAGATTCGGCGGATGTTTCTCCGGCTGAGGGCTATACCAGCCGCAGAACAGGGCAAAAACCGGCAGCAATACCGGAACAGAACCCTGCAAAGAAAGCCATACAAGAACATAGACTTTGATAGAGGAAACTGACTGTGCAGCAGCGCATTTCGGCGCGCCGCAGTCGGTCTGGAGGTATTTTGTATGTGTGGCATTGTAGGTTATGTCGGGATGCGCAGCGCCCAGCAGGTGCTGCTGGACGGTTTGGAAAAGCTGGAGTACCGCGGGTACGATTCTGCCGGTGTGGCGCTTACCCAGCGGGACGGCATCCGCGTGGTCAAAAGCAAGGGGCGGCTCTCCACCCTGCGCAGCAAACTGGAAGAGCTGGCGCTGCCCCAGAGCGGCTGCGGCATCGGTCATACCCGCTGGGCGACCCACGGCGAGCCCAGCGATGTGAACAGCCACCCGCACTCCACGCCCCGGGTCAGCATCGTGCACAACGGCATTATTGAAAACTACGGCGCTTTAAAGGAGCGCCTTGTCGCCAAAGGCTACACCTTTGCCAGCGAGACCGACACCGAGGTGCTGGTAAAGCTCATCGACAGCTGCTATCAGGGCGAGCCGCTACAGGCTTTGCAGGCTGCGCTTGCCAAGGTGCGGGGCAGCTACGCGCTGGCGGTGCTGTTCAAGGACTACCCGGACACCATCTTTGCGGTCAAGCGGGAAAGCCCGCTCATCGTGGGCTGGGGCGAGGGCGAAAACTTTGTGGCATCGGATATCCCGGCGCTGCTCAAGTACACCCGCAGCTACAGCGTGCTGGAAGAAGGGGACATGGCGGTGTGCACGGCACAGGGCATCCGCTTCTATAACGAGTTCGGCGAGGCGGTGGAGCGCGAAAAGCTGACCGCAGACTGGGACATGGAAGCAGCCGAAAAGGGCGGCTACCCCCACTTTATGCTCAAGGAGATCAACGAGGAGCCCGCCGCCATCACGGCAACGGTCAGCCCCCGGGTGGAGAACGGTCTGCCGGAGCTGCGCATCCCGGAACTGACGGACGAAAAGCTGCGCAGCATCGGCACAGTGCATCTGGTGGGCTGCGGCACAGCCATGCACGCCGGTATGGTGGGCAAGACCGCCATCGAAGCGCTGGCGCGGGTGCCCGCAGAGGTGGATATCGCCAGCGAGTTCCGCTACCGCGACCCCATCCTGAAGCCGGAGGATCTGGTCATCATCATCAGTCAGTCCGGCGAGACCAGCGATACGCTGGCCGCCCTCAAGCTGGCTAAGAGCCGGGGCGTGCCGGTGCTTGCCATCGTGAACGTGGTGGGCAGCAGCATCGCCCGGGCGGCGGATTACGTCATGTACACCTACGCCGGGCCCGAGATCGCGGTGGCGTCTACCAAGGCCTATATGGTGCAGCTGTGCGTGCTGTACCTGTTTGCCCTGCGCTTGGCCTATGCGCGCGGGCAGCTGACCGAGGAAAAGACCAAATACTACACCGCCCAGCTGCTGCACGCATCCGAGGTCATCAAGCCCCGCCTTGCGGACTGCGAGCAGATCAAGTACCTTGCCAGCCGCTATGTGAACACCCAGAGCTGCTTTTTCATCGGGCGTGGGTTCGACTACGCCCTTTCGCTGGAGGGCAGCCTGAAGCTGAAGGAGATCAGCTATGTGCACTCGGATGCCTACGCGGCAGGCGAGCTGAAGCACGGCACCATCAGCCTGATCACGGACGGCGTGCCGGTCATCGCGCTGGCGACCCAGAAGAACGTCTACGAAAAGACCATCTCCAACGCCAAGGAGACCCGCAGCCGCGGCGCACGGGTGCTGCTGTTCACCACCAAGGACGCGGAAGTGCCGGAGGGCGTTGCCACCGAGGTCATCCGCTTGGACGAGTACGACGACATCCTGATGCCGCTGCAGCTCATCGTGCCCT
>ULRX01001471.1_pt1 | contig 18183 bp, 15 predicted proteins | sample 1955871 | NCBI WGS metagenome assembly ULRX01 (sample SAMEA4835695, study PRJEB28245) | human gut metagenome | biome: gut microbiome; material: fecal sample | place: Denmark | collected 2008 | reverse complement strand
ATCCGGCGTCAGACGCGGCGCAGGCGAGCTGGTGGTCAACAGTATCGATACGGACGGTGTGAAGCAGGGATTTGATATTCCGATGCTTTTGGAGATCGCGAAGCGTGTCGATGTGCCGATTATTGCATCGGGAGGCGCGGGAAAGAAAGAAGATTTTTTAGACCTCTTCCAGTATCCGCAGATCGACGCGGGACTGGCGGCGAGTATTTTCCACCGGAAAGAAGTGAATATTAAGGAATTGAAACAGTATCTGGCGGAGAATGGGGTGGAGATGCGGTTGATCTAAATCGCATAGATGCCCTAAAAGTTAGAGGGCGGTGCTTTTTCGTGAGAGGGACGGAAAACAGGCATCCAGAAACTTCCGAAAAACGCTTTCGCTCTTGCGCCTACGCAGCGGTGCTAAGTTCGAAAAGACCTCACTACGCACCGGCGTATGCGATGTTTTCTACAGTTTTTGGATGCCTGTTCTCCTGTGGATCGCGAAGGAGAGCGTCGGCGCTGCGCTGATCGTACGAAAACATGAGCCAGCAGGCAATTTTTAATGGGATTTTGCGCGTGACTGTGAAGGTACTGAACAGTTACGATGTAATTAAAATTTTATGTGGTAAGGCAGGATAAAAATATGAGTGAGAATATCAACGAGATTGCAGGCGTAGAGCCGTCGTTTAAGATTGATGAGTTAAAGTTTAATGAGAAAGGTCTGATTCCGGCGATTGTGCAGGATCATTATAGCAAGAAGGTTCTGATGATGGCTTGGATGAATAGGGAGAGTCTGGAGATCAGCCTTCGGGAGAAGAAAACCTGTTTTTACAGCCGCAGCCGTCAGGAGCTCTGGAGAAAGGGTGAGACGAGCGGGAATGTGCAGCATATTTCCAGTATTTATGCGGACTGCGATAAGGACACCTTGATTGTCGAGGTGGTCAAGGAAGGTCCGGCGTGCCATACGGGCGCAGAGAGCTGCTTCTTTGAGCCGGTTTACCAGAACGAGGAGATCACGCCGTTTTCCTATGAGGGACTTTACGACCTCATTATGGGACGTAAGACGAATCCGAAGGAAGGAAGTTATACGACTTACCTGTTTGATAAAGGTCTGGACAAGATTCTGAAGAAAGTCGGCGAGGAGTGTACCGAGGTTATCATCGCGGCAGCGAAGAAAGACAAGGACGAAACGATCTACGAGCTGGCAGATCTGTGTTACCATGCCATGGTTCTGATGGCAGACGCGGGCATCAGTGTAGAGGATGTGACGAAAGAGCTGGCGAAGCGGCATGTGGTGGATCATAAGGTGAAGCAGGAGTATATGCGGTAGAAAGCTCTTTTAAGTTTTTGGAGAGTGACGAATATAGTAGAAGGTAAGAATGGGCTATTGCGGATGCAGGTGTTTGCAATAGCCTATTTTTATACGAAAATTATATATATTAAGTGTATGGAATGCCTGGAGAATCAGGTTAAAAATAGGAGTGCAGAAGGAAAAAATGAAATTTGTGAAACAGCAAATGACAACAGATGCTGTTTCGCAAAATATAAGAAAAATGATATGGTCCTTTTTAATGATATGTGCACTCAATTTTAAATTTACAATGTAAAAAACATAGTTTTTACGAGAATGGACGTAAATAAGAATCAAATTTTGAGCACATTGAGAATCAAATTAAGTTTAAGTCTTGACGAAGTGGATGGTAGATGCTATACTAGACGTGGATTTAAGGAGGGAGATTCTCAGATGGCACAGTCGGCTGAAAAAAATATAAAGGAAAGAAGTTCACTGTATCCCATGTTTTCTATTAAAGAAATTGTGGATTTCATTAATGAAATTGTAAAAATCGGTGGAAAGCGTGTATCTATCAATACTATTGCAAGTGTTCTTGGATTTAGCGTGAAGACAAATTCCTTTCGGGCAAAGATTAGTACTGCAAAGCAGTTTGGATTGATTCGAGGTTCAAATGGAGCGGTTGAACTGACAGAACTTGCCAAGCGGATTGTCTATCCGGTTAATGAATTAGATACCAGACGCGCTATCGTAGAAAGCTTTTTATCGGCTCCGCTATATCGTAAGATCGTGGAAAGATATGAAAACCAGGCCCTTCCTAGTCAAGATAAGCTTAGTAATATACTTCTTTTAGAATACAATCTAACGAAAAGCGCTAAGGATATTGCCGCTGCGAAATTCATTGAAAATGCAGAGCAGGTAGGAATACTGAAAAACGGCATTATTCTTTTGGAATCAGATGAGAATGATATTGACTCCTTTGAGGATGAAAGTTCTTCTAAAGATTCTAAAGAGGTTAGTGAAAATAGTACCGCTGAATCCAAAGAGGAAGTTCTGACGTCGATGGAGCCGTCGGCGTATTGTTTTACAATACCAACACTTTCTGGTTCTGTGGCAAAGGTTATCATTCCCCAGAATGTGACCGAAAAAGATTTAGATTTCATCACACTTTACATTGAAAACATGTTACCCACTTTTATTTCCAACTTAAAAGAAGAGTTGGAAAAATAAAAGCAGACCACCCATAGGTGTTCTGCCTCTTGAATCTGTGTTGCAGCACAAATTCTGCCGACGAGTATGCCGGGATACGTATTTACATTTTTAAATGTATCATACTTTGTCGGGGATTTCAAGAGGAACCTTCAAAAAAGGAGGTGACCGCCTTATGGATAAGGAATATGTCTTAGTATATACTCCATATATTACTCGTAAGGGCGTGCGCATCTGGGCTTCACAATATGGCCTCAAGGTGTTCTGCCTGCGAATCCCTCGCGAAAAGTATCGCGGCTAATTGATGATCAAGATTCTATTCCGGCATAGAATCTTGATTTTTTTTGTAATTGAGAGAGACGGATAGAGTAATTATGAAACATAAAATCAATAAAATAACGGAAAAATCACAAAAATGTTGATATAAAAATCAGAAATTTGTATATTATATAAAAAGGAGATACAAAACATGTTGGTGCAATTTAAAATGAAAAACGTTCTTTCCTTTAAAGAAGAAACGATTTTTGATATGACAGCAATCAGCGCTTATAAAGAGCATCGTCGAACCTGATTGATATAGATACCAAGGAAAAATTCCTGCGGGTAGCAGCTATTTATGGCGCCAATGCCAGCGGAAAGTCCAATTTCGTGTGGGCACTACAGCTTTTTCGGCGGATTGTTTCCCAATCTTTGAACAATGTTGATGACGGAGCTGAGTCCGTACTCAAAAAATGCAGTAAACCATTTTCTTTTGAAGAGAACAAAGGTAATTCAGAATTTGAGAGTGTACAGATTCTGCGGGACGAGGAGTATCAGTATGGGTTTGAGTACAATTCTGAGAAGATCGTGATGGAATGGCTGTACAGAAAGAGTTTAAAGACAAACCGTAAAGTGACGATTTTTGAGAGGACGATGCAAAAAGTAAATTTAGGGGTGTACGTTAGAAAAAAATGTGAAGCTTATAAAGATCAAATTCCACCAGAGACATTATTGTTATCTTTCTTTAATAAACTCAAGTTAAAAACAGATATTTTTAAAACGGTTTATTCAGGAATTACAGATGTACTGGTTTTTATGTCGGATGACTATGAAGATACAAGGTTTTTAGATGCTCTTTTACCTAAGGTAATTGATGGAAAAAAGGAAAAGTTATTAGAGTTTCTTACCGCAATAGATATTGGAATAAAGGATATTACTTATAAAGAAAAAGAAACGCTGTTTTTTACATTTCATAAAGGGGCGGATGGGGAATTATATCCTTTGAATTTATACGATGAGTCAGAAGGTACAATCAAGAGTATCATGCTTTTTATCCATGCACATATGGCAATTATCAATGATTATGTACTGGTAATGGATGAGCTAAATGTAAAATTACATCCATTGTTGTTAAAATTTTTTATTGATTTATTTTATGATAACAATTCAATGGCTCAGCTGATTTATACTACACATGATACGACATTAATGGATAAAAAATTCTTCCGAAGGGACCAGATTTGGTTTGTACAGAAAGACGAGCTGGGACATTCGGAATTATGTGCGCTTTCGGACTTTAAGGTGCGTTCCGATGCATCATTTGAAAAGGATTATATGGCGGGGGTATATGGAGGAATTCCATTTCTTAAGGAGTTTTCCTTGAAAGAAGGTGAGTAAGAAGAGTATGTGTCAGCTGTGTAATGGCAACCGCATGGTTTTATAAGGCAGAATTAGTGCGGTATTATGGCAATTTTCTTGTGTTTTCTGTATGGAAATGTTACAATTAAATTGGAGAGCATTTCATTTTACAGTTACAAGGGGGAGTTATTATGAAACGTTTTAAAAAGTTTGGAACCGCGCTTTTATCCTGTATGATGCTGACGGCATCTTTCACAACAGTCTCAAATATGACGATGATTACAGCTGAGGCGCATCAGGGACGAACCGATGCACAAGGCGGTCATCATGACTACAAGAATAAGAGCGGTCTGGGAAGTTATCATTATCATTGTGGCGGCCATGAGGCACATCTTCATCCAAATGGAGTCTGCCCGTATAAGAATGGGGCTGTTTCGAATGGAAATACGTCCGGTCAGACGCAGACTCAGACACAGACACAGTCCGCAGGTAATCAGAATCAGGTAGCGGAACAGATGAACACGTATCAGCCGGTGTTTGATGCAAATTATTATTATATGAATAATCCAGATTTGCAGTCGGTCATTGGCTTGGATTCGCAAAAGTTATTTGAGCATTTTTATACGTGTGGTATGGTAGAAGGACGCAGGGCATCGGAGAATTTCGATGTCAGTGTATATAAGGCAAATAACCCGGATTTGGCGGCAGTGTTTGGAGACGATTTGAAGGCTTACTATACACATTATGTGCAGAGTGGGCAGTTGGAGAACCGGGTTTGCAAATAAAAATAGGTGATGGAAGAGAAAAGCCATGCGGTTGTGTAATAAAGCCGCATGGCTTTCTATTTTCGCTTTTCTAAAACCAACTTCCGCATCCTTTGTTTCATGGAAGACCAAAACGGGGGCGGGAAAACTGTCCTGTTTTAGAGTTTAGAGAAATCTGAAAGCATATCTATAAAAGTTAAATGTCCTTGTTTCTTTTCAAAGTGATGCTTTCCGGTATGAAAAACATTTAAAGCATATATGGTTAAACCTATTTTTTTCATGGCATTGGCCTCCGAGGTAATATTTATAAATCTGTAATTTGTAAATGCTAACAAGCCAATTATAGAACTTATGTTCTGCAATGTCAACTGAGTTCGCTATCAGTCCGATATGTATTTCTAAGTAAATGTAGAATTTTGCCTTTGTACCCTTTATTTTAAATCAACTCCCGCAAGAAAAAAGCAATCTGCGATCCCCGATTTACCATATACTCCAGCACCGTCTGAGTCTTCAAAGCCAGTTCCACATCGTTCCTGAAATCCATGCGATGACGTGATACAAAAAGACCGACGTACTCTTCCATATAATACAAGGTTTGCTGATAAAGCGGTAACCGGCAGTCAGGATCACGCGTGACCAGTTTATACATCCAGTCGATTCCGTTTTCAAGATAAGGTTCCCGCCCAACGGTATAGAGCAGCCGGGAAATCGCATAGAACAGGGATTTGAGACTTCCTGATTTGTCGATAAAATCGTCAAAGAAAGCCGCTTTTCCTTCTGGAAGGAAGGCGCATCGGTGAACGCCGGATCTCCAGGGAGAATTGCCAAATAAATAGCTGATAATCACTTTGTCCAGTCCATACGGATGGCGGTCATCAAAAGAAACCTGTGGTTTGCTGCTTAATGCAAGAAGGTAAGGTTTCAGTAATTCCCATATATTCCAGAAAGCATCCGTTTTTCCACAGATATCTTGAATTCGAATAAGTTCGGTAATCAGATATTTTGAGTTATCATTCCGAATCAAATCTGCAGATTTGAAAAATGCATCGATCAGACCTGCCTGTTCTGCCTGCTCACAATGGAGCAGAACATCTGCCAGCCAGGAAACATAGTTTAATGTATATCCAGAAAGTTCCCTGCGTTCGGTGCGCAAATCCCTGTTATCTGTAAAAACAAGTTCCATGACAAGATCTTTCGTTGCATCCGCGAATTTAAATGCCTCTGCTGCTTGGGGAGAGATCAAGGAAAGAAGCGTGAAAATTGTTATATTCTGGAGCTTGGAAAAATCAAAGTCGGTTATATCAACTGAGTCTTTCGCAAGCGCACGGGCAATCACATCCTCATTCCGCTTGAAAAAGTCATCGCTGGAAAATGACTCATTTTTCAAAAGCGCGTCTTCATAAGAATCGGCGAGGAGTGAAAACAGATACAGGAAATGCCATGCAGCATTCTGGCTGTGCACCCAGATGGTTGACGCGATTCCGTTCACGATACGGCTGTTGTAACTCCAGTCATTCAGTGCCAATTTAAGAAGCAGGCACAGAGGATTTTCGTCATTTATGGCTTTTATATTATCTTCATTGCTTAAAAGAACCAGTCCAACGGCAATCGCATCGATTCCATTTCCAGCCTGAACGATTTCAAAGTGAGAAGCGTGTGCAAATAAATCAGCAATAGAGAAAATGATACATTCGCATAATGTCCGATCTTCATGTGACAATGTTTCCTTAAAATCCCGAAGTAAAACAGCACTGGTGTAAGATGCGATCGCGGTAAAGCGGTCCACGATCACAGATATATCGTCGGAAGAGAGTTCCTCATTGCGAACTTCAGCGTCCATATATGCCCAGATTTCGTTCAGCTCTGAGCAAATGGTGCGGACATTCTCATACTTTTTATATTCCCGGAATTTAACATCATGGTGGAATTTATAATCGCTCCATAACTGTAAATCCATATATTTCAGATGAGGTTCATAGGCGGCGGCGCTCTTCTGGCTTAATGCTTTCATGTCTTCTGTAAAATCAGGGAGAACCGTACAGAGTGTCTGCCCGTGCTCATTTTCCCGAACATCAACAATTTCCTGATAATGTCGTAAATCCATCCGGTAATAGGCAAATTTGTCATTGGATGACCAGGTATCGATATCGGCAGTCGCTCGGTCAATCGCTTGATAAAGTGTTTGTTTTCGGAAATTGAAGGCTTCTGTTGAAAGACCGCTGGAATTTGTTTGATACGATAAAATAACTTCTTCCAGACGTTTTTTCCTGAAAGGAAGCCGGTTACTTTCTAGCCGTTCTTTTTCAAGAAGATCTTTTCCGGTCAACAAAAAGGAAGCTGAGGATTCGGCGGTAAAGCGGTATGAATCCAGATGAAATAGTTCTTTTGTACGCAGAAGCTCACAGACAATCTCAAATAGTTTATCTGGATAAGCTTCTGCGGCGCTGACGATCACGGAAGTTAACATAACATTGCGGGACTTCTGCAGGATATAGCGGCAATAATTAACAACAATAAGAGTTTCTGAATGCTCGATAACCATAAGAAGCCATTTTTCAAACCCCATCAAGAGACTAATCAGAAGATTTGGACCAACCGAAGTTCCGCGGTACATTTTCCAGAGTCGGTCAGATGCAATTTGTTCTACAGGTATATCGTTTACATAAATAGTAATGTTTGTACATTCCCCATAATCCTCATTTAAAGATGAATGTGCGTAGGAATTACCAGCTTGATTGCAAAAATCAATTAACCAATCAGTTACAAGATTTTGTTCGGTTTGCAGCAATGGGATAATTGGTGTTGCATAAGCGCTTGCGGTTTGATACCAAAAGTCCAGATGAGGATTTAAACCGAAATCTTCTTCAACGTCAGGATGTGCGTAATGGGTACGAAGAGTCATATTAGAGCGAACCCACAATTTTGCCATCAGATGAAGCGTGGTTTCAGGTATTGCAGCTGGAACCATTCCATAATGATAAATATCCGATACAGCGCATTTTGCCAGATCCGTATACATACGGGGAAGCGGGGGATGGTTTTCATCGCCGGTTTTTTCATCTATTACCATTTGAAAAAGGGATTTTAAGGGTTCCTGAATCATCCATGCAGAATTTACCAATACATCCTGCAGCTTTTCTACCTGCCCTTTTTCAAAGGTATAACGCAGATCCTTGTCGTTGGCTATTTTTTGAAACAAAAATACTCCGATTTCTCCGGCCATGCGGGTATTTTCTGATTTAGCATGAGCGAGGTGTTTGGTCCAGGAATCCAGTACCTCGATGATGATAGAGATCAGGCTTTCATCCCAAAGAATAGTCTCTTTTTGCTCCAGCAAAAATGCAAACAAAGCTTGCCAGGCATAGCCGGATGGCTTGGAAAGGCGAAACGGAATCAGATTTCCAGTACTCCAGTATTGCTCCCAGTTCTCTGCGGCGCGGCAGCAGGTGTTGATTAAAATTACAAGTTTTCGTAACAGCTCATAGTTGTTTGCAGCCATCTTTTGTGTCAGCTTTTGATAAACTACTTTTAAAGATTCCGTGCTGATAACCGTTAAGAGAATCTCATCTTTCCATATCCGCTCTATCTGTTCGCAGTCGAGAAGGTGGAAAATAAGCTCCTGATGCGTTGGAACAGCGGCAAAATCAGCCAGCCATCCGCGAAATAGCTTTCGGATGCGGAGAGAAGGGTGGAAATCGGCAAAAAACCGCTCATTCAGGGTACCATGCCGGTAGCGTTCAGTAAAAATATGACCGACAACCAACTCTTCAAATACATCATGGCTGTGCAAATATCTTCTGGCATCGTCGCTTTGGAACAGCACGCCGCTTTTTTCCAGTTCAGAAAGTGCCTCGGAATCATCCTCTGCGAGAATCTCATGATAATAAATCTCATTTCGAAGCATTTTCGTGGTCAAAGAAATAAGGGCCGTTTCCCTTCTGGTTGGCAGATTGTCCTTCCGCTTCCGGCTGTTACGGATGATATCATTCCAGATTTTTTCCTCAAATGCCTCACGGTTCAAAGAACGCATCGATTCATCTTCGAGGTTTTCCAGAGCCAGATATAAGCCCAGATAGAAAGGCGCACAGAGCAGATCCAGCAGCCGCTTGTCCTGTGGCAGCTGAAAACCATAGGTATGGGATAAAGTGGACAGCTTATCAGAGTCAACCGGTTCGACATGATAGGTCTGAACCTTGCTGCCGTGTAATAGGGAGTTTTGAAAAGAATCCCGGTACGCGGTTCGGAGTGTCAGAATGATTTTCCATCCAGCGGCCATAAAGCGGTTCAGGATATCCTCAAACGTTTCCTGATATTCACAAACAAAAAACTTTTCGGCTGCATCGATATAGAGCACACGTGTGTCAGCCATTTTGTATACATCGATCACTTCATCCAAATTTAATTCGCCATAACGCGTCAAAAAATTTAGTACATCATTCACATCCAGATCGGTGCTTTTAAAGGTAAGGAACGCGCAGTCACCTGTAAGTTCATTTGTCAGCTGTTTTACCAGAGCCGATTTTCCGGAACCGGCAGCTCCGTCAATGAGCAAAATGACCGCATCAGAATTTAGAAACGAGTTAAGGTCTAGTTGGATATGTTCCAGAGTAATATCGTTTTCTCTATATCTTACGCTGGTGTGAATGTGATCAAATATCTCTCTTTTATGTTTTACAAGATTTTCACAGCAGGTCTGTACGGCAGAGTCCACCTGAAAAAACACATTGCGGCAAATGGTAAGCTGCTTATCCTGCATCAACTGCGCTTCCAGATTGCTGGGACCCCGCCAGATAAGTTCAATGCCAAGCTCTTCAGCGGCTGCTTCCACCTTTTTCTGATAGGAGGGCCTGATATCGTCCTTTTTAGAACTGGGGGAAAACTCACGGCTGATATAGAAATAGAGTGTTGTAATACCCGGATATCTCTGTGCAGCTCCCTTGACAGCGTCGATCAGTTCTTGTTCCTTGGATGACATGGTAACACTGTCTGCATAGTATTTCGACTGGAAACCAATATAGCGATCGCCCACATGAATGGGATTTGTCTCAATATGGGGCTGGTTGAAGTAGCGGAAAATACCGTAGGGCTGCTGGAACTCATGGCAGAAGAGGTAGTATGTGAGAGATTCGAAGGCGTGTTGGGGATTGGTGGAGTATTTGTAGTTAAATGCGGTCCAGTTAACGGGAGTTTGTGGGATCATGGGTGGGGCCTCCTTTGGGTGGTGTGATAAGGGTATTGTAGCATAGGGAGAGGGGAAGGGGAAATGGGAAAAGCGGAGATTTGATGGAGTTATTGAAGGAATCAATGATTATGTGGATTTTCAAACAAGTAATATTGCGGATGTAGAAAAGGAATTTCATTGTGCAGTTGACGATTATCTTATATTTTGTAGTGAAGTTGAAAAGGAACCTGAAAAGGAATATAAAGGCACTTTTAATGTCAGGATTAAGCCAGAATTACATAAAAAACTGGCTTTTAAAGCGTTAGAAGATGGCGATTCTTTAAATAAAGCGGTAGAAAAAGCAATTGCTGTTTATTTATCGGATGCAGAGCAAATGATATAAATAAAGATATAAAAAGAAGTTTATGTGTTAAAAAGGAGTATTGTAATGGCGGCTAATAAGAAAAATAATATTAATGTTGATAGACCAATAATTCAATCAAGTGGATACAATGGAAGTGAGCCTGTTCGTATTTGTCCGAATTGTAATAAGCCAAAACCAATCAGCGAATTTGGTTTCCGTAAAATGGGAAATGGTCAAATTAGAAACCAGTCCTGGTGCAAAGACTGTAGATAAAGCGGGGTGAAAACTCCGCTTTTATCTTATTAAATTAATTTAAGAATTTCCTAAACATTCCTTCCCACAAACTTCTATTGAATCCCCCCACAAACCGTAGTATAATAAACTAGACTTCGCATAGGCACAAATCCTCTAAAATCAGGGCGTGCCGGATGCGGATGTATGAAAGCGCGTTAAGAGACGCAGAATAAGAAGCAAAAGCACGTGGAGTAGGCTGCCTGTGATCAATGTCATGGTCAGACGAAAGATGGAACATAGGATGGATAACGATCGTATCCGGGCAGCCTGCGGGCGGCTCCGGGATGGCGAAGCATACCCATTGTGCGCCAAAATGCAGAGAAATGCAAAGGAGAGTACAGGGATGTGGTATGTGATCCAGACACAGACAGGCAAGGAACAGGAGCTGACAGAATGCATCGAACACGTTCTGGCGGGGGAAGGTTACCGTGCCTGTTTTGTGATCGAGCAGGAATGCATCTGGCGAATGGGCGGGGAACGGACGATTTACCGGAAACCGCTTTTTCCATCCTATGTAATCGCGGACACGGATACGCCGGAAGCATTCTTTCTGGCATTAAAACGGATTCCGAAACTCTCCAAGCTTTTGCGGACAGACTGTGAATTCTGGTCCATACGGGAAGCGGAAAAAGAACTGCTCTGCCGGATGATGGGACGAACAGCAGCAGATGTGGATGAGGATAAAATAAAAGATATTTGCCGGGAAAAAGCAAAAATCAGCAAAAAGGCAGCATCTGCCGGAGTGAATGAAATGAGAGAGTCTGCTCAGAAAAAACACTATATAGTGCGCCTCTCACCTGTCACGCTGGACGCGGACGGAAATATCGTGAAAGCAGAAGGTCCACTGGCATTTTTCAAAGACCAGATCGTGCGGAAACGGATCCGCAAACGGGTGGTAACGGTAGAAGTAGAACTTCTTGGAGAAATGAGAAGAATCGAGCTGGGAATCTGCCTGCGGGAAGATGCTAAATACAGAGATAAAAAGGAAGGATACAAAAAACAGACAAATGAATCAATTCGAACCATATAAGCGGCTGATCAAGCTGGGCTTTGCCCTGATTCTGATCGCGCTGCTGACAGGACTTTACGGTGCCATCTGGATCAACTGGTACAACAAGATCATCTGGGCGCCGTTTTTCCGCAGGGGTAACTGGATGATGATCTTCATCTACGGACTCCTGCTTATTTTCTTTATGCAGCTGTACGGGGGATTCAAGATCGCCCTCCTGAAGCGGGGAAATCTGATATATTCACAGATATTGGCGGTGGTATTTACCAATATTATCACGTATTTTCAGATCAGTGTGCAGGATAAGAAATTCACGGCACCTCTGCCGCTGGCAGTCAATCTGGTCGGCGCAGTCATCATCATTCTGGCATGGACGATGACATTTCTGTGGCTGTACCGGGGGATGTTTCCGCCGAGAGAACTGCTGCTGATATCGGGCGATCACTCCGACTATCATCTGATCGAAAAGATGAACGCCCGCGAAGATAAATACATCATCAGCCAGATCATCAGCTATCACGAAGGCCCGGAACGGGTAAAGGCGGAGATCGCCAAATATGACAGCGTGATTGTCGGAGATATTCCGGCGCACGAGCGCAACTATATCATCAAATACTGCTTCGGACAGAATATCCGGACCTACAGTGTACCAAAAATTTCAGATATTCTGCTTCGGAGTTCGGTGGAACTGAATCTGTTTGATTCACCGCTGCTGCTTTCGAGAAATAACCAGGGACTGCAGATTGAACAGGCCATCATGAAGCGGATCATCGATATCATCGGATCGCTCGTCGGAATCGTTATTACGATTCCGATTTTTTTGATTGTAGGAATCAGCATCAAGGTGACAGACGGCGGACCGGTGATTTATCAGCAGACACGCCTCACAAAAAATGGCAAGAAATTTCAAATCTATAAATTCCGGACCATGGTGCAGAATGCGGAGGCGGATGGAAAGGCAAGACTGGCCAGTGAGGACGATCCGAGAATCCTACCGATTGGCCGCCTCCTTCGTGCAACCCGCCTGGACGAGCTGCCGCAGATTTACAATATTCTGAAAGGCGATATGTCCATCGTGGGTCCGCGGCCGGAGCGCCCGGAGCTGGCAGCAGAGCTGGAAAAAGAAATACCGGAATTTTCCTTCCGCCTGCAGGTCAAAGCCGGACTGACCGGTTATGCCCAGGTATATGGAAAATACAACACAACCCCTTATGACAAGCTGAAGCTGGATTTGACGTACATACGGAACTATTCTGTTCTGGAAGATCTGAAGCTGATTATCATGACGCCGAAGATCATGCTGATGAAAGAGAGTACGGAAGGGGTTAAAGAAGAACAGGAGCCGACAAACGGAAAATAAAACATGGAAAAACAAGCAGATATACGCATTTTGATTGCCTGTCATAAGCCAACGTATGTGCCGGAAAATCCCCTTTTTTATCCGATACAGGTGGGAACGGCTCTGACAGACCGGCGGCTGGAAGGAATGACATACCATGACAATGAGGGCGATAATATATCCGAAAAAAATCCAGATTATTGCGAACTGACAGCCCAGTACTGGGCGTGGAAACATTTGGATTGCGATTATTACGGATTTTTCCATTATCGCCGTTATCTGACCTTTCGCAATCTAAGCCCGGTGACTGCGAAAGGGAAAATAATAGGAAAACGTCATATCCCATATATAGAATTAGATTCCGTATGGGAAGATCTGACGCCATACTGGATCGAGGAAGACTGGATGTGCCGCCAGATCGAACAATACGATCTTCTGACCGTGTATCGCGAACGAATCAATACAACGGTTTACCGGCAATACTGTCAGTATCATGATGGAAACAATCTGAATCAGATGCTGGCACTTTTAAACCGGATTTATCCGGAATATGCAGATGCGGCGGAGGCATATATGCATTCCAAAGAAATCTATTATATGAATATGTATATCATGAAAAAAGAGCTGTTCCAGAAATACATGGAATGGCTTTTTACGCTTTTAAGCGCCTTTGAAGCAGAGAGAAAAGAAGCAGACAGGCAGAAACAGGAGCCGAGACTGATTGGGTATCTGGCGGAGCGCCTGTTCGGCATCTTTTACTTATATCAGAGAAACAGGGGGGCGCAGTGTGCGGAACTTTCCTATCTGAAATTCTATCATACCGAACCGGGAAAGGAGGAAAGCACATCCAATATACGGGAATTCAGGCTAAAACCGACAAAGATCAAAATTAAAATAGACATGCGCAGATTAAACCGTTTATTTCCGGCAGGAAGTTTAAGACGGGTTCTGCTGCGAGGACTTTTTCTGAGATAAAAGAAAAAAGAGAGAAAGGAAAAAGATATGAATTTGTTCTTAAAACGACTGGGCGGATTTTACAAATACCGCTTCCTGATGCAGCAGCTGGTGACAAAAGATATCAAGCTGAAATACCGCCGGAGCTTTCTGGGGTATCTTTGGAGTATTCTGAATCCGCTGATGGTTATGGTTATCATGGTAATTGTATTCTCCAATATGTTCCGATCGGATATTACCAATTTCCCGGTATACCTGATTATCGGACAGACTCTTTATAACTTTATGAGTGAATCAACCACACAGGCGATCTTTTCCATCATTGGAAATGCGTCCCTGCTAAAAAAAACGTATGTACCGAAATATGTATTTACCGTCTCCAAAATCACAAGTTCCTTTGTAAATATGATATTTGCTCTGGGGGCACTTATTATCGTATTTATCGTGTGCCGGGTAGTCCCGAATGTATTCTTCCTGTTCATTCCGGTGATTCTTTTGCAGGAATATCTGTTCTGCCTGGGACTGGGAATGCTGTTAGCACAGGGATGTGTATTCTTCCGTGATATCCAGCATATTTACAATGCAGTACTGACCGCATGGATGTACCTGACCCCATTATTTTATCCGATCACCCTGCTTCCGGAGGCACTGCGGAAACTGGTTATGACCCTGAATCCGATGTACTTCTATATCACGCAGTTCAGACAGATCGTTCTGGAATGCCGGATGCCAGATTCGTATCTGATCATCGCCGGATTCGTGGCAGCAGGTATCGCACTTCTGGTCGGAGTGGGCGCGTTCTTAAAGACGCAGGATAAATTTATCTTATATATCTAGGAGGCAGAAATGGCATCGGACAAAGATACAATCATAAAAGTAACCAATGCGGCGGTCCGTTTCAATATGGCTTCCGAGCGCATCGATAACTTAAAAGAATATTTTGTAAAACTAATCAAACGGGAGCTCATGTTTCAGGAATTCATGGCTCTGAAAGATATCAATTTTGAAGTAAAACGCGGGGAAGCATGGGGCCTCATCGGAACCAATGGTTCCGGAAAATCAACCCTGTTAAAACTGATCTGCGGCATCCTGAAGCCGTACCGGGGCACGGTAGAGGTAAAGGGAAGTATCGCACCCTTGATCGAGCTGGGCGCCGGATTCGACGGCGAACTGACGGCGACGGAAAACATCTATCTGAATGGCGCCGTTCTCGGTTACAGCAAAGAATTCATGGATGCACACTACGATGAGATCGTCGAATTTGCAGAACTCAAAGACTTCATGAATATGCCGATCAAGAACTACTCCTCCGGTATGGCAGCCCGTCTGGGATTTGCTATCGCCACGATCGTGCAGCCGGAGATCCTGATCGTCGATGAGGTGCTGGCCGTCGGAGATGCGGCATTCCAGGAAAAATGCCAGGAGCGCATGCATCATATGCTGGAAAATGGAACGACACTTCTCTTTGTCTCCCATACGATGGCAACCGTGCGTCAGCTCTGCGACCATGCAATCTGGCTGAACAAGGGAAATGTGGTTATGCAGGGCGAGGCAGAGAGCGTCTGCGATGCTTATATGGAAAGCCTGAATCTGCCGGAAAACGCATAAAAATCCCGCAAAATGCTGTAGATGAAAGGAATGTAATATACATGGAAAAACAAGCAGGACAGAACCCGGATATCCGGATCTACGTGGTCTGCCACAAACCGGCCTATGTGCCGGAAAACCCATATTTATACCCGATTCAGGTAGGAACGGCACTCTCCGGAAAAAAACTTCCGGGGATGCTGCATGACGATGAGGGAGACAATATTTCCGAACGGAATAAGACATACTGTGAGCTGACGGCACAGTATTGGGCATGGAAAAACGAAGAGGCGGATTACTATGGATTTTTCCATTACCGCCGCTATCTGGCATTTGATCCGTCTCTGAACAAAGACGATGGATGGGGGAATATTGCCTATGACCGCATCTCAGAAGAAGCGATCGAGGAAATGAAACTTCAGCCGGAGATTATGCGCGATCTGATCACAAAATATGACGTGATCAGCGTCCGCGGACGCCGGTATCCGCGCATTAAGACAGAAGGAAAAACGATGGATGTATACCATGAATATGGCATGGTTCCTTTCCAGCACCGGAAAGATCTCGACATTACCCTGCAGATTTTGAAAGAAAAATATCCGGCGTTTGCACAGACAGCAGATTCGTATATGCAGTCCGAAAACGCCCATGAGTGCAATATGTTCATCATGAAAAAAGAGATCTATAAAGACTACTGTGCATGGCTCTTTGACATCCTTTTTGAGACAGAAAAGCGGATCGACAGTACCTGGTACAGCGTGGAAGAATACCGGGTGATGGGATATCTGGCAGAACGCCTTTGCGGCATCTACTATGAGTGGCTGAAAACCCAGCCGGGAATCCGGGCGGGAGAATTGCCGAAAACCCTGTTCAAAGAGACAGCGCCGAAAGCGGTTCTGGAGCCGGTTTATCCGGCAGGCGTGCCGATCGTGCTGTCTGCCAACGATAAATTTTCACCGTATCTTGACATCATGATCCGCTCGGTGATTGTGAATGCCTCACCGGAGAGAGAGTATGACATCATTATTCTGTACAACGACATTTCTGAGAAAAATCAGCATCTGATTTCCATGGCAGCTAGGGACAAACAGAATATATCGATTCGTTTCATCCGAGTATGTGAATACTTCGATGCGGGCAAATTATTTGTCGATCAGCACTTGTCCGTAGAGACATATTACCGCCTGATCATCCCGGAAATCATGCCGAATTATCACAAGATTCTCTACCTGGACTGTGATATGGTAGCCGATCATGACGTAGCAGAACTGTATGATTTCGACCTGAACGGAGCTGTGATCGGGGCAGCAAAAGACATCGATGTGGCAGGACAGCTGAATCTGAACCAGAACAACTGGCAGACCTATGCGACCGAGATATTGGGTCTGGATAGCCCGTATGACTATTTCCAGGCAGGTGTCCTGATTCTTGATCTGGACGGACTCCGCAGGACGATGAGTTCAGAAGATATGATTCAGATGGCACTGACCCATTCCTATCGCTGTCACGATCAGGATATCCTGAACATCGTGTGCAAAAACAAAGTAACTTACCTGCCACAGCAGTGGAACACGCTGATGGACTGGCAGGAGATTGGACGCAGCCGTATGGATATTCTCAAGATGGCGCCGAGACAGCTCTATGAAGCATACACACAGGCGAGAAAACGCCCGTATCTGATCCATTTCGCTGGATACCAGAAACCTTGGGATGTGGTGGACTGTGATTTTGCGGAATATTTCTGGGAGTATGCGAAGCTGTCGCCGTATTATCCGATGATCCTGAGAAAAACGAAACGATGCCTGATGGATGAGAGAGAAGCGGAACTGTCAAGAATCGCAAGGATGGAGCAGAACGCGGGCATCCGGAAGATTGCCAATAAGGTGCTGCCGATTGGGAGTCGGAGGAGAGAACTTATAAAATATTTAATACAGATGAGAAAAAATGCTTAATATATAAAGCATTGAATTAAACACAAGTGAGAGGATACTAAGAAAAATACAATGTTGAGAAACGGAAAAAATAAACCTAAGATTTCTATTATTGTGCCGGTTTATAATGTGGAGCAGTATTTGGAGGAATGCCTTCATAGTTTAATACAGCAAACATTAATAGAAATAGAAATAATTTGCGTAGATGATTGTTCAAGTGATAATAGTGGAAATATTATAGATTCTTATGCCATTAAGGATCCAAGAATAAAACCGATACATTTGAAAAAAAATTGCGGGACAAGTTGTGCGAGAAAAAATGGGGTTATGCAAGCACAAGGCAGTTATATTATGTTTTGTGATGCGGACGATATGTATAAATCTAATGCATGCCAACGAATTTGGGAAGAAATGTCGGCAAATCCCGTTGACATATTACAATTCGGAACGGATGTCCGGTATGGAAAAACGTATACAAATTTGGAGAAGCAAAATCTTAAGAACGTTTTAAAACCTTATTGCAAGCAGTATTCTGGTGATTTATGCAAAGCCTGTTTTAAAGATAAAAATTGGAGCTTTACTTTGTGGAATAAAGCATATAATTCTGCAGTATGTAAAAAAGCATTTTTAGAAATTGACGATAAATATATTGTTGTTGCAGAAGATTTATATGCTTTTTTTTAT
>ULRX01001673.1_pt1 | contig 18381 bp, 16 predicted proteins | sample 1955871 | NCBI WGS metagenome assembly ULRX01 (sample SAMEA4835695, study PRJEB28245) | human gut metagenome | biome: gut microbiome; material: fecal sample | place: Denmark | collected 2008 | reverse complement strand
CCAGCCGGTATTTCAATACCACACTCGGTTTATCCGCGTGCACCTGTGCACCCAGCACGATCACATAGTCCAGATTTTTTTCTCCCTGCGCATGCATCTGGCAGATCACCATTCCCTCGATTACAAGAAACGACAGAAAAAATACGCCGCATAATATCCCAAATATCCATCTGATCATCTGCGGTATTCTGTCCCACATTCCCATATGAAGCAATCCTGCCAGTGCAAAGAGGATCACTGCAATGCCAATCCATACAATAAAAAATTTTGTTCCACCGGAGCCTGCAATCGCCACAGTCAACCCATAAACCAGACAAAGTAATCCCAAAATCAGACAGATGTTCATATATTTTTTCCTCATCCTTCCGCCTTTCCTTCTTTTTTCTCATACAGTAAATAAAACTGTTTTTTATCCATAATGTTGAGTGTCACCGCCAAAACGATGGTTGCAACACCAAACGCCCCCACTGCAAGCCATGCTCGGTCATATCCACTGTTATCAACGATTTTTCCGATCAGAATATTGCCCCAGGCAGAAAATGCACCGCTTACCGTATAAATGAACGAATTGACACGTCCCCAGTGCGTGGACGGCATCCGTCTGGTCATATACGGCTGGTTTCCCAGCGTGTTAAACACTTCGCCAACTGTAAAAATAACCATCAGCACAAAATAAAGCGGCATGATTCCCTGTACAAACCGATACCCGGATAATCCTAAAATAATCAGGCTTTCTCCAATCAGAATTTTTCGGACATCTATTATTCTTCCTGCAAAAGTAGTTATAATTGGTGTTGCAATGATCACTACCAATGCGTTTGTGCTTGTCAGCATGCCAAAAATAGCAGCTCCTTTTGCTCCGTATAATGTTTCCATGTTGAGTGGCAGAAGATAATTAAACTGTGCATAGACCAGCCCTCCGAAACCTGCCACCAAAGCATAAATCAGGATTGGCCTGCGTTCCCATAAAATCTTAAATACATGCTCATTCTCCCGTTTTTCCTCGTACTCGCTCACTTTTTTCTTCTCTACCCGAAGCTGTTTTACAAATAAAATAATCAAAAGCGTGGAGGAAAATGTTGCAATTCCGGTAATTATAAATGCCAGTCCCAGATAGTTTTCAAATAAAAATCCGGCAATTGTCGGGGAAAGCACAAGTCCTAAATTCATTCCGAGATATTGCAGACTATACGCCTTTTCCCTGCTCTCGCTGTCACTCAGATCTGCAACCAGCGCATCATAGGATGGACCTTCAATTGTCGCAAACACTCCGGCAAGATAAAAAAGTGCAATGCTATATCCAGACAACGGCAGCAGACCGCAGATAATATAAGAAATAACTGTAACCATATCACAGCATACGATAATTTTTTTACGGTTCATCGTATCTGCCAGTTTTCCGCCAAGCAACAGCATTGGAAACTGCAAAATGGACATTGCCATTGTGATGGTGGCAATCGTTGTCGCATTATATCCTAATTTATTTTTCAAAATCAAAGTGAGAAGCGGCCAGATCAGGGAACCCATACTGGTCACAACTCTGCCAAAGAACAGAATGTAAATCTCCTTGCTCAGATTTTTATATTGCTGTATAAATTTCATTTTCCAAACTCCATCCCATTTCTTTTGTAAATCCATTACTTTCCAAATTCCCAGAAAGCAACCGCACTCGCCGCCGCTACGTTTAAAGAATCCACTCCGTGGCTCATTGGGATTTTTACTGTATAGTCACAGTCTGCCATAGTCTCTGCAGCCAGACCGTCTCCCTCAGTTCCTAAAATAATTGCAAGCTTTTCTTCTGCATGTAATTTTTCATCATCAATACGGACAGAATCATTCCGAAGTGCCATAGCAACCGTCTTAAATCCGTACTCATGCAATAAGTCCATCCCACCCTGTGGCCAGGAGACATTTTTATTTTCAATGTAAGTCCACGGCACCTGAAATACAGTTCCCATGCTCACACGGATTGCCCTGCGGTAAAGAGGATCACTGCACGCAGACGTCAACAGCACCGCATCCATGTTTAATGCCGCCGCTGACCGGAAAATCGCTCCTACATTTGTTGGATTTATAACATTTTCCAACACTGCGATGCGCCTTGCATTTTTACAGACTTCTTCTGCCGAAGGCATTGCAGGGCGATGCATGGCACACAACATTCCCCTTGCAAGTTTATATCCTGTGATCTGTTCTAACACCTCAAGTTTTGCTGTGTAAACCGGTGTGTCTTGGCATTGTTTTACAATGTTTTTTCCGCTTGTATCCAAATCCTTTTGCTCCATTAATATAGAGATTGGTTCGCATCCAAAATCCAGCGCCCTCTCGATCACTTTCGGACTTTCTGCAATAAAAATCCCCGATGCCGGTTCATAATAATGCAGTAACTGCGCCTCATTTAAGCTTGTATACACTTGTAACTCCGGCAGAGTCAGATCTGCAATCTCTATTATGTTACCTGTATCTTGTGTTCTATCACTTTTTTTCATATCTATTATCGCTTTCAATTCTGTTGTTTGTTATGTTCTGAGGGAATGATTATGGGTTACAGTTTTTACATGGATCATATCCATATGCAATCGCTTCCTCTCTTGTTCCTGTAAATTCCGCATAACTTTCCGGTTTGATTTTCTCTACACTGTAACAACCCGGCTTATGGAATTTATGTGTGTTCGTGTTCAGTACATATGTCTGCGTTTCTTCGGACTGTTTTGTTTCTTCCTGCGCACTGGTATCATTTACAATTGTTCCGTCCGCAGAGCTTTCTCCTGTCGCATAATCAATTGACACACCCGGCTGCACATTATATGCAAAAACGCAGAATAAAACGCCTTCTCCTTTGTCTTCAACCGATTTTCCCTCCATCAGCACCCCTGCCGCCAGAAGGTTGTCACCCTCAAAAACCGGCGTCACACGATACATAACGTGTTGATCTGTCTCTTTCACATAGTCCGCTACCATATTTTCAAACGGAAGCATTCCCTCTATGTTCAAATATCTGGTTCCGGTAATGAGATTTTTTTCATTTGCATTTTCTCCTGTAAGCTGATAACCTATCAGATGACAGCGGTTATACAAATATTTTCCATCGACAAAATCATATTTCACAGTATGCCAGCCTGTCGGCTTTACCGCACCAATATTCCCACGCTCCTCCGCCGGCATCAGATCCTGTCCCACGCTCGCCACACAGACTGTACATCTTCCAAGCGGATCCAATTCTCCATACGTCTCATAAGAAGCACTGCTCAACTCTTCCTCTGTAAAAAAAGGAACGTTATCATTGACTGCAACATATGCCTTTCCATCATATGCCGGAACGGCTGCAAAATCAAATGTTTCCTCGATTGTCGTTGCATTTTCCTGTGTACTCTGTGCTGATTCTGTCGTTCCACATCCAAAAGCAAACTGCATCGTCAATGCGAGACAAATCACCATCGCCAGTGCTCTCATATTATTTTTCCATTTTAAAATTTCTCTGTTCTTCCTCATTGCCTTACTCTTACAAAACACTTTTCGTTCTGCTTTTTCTCCTTCTACTCTCTGCAATAAATTTCTTTTGTAATTTTTTCATGTGAAAAACCAGAAAACTCTTCTGTTTCTGTCAGTTTCCATTCGGCTCCTATCTCAACAGAAACATCTGCGGGATACACTCTGTTCCACCGATAGATTATGAACTGCTCAATTCGCTCGTCACCTGTATCCAATGTTTCCAACTCCTGAAAAACATATTCTCCTTCTTTCGCTTCCTCTTTTGGATTTTCACTGATTTCTAAATTCGAAACAGCTTGAAACAACTTCCGGCTGTAATCAGTTATCCAAAGTTTCTTTTCTCCAACTGTTTTTCTGATATCTTCCGCTACTATGCGGTCCTGCGACTGCCTTCTGTGATTGAAGGCAAGTCCGTTATTGTCGTCTAAGCATATGATGATGTACATTGCGGTGCTCCTTATATTTGTTTAATACTCAAGTTCTATCATATCGTTTTTTCGTTCTTTTGCCAATAAAATTATATCTTTTTCCACTGCTTGATACGTTCCACTTGACCACTGCTGAATAAAAATAGCACCTGACAGATTTTTATTTCCGTCAGATGCTATATGAACACTACACTTTTATTTCATTACACTGATTTCTTTTCTTTCTTTTAAAACATTTGCTAATTTAAAATAAACTATTATTATAGTTTATCACCTCAATATTATATTCTCCATTTTAACAGAAAAGGAACTGCCTTACGACAATTCCAATTCATTAATTAAAATAAATCACTATGCGTTCCAGTTCTAGTAAGATATAAAATTAATTCGTCTTCTATATACTTATATACTAACAACCAATCTGGTAATATGTGACATTCTCTATATCCTTCCCAGTTTCCGTGCAAATCGTGATCCTTATTTTTCTCTTCTAGCTTTTCTCCATTAGCAAGTTTTTTGATAATCTGATTAATTAACTCAATGTCATAACCTCTGCTTTTGCATAATTTTAAATCTTTTTTAAACTTTGTTGTCGGTTGTACTTCATATTTCATCCAAGAATATCCTCCATCATTTTATCAACGTCATCATACGTTTTTCTCACTTCTGGATGATTAATTAAATACTCCGTTTCTGCCATTGCTTTTAAGGTTTCAATATTAGGTGTTTCATTCATATCTGGCTTAAATGGCAACGCTTGTTCTCTTACCGCCTGTTTTGCAGCCATTGTAAAGAAAGTTGTCATATCAAGACCTAAATTAGACATAAGTTCCTGTAATTGAGCCTTTAAAGTTTCATCAATTCTCATAGTTACATTCGTATTTGCCATATATATCACCTTCCTTTAATTATATTATAGTTCCCATTTTATCCATTGTCAATACAATGTTATAACATCGCACATGTGAATCTATTATTTACATATTTCCATTTTACACAATATCACCCAACAACTCAATTACTTCGTCAAGTTTCTCACTCGCTTCTTCCATATTATCAATTGCATCTTCAGAACACATTCCTCTATAGCTGTTCTGTAATCCTTCTGGCATATTATCAAATGCGTCCTGTTCTTCGCTTAATATAGAAGATAACTCAATGTTACGGTAAAGGTATTCAAATCCACAGAAACCGCATATATGGATCTAGGGACAGTGCTTTAAAAGCTATCGGTAAGCAATTAGAAAATAAAATTGTTCCAAACAAGGATAAGTTAAAATGGAACGCACAAATGTTATAAAAGTTATAGGGTATACACCAATCTTAATTGAACTGTGTATACCCTATTTTTTTACGATTTTGCAAAAGTTCTTTGCAGTTGAATTATTTTCCCACAATCTCATCCGTATTAATGAACTGGAACGGTGTCGTCTGATACACATAATAATTCAGCCAGTTCGAATAGAGAATGTTTCCATGTGATCTCCACTGCAGTCTCGGTTTCTGTGTGTCATCATCATTCGGATAATAATTGACAGGCATTTTGATGTCCAGACCTTTATCCTTATCACGTTTGTACTCCTTGTCGAGGGTAACCCGGTCATATTCCGGATGTCCCATCACAAAAATTTTACGTCCCTCATCTGCAATGGCAAGGAACACGCCGGCTTCCTCTGATTCTGCTAAAATCGTCAGTTCCTTCACGGCACGGATATCCTCTGCACGCACTTCAGTATGTCTCGAATGCGGTGCCATAAAATAGTCATCAAAGCCTCGGACAAGCGGTACTTTACGGTTCATCACATGATGCTCATACACACCGAATTTTTTCTCCGGAAGCAGATATTTCTTCAAACCGTAATGATAATAGAGCCCTGCCTGCGCACCCCAGCAGAGATGTAAGGTAGACGTGGCATGTGTCTTGCTCCACTCAAAGATCTCACACATTTCCTTCCAGTAATCCACCTCTTCATATTCCATCTGTTCCACCGGTGCTCCGGTAATGATCAGACCATCAAAATAACGATTTTTAATGTCTGCAAAAGTCTCATAAAACTTATTCAGATGACTCATTGATGTGTTTTTTGACTCATGGGAAGACACTGCTACAAACGTCACATCTACCTGTAACGGTGTGTTTGAAAGCGAGCGTAAAAGCTGAAGCTCCGTATCTTCCTTTAACGGCATCAGGTTTAAGATTGCAATATTGATTGCTCTGATATCCTGATGTGTCGCACGATTTTCGTCCATAACAAATATATTTTCCTTTTCCAATATTTCCTTTGCCGGCAAATCACTCTGTGTCTTAATTGGCATATCTTCTTACAAACCCTTCCTCGCGATCAGAATCGCTCTCCTATTTTCGACAGTATGTCCTGCTACATCTTCCAGTACAGTGAAAACTAAATTCCAAGCATTTCTTTCAACTGTTCTTCTGAAATAACAGGAATTCCAAGTTCCTGTGCTTTGGTCAGCTTGCTTCCTGCATTTTCTCCCGCAAGCACGTAATCTGTTTTTTTTGAGACAGAACCAGAAGCCTTTCCACCATATTTTTCGATCAGCTCAGACGCTTCTTTTCGTCCTAATGTCGGCAGTGTTCCTGTTACTACAACCGTCTTTCCTGTCAGAACAGATTCCACCGTTTCTGTCTCTTCCGCCTGCATATTCACTCCATACTCTTTCAAGCGGTCTAAAATTTCAATATTTTTTTCATCTGTAAAGAAATTCCGGATACAAAGCGCACTCACTTCTCCGATATCGTTGACCTCTGTGAGCTGCTCAACGGAAGCTTCCTTTAAATGATCCATATCTTTAAAATACTTCATGATCGCTTTTGCAGCTGCCTTTCCCACGTTTGGAATCCCAAGTCCGGTGAGAAGCTTATAGGCATCGTTCTCTTTTGATTTCTCGATCGCATCCAAAAGCTTATCCGTATTTTTTTCTTTTCCGATAATTCCCTGATCGATCAATTCATCACGATGTGTCTTTAGTACAAAAACATCAGCGACATTATTAATATACCCTAAACGGACAAGTTCTTCAATATAAACCGTACCAAAACCTTTGATGTCCATTGCGTCACGCCCTACAAAGTTGATAATATGGCGTTCTAACTGTGCCGGACAGTTTGGTGATGTACATTTAATATCCGCAGTGTCTTTCTCCCTCTCTGTCTTTGCACCGCAAACAGGGCAGACGTCCGGGATCACAAACCGTTTCCAGTCAGAAGGTCTTTTCTCTTTCTTCACTTCCTTGATCTTCGGAATGATCTCCCCCGACTTATAAACTACAATTGTATCTCCAATTCCGATATCCAGATCATCAATAAAATCCTGATTGTGCAAAGTTGCCCTGGAAACAGAAGTTCCGCAGAGGCGCACCGGCTCAAACACAGCTGTCGGTGTGATTCTTCCGGTTCTTCCTACCGAAAGTTCAATATTTAATAGTCTGGACTCTTTCTCCTCCGGTGGATATTTGTATGCGATTGCCCAGCGCGGTACTTTGGATGTTTCTCCCAACTGCTCACGGTCAGAAAAACGATTGATCTTCACCACAGCGCCGTCAATATCATATGCCAGATTTCCGCGGTTTTCACCAATTGCCGTGATCGCATCCCACACTTCCTCTGCGGTCGTGCAGACTTTGTAATCGTCTATGACATGGATCCCCTGCTTTTTCAAAAATTCATATCCTTCGGTATGAGTTGCAAACTCCATGCCACGCACCTGCTGGATATTGAAAATAAACATGGAAAGATCCCGCTCTTTCGTCACCTTGCTGTCTAACTGGCGGAGTGTTCCCGCTGCACAGTTTCTTGGATTGGCAAACACTTTTTTTCCAAGAAGTTCCTGTGTCTCATTTACCTTTTCAAATGCAGCATTTTTCATGTATACTTCGCCACGGATCTCCAGATACTCCGGTTTGTCCTTTAACTTCTGTTTTACGTCTTTGATCACTTTCGCATTCGCAGTGACATCCTCACCGAAATTAATGCCGTCCCCTCTGGTTTCCGCCAGTATTAATTCTCCGTTCTCATAACGCAGTGACATGGAAAGTCCGTCAATTTTATACTCCACAACAAATTCCGGATGATCTAACTGTTTCTGCATTTCCTCCACGAAGTTAAATACTTCCTCTTTGGAAAAAACATCCTGAAGGCTCAACATTGGAACATTGTGGCGCACAAGCACCCCCGCTTCTCTTTTTGCTGTTCCACCAACACGCTGTGTCGGAGAATCCGGCGTGACAAGCTCCGGGTGCTCTTTTTCCAGGTTCTTCAGTTCCTGCATCATCATGTCATATTCATAATCTGAAATCTCAGGACTGTCCTGATTATAATAGCGGTCAATATGATATTCGAGTGTTTTCTTTAACTCGGCAATTCTCTCTTCTACTGACATTTTTTTCATCCATTTCTACTTTTTTGATTTTTCTTTCATACGCTCACTTTTGGAATATTTCTTCGGGATGACCGTCTCATTGGAGGAATCTTTAATTAATGATAAAAGCTGTCTGTACTCCTCCGGTGTAACATCCCGGTAGGTTCCAACCGGCAGGTCTCCAAGTTCAATATTCATGATTCTTGTACGAACAAGTTTCTCCACACGATAACCGAAATATTCACACATCCGTCTGATCTGGCGGTTTAGTCCCTGTGTCAAAATAATCTTAAACTGTTTCTTTCCAATCTGTTTTACATGACATTTTCTGGTCATTGTATTCAGTTCAGCAAGCGGTACTCCGTTTGCCAGACCATGGATAAAACTCTCACTGACTGGTCTGTTGACTGTAACAATGTACTCTTTTTCATGCATATTCCCGGAGCGCATCATTTTATTGACAATATCACCGTTGTTCGTCAGTAACAGCAGCCCTTCTGAATCTTTATCCAGACGTCCGACCGGATAGATGCGCTTCGGGTAATTAATATAATCGATCACATTGTTTTTTTCGCGCTTTTCTGCGGTACAGACAATGCCAACCGGTTTGTGGAACGCAATTAAGATCATTTCCTCTTCTTTTGAAACTTTCTTTCCCTGAAACAAAACCGTCTGTCCTGGCAGCACTCTTGCGCCTGTTTCCGCAACTTTTCCATCAATGGTAATATTTCCAAGTTCTACCTGACGGTCTGCCTCGCGTCTGGAACATACCCCTGCTTCGCTCAAAAATTTATTGATACGGATTCCGTTTTCTTCCATACTTTTCCTTTTCCTGTCATTATTCCATATGATTCTATTTTGTACAGCTTCAAATAACTACAAAAACGGAGACTTCAATTTGCTGGAAGCCTCCGTAGCATTCTGTTACTTTTTTATTTTAATAAATCGGTCTTGACATAACCTGTCTTATTCTTCCAGGTTACTTTTGTCCAGCCTTCTGCATAACTCATCACAACCGTTACCTTCTCTCCGGCATAGGCAACTCCGACTTTGTCTGCTGTCTCGCTCATGGAAGACCGGATGTTTGTTGTGTTGGAGAGCATGATCGTTGTGCCCTCTGTCAATGCTTCTGATGCCGCTGTCTCAGAAGCATTCTCCGGTGCTGCTGCTGATAAAAATTCACTCTTAATATAGCCTGTTGTACCGTTGTAATCGACAATACTCCAGTCTCCCTCTGTACCGGTTCTGGTAAGTGCCGTTCCTTTTTCAACAGAGCCAAGCTTGTCTGCTGAGGTATCTGCACCTGACCGGACATTTACTTTGTCTGTTGTGTATACAGTTTCTGTTGCAGGTTCTGCAGGTGTTTCTTCTGCAGGTGTTTCTTCCGCCGGAGTCTCTGTTGCAGGAACCTCTTCCGTTGCAGGCACTTCTTCTGTACTCTCTGTTGCGTCTGCCACAATAGTATTACGCCACTCGGTGATCGCATTTGGAATAGTCGTTGCACAGAGATTCAACAGGTTCTCGTCTGTTGACAATGCAGCTTCGTATTTCTGCTGGATATCATTCTGTAATTCAATGACATCATCGCTGTTGTAGAAGTTCGTGATAAGGTTGCGGATGCTTGTATCCAACGCACTCTCCTGTCTGGACAGGTTGTACTCACTGTAAAGATTATCAATGTAAAGACTTCCATCGTCATTTGTTCTGACATAGAAGAAATAAAGCCCCGGTGCAGGTGTTTCCACTCCCATAAACTTCACATTCAGGCTGACATTTACCATATAAGAATTGCTGTCAAGCCCGGACTTTGTATAGCAGTTAATGTCCTGATACTGCTCAATGTACTGACTGATCAGCGTAATATAACTCTGCTCATTCTGTGTGATCGGTGTTGCCAGTGTCTGTAATGTGACAAGATCTCCGGATGCATAAGCAGTAAAGTAGCTGTTGATCAGCTCATTGACTGCCGGAACTGCATTTTCCTCATATGCTTCTTCTGTCACAACCGTCTCAGTAACCGCCACATTATTATCGTCTGCGTTTCCGATTCCATTTCCCGTGAATTTCACTAAAATAAGTAAAAGCACAACAAACAGTGCTCCTGCCACGAAATATCTGGCATTCTTTTTTACAAATTCTACCATTTTCTGAATATCTATGTTATTTGATTTATTATCCTGATTCGTTGAAGCCATTTTTACCAAACCTTTCTGTCACAGACCCGAATTTTGTCTGCGGTATCTATTATGAAAAATGTAATTGTTTCCTATCTGCAATTACAAAAAATTAATCTAACAAACATATTACATAATAGCATTATCTCTGTTTATTGTCAACGAATGGCAGGCTTTTCCAATTCTTAATATTTTATTTCAGAGCAAAAAAAAGATGCCACTACTGACATCTTTTTACTGCGCCTGGCGGGAATCGAACCCGCAGCGTCGGAGTCGGAGTCCGATGTTTTATCCATTAAACTACAGCCGCATATTCTCTCTTATCTGTTTCACAAACAGCCTATTTATCATAGCAGATAAAAGTGTAAATTTCAAGAGATTTTTATGCATTCAAATCTTTTAATATCTCAGTTTCCAGCTCCTCTTTCTGCTCCGCTGAAATTGGCAGAATAAAAACACCGACTTTTACTGCTGTCTCGCTAACACTCTGCTCTATCAAAAAGCGCCTGTCCTCCTCTGTGACCTGTCCGCTCATGTATGCACGTATCACTGCATTCAATCTCGTAAATAAAGTGATAAGTTCCCGAAAACGGTTTTCTTTTCTCAGATAGCAATGCCCCGTCCGTTGTAATTCCTGATTCATGGTTGCAATGATCTGCATGGAAAGTTTCAGCTCGCCTGTGATGTCGGATGCCTCCATCAGAACATCTGGCCGCTTTTTTAACATTTCCGCAAAATACGTTTTTGCACCAAAAACATCCATAGAAAAGAAGTAACTCGCAAGCTGTTCTTTCATCTCGCGTGTCTCTGCCTTTTCTCCTAACATTCCCACTTTGCACTCATAAACCTTCAGATGATTTACGCGCACCCACACAAGCAGCAGGAACTCGGAAATAAATCCAAACACCCGTTTGTGATAATCGTCCTCTCCATTTTCCAGACAGATCCGCTTCTGCACCTCAAAAAAAATGTGAAACAGCCATTCACAGTATGTATCAAACCATTTTTTCGATGTGACGATCATATTGCCAAAATACGTTTCCGTTCCGTTCACGAGCTGTACAAATGTATCGTAATATTCCGGGTAGAGTTCTTTTATCACCTCTCCTGTCATATCGAGAGCATGAATATTATGATTTGTCGCAAAACCATAATGATAGGAGTTGTTCAGCACCACCCTTTTGGTCGTGATCAGATCATAGTCCTTTAAAAGCTCCAGATACTCTGCCTCTGTAAAAATTTTCTCCTGCTCATTCAAAAGATACCTTCTGTAGTGACAGGTTCCTACATATTTATATGTGTGTACATTTTTCCATATCCAATACAATCCGGTCAGTTCACTGTAATAACAGTTTTCCGCAGAAATGTTGTCTCCCGTGTTGTCACAGAGGTAACCAAGATCCTCTTTTTCCTCCCTGCCCACCTGAAGCGGCTGGTACATTTTATCTTGTGGTACTTCAAATTTTTTATGTGTCAGTGCAAAAATTTTTATCTTCATGTGAAACACCTGTCTTTAAAGCATGTTATCGAAAACTTCCGACACTCATTTTACACCATGTTCGGTTTTTATCATAGTGTTTAATTCTTTTAAAAGCGTGGCTGATTTTTTTAACTGCTCCTGTTCCTCCTCATCGAGTTCGATCGGCACAACTGCCTCCACACCATCTTTTCCGACGATTGCAGGCATACTGATGACCACATCTTCCATACCATAAATTCCGTGCATCATGGAAGACACTGGGAGAATGGACTGCTCGTTTCTTATGATACACTCGCAGATTCTTTTTACCGCCATCGCAATTCCGTAGTAAGTTGCCTGCTTTCTCTGAATGATCTCATAGGCACTGTTTTTCACTTCCTCATAAATTTTATCCTCGGATTCCTCGTGAAAATAATGTCCGCGCATCTCACAGAACGCATCGAGCCGCACACCGGAAACGTTTGCATTTGACCAAGCTGCCAGCTCGCTGTCCCCGTGTTCACCGATGATAAACGCATGCACACTGCGGTTGTCGACCTTCAAATGTTCCCCGATCAGATATTTTAATCTTGCCGTGTCAAGCACCGTTCCAGAACCAAGCACTCTGTTCTCCGGGAAACCGGACAGTTTTAACGCTGTGTAAGTGAGAATATCCACCGGATTTGAAACGATAAGAAGCATGCCCTCGCAGTTTCGCTTTGCGATTTCCGGGATGATTGTTTTATAAATTTCCACATTTTTGTGGATGAGATCAAGCCTCGTCTCGTCCGGCTTCTGATTTGCCCCCGCCGTAATGATAATGATTGCCGCATCGACAATGTCATCGTAAGTTCCGGCATACAGCCGGATCGGCCTTGCAAACGGAAGTCCATGTGCGATATCCATCGCCTCACCTTCCGCTTTTTCCCTGTTTACATCGATCATTACCATCTCGGAAAAAATGCCGCTCTGCATTAATGCAAACGCAGAGGACGAACCTACAAATCCACAGCCGATCATGGCGGCTTTTCGAATATTTACCATAATAAAATCACCTTATCGTTGTTTATAATGTTTACGATAATTTTTGAGAGGTAAATCTACGCACTGAAATATGAGGGAATGCAATCAAACTTTCGGAGACACGCTCCCGCTACGTGTCGCTCGCAGCGGTACTAAGAACTCACATCCTGCATTTTATTTCTGATAAATCAGAATAAAACGCAGAATCTGACTTCTAAGAACCGGCGGCTCCACAGTGTCTCCTTCTCTTTTGATTGCATTCCCTCATATCATATACATATTGAAACCTCTCAAAAATCATCTTATTCGCTACTATCATGCCCGATTCGGTGAATTTTATGTGTCACAACACACAGGATTGGTATGGGTTATGACATACGAACATATATTCGTTTTTAGTTTACAGATTTCCTCGAGTTTGCTATAATTGATGTAATGTAAAGCTCGAAACTCGTACATAATGTAGAACGCGTTTCGCACAAACCATTATGATACCAGGAGGAATCTGTATGCACTCTCTCATTTTTCATGTCGATGTGAACTCTGCCTTTTTGAGCTGGGAATCGGCGAAACGCCTGCGTGATAACCCGGATGCACTGGATTTAAGAACCATCAACGCCGTAATCGGCGGCGATGAAAAGATGCGCCACGGAGTGGTCCTTGCAAAATCTCCTTCTGCGAAGAAATACGGCATTATGACCGGCGAACCATTATCCCATGCCAGACAAAAATGCCCGGAACTTGTCGTTGTTCCGCCGGATCATGAACTGTACGCTGCTTCCTCCCGAAAGTTTATCGAAATTTTAGAAGAGGTTGCCCCGGTGATCGAACAGTGCAGTATTGATGAGGCTTTCTGCGATATGACCGGAACGGAAAAACTCTACGGCGATCCCATTGCTTTCGCAACAAAATTAAAAGACCGGATTTATAAGGAGCTTGGCTTTACCGTCAATATCGGTATCTCTACAAATAAGCTTTTAGCAAAGATGGCATCTGATTTTGAGAAGCCAAACCGTGTGCATACTCTTTTTCCGGAAGAGATGGCGACAAAGTTCTGGCCGCTCCCGGTGGAATCGTTATACGGCTGTGGAAAAACCACTGCAAAAAGACTGCGCTCTCTTGGAATCACAACCATCGGCGCACTTGCAAAAGCAGACCGCCAGATGTTACTCTCTAATTTTAAATCCCAGGGCGATTATCTGTGGGAATCCGCCAATGGGATCTCCTCCTCTGCCGTGACTGCAGAATCTCCTGCCAACAAGGGTTATGGCAACTCGGTCACTCTGCCTTATGATGTCACAGATACAGAAAACGCGCACCACATTCTGTTATCTCTCTGTGAGACTGTGGGTGCGCGCATCCGTTATGATAAAGCCTACATCAGCGTGGTGCAGGTTCAGATTGTGGACAATGACTTTCATCACCGCTGTAAGCAGTTATCCCTGCCTTCTGCCACTAACGTGACCGAAAAGATTTATGAGGCAGCCTGCAATGCATTTGACCAGGGCTGGGATCACGCTCCCATCCGGCTGCTCGGTGTCTCTACGAGCAAAGCAACCGACGAAAGCTATGAGCAGTATAATCTTTTCGATCAGGATAAGTTTGAGCGGTTGTCCAAATTAAATTCTGCTATCGATAAAATCCGTGATAAGTATGGGGATGATGCAATCGTGCGTGCCTGTTTTGCGGATACGCACAAAAATTAAGCTACAACATCCTCAAACTGGGAATTATAAAGGTTCGCATAGAAACCTCCTGCTGCGAGAAGTTCCTCATGTCTTCCCTGCTCAATGATATCTCCATCCTTCATGACAAGAATCAAATCTGCGTCACGGATCGTGGAAAGTCTGTGTGCAATGACAAAGCTGGTTCTGCCCTTCATCAGGTTATCCATTGCCTTCTGGATCTCAATCTCGGTTCTTGTATCTACCGAAGAAGTTGCCTCATCTAAAATCAGGATCTTATTGTCTGCAAGGATTGCTCGCGCAATGGTCAGAAGCTGTTTCTGTCCCTGCGATACATTGCTTGCATCCTCGTTTAATTCCATCTGGTAACCACCCGGCAGCGTCTTGATGAAATGATCTGCTCTCGCTGCCTTCGCTGCCGCGATCACTTCCTCATCCGTTGCGTCAAGCCGGCCGTACCGGATATTTTCCATGATTGTTCCCTTGAACAGCCAGGTATCCTGCAATACCATTCCGAATGCATCACGCAGTTCCCTGCGGTTGAAATCCTTGATATTATGTCCATCAAGACAGATTGCTCCGCTGTTTACATCATAGAAACGCATAAGCAGTTTTACCATCGTCGTTTTTCCGGCTCCGGTTGGTCCTACGATTGCGATTTTCTGTCCCGGTTTTACGCTGGCACTGAAATCATTGATGATGATCTGCTCTGGATTGTATCCAAAATGGACATGATCAAATGTCACTGCACCTGTAATTTTCGAAACATCCGCCGGATGTTCTACAATCTGCTCTTCTTCCTCTTCCTCCAAAAACTCAAATACACGCTCGGATGCTGCAGACATAGACTGTACCTGATTGATCACCTGCGCGATCTGCTGGATCGGCTGTGTGAAGTTTTTCACATACTGGATGAACGCCTGGATATCACCGATTGTGATCGTGCCACGGATTGCAAGCAGTCCACCTGTCAGGGCAACACAGGCATAACCTAAGTTTCCGACAAACATCATGATTGGCTGCATCATACCGGACAAAAACTGTGATTTCCATGCGGAATCATAGAGAATATCATTCGTTTTCTCAAACTCTTCAATCGTATCTTTCTCGCGGTTAAATGCCTTGATGACAAGGTGACCACCGTATACCTCTTCCACCTGTCCATTGATGTGTCCTAAATACTCCTGCTGCGCACGGAAATATTTCTGCGATTTTTTTGTCACAAATCCAATCAGTCCCATGGAGATTGGTAAGATCACAAGTGCAATAAGTGTCATAAGCGGTGAAATACTGAGCATCATCACAAGCACGCCGATCAGTGTTGCAACGGATGTAATAATCGTGGTAATACTCTGGTTCAGTCCCTGTCCCAACGTATCTACATCGTTGGTGATACGGGACAATACCTCGCCGTAAGTACGGCTCTCGAAGTATTTCATCGGCATGCGGTTGATTTTTTCTGAGATTTCTTTTCTGAGCTGGTAGCACACTTTCTGTGTGATCCCGGTCATGATCCATCCCTGGATAAAGTTGAAAACCGCACTGCACAGATACAGACCAAGCACAAACAAAAGAATGCTTCCAATCTTTCCAAAATCAATGCTTCCGGTTCCCTGAATTTTCGCCATCAGACCTTCCGATAATGCAGTGGTCGCTTTTCCTAAAATTTTCGGTCCTGCAACATTAAATATGGTAGAACATGCTGCAAAAAACATGACAACAAAAATTGCAGCTTTGTATTTTCCGATATAGCTCATCAGCTTTTTGATGGATTTTTTGAAGTCCTTCGGTTTCTCGCCCGGCTGCATGCCATGTCCCATCGGTCCTCTTCTCCGTGGCTGATGTGTTTTAACTTCCTGTTCTCTACTCATTCAAAGCCACCTCACTTTCCTCAAGTCCAAGTTCTTTCGCGGATAACTGTGATTTTGCAATCTGCCGGTAAACTTCGCATGATTTTAACAGTTCTTCATGTGTACCCTTGCCGACAATTTTTCCGTCATCGAGCACTAAAATCTGCTCTGCATGTAAAATGGTACTGATACGCTGTGCCACGATGATCACAGTACTGTCTTTTACATTCTCAGCAAGCGCTTTTCGCAGTGCCGCGTCTGTCTTTAAATCGAGCGCCGAGAAACTGTCATCGAAAATAAAGATTTTCGGATCTTTTGCAATCGCCCTTGCAATCGCAAGACGCTGTTTCTGTCCACCGGAAACATTGCTTCCGCCCTGCGCGATTGCACTCTCATACTTGTCATCCTTCGCCTCGATAAACTCTGTTGCCTGTGCAATCTCTGCCGCTTTCTTAATCTCCTCGTCTGTCGCATCATCTTTTCCAAAACGAAGATTCGAAGCGATCGTTCCGGAGAATAAAACACCTTTCTGTGGAACGAAACCGATCTCATCACGAAGATCAGACATCGTAATGTTACGGATATCTTTTCCATCGAGTGTAATACTTCCGTCTGTCACATCATATAAACGTGGGATCAGATTGACCAGTGTGGATTTACCACAACCGGTACTTCCAATGATTGCGGTGGTCTGTCCCGGTTCCGCTGTAAAATCAATGTCATGAAGCACATCTTCCTCCGCACCCGGATATTTGAAATTCACATGGGAGAATTTCACAACTCCATTGTGTGTTGTCACTTTTTCCGGCTCTTTTGCGTCATGGATCGAGGATTCTGTCTGAATGACCTCATCAATACGGTCTGCTGCAACGGCTGCACGAGGAAGCATGATCGACATCATCGTGAGCATTAAGAATGACATAACGATCATCATCGAATAAGTGATAAACGCTGTCATTGCGCCGACCTGCATCGTTCCTGCATCAATTTTGTGGGCACCCACCCAAACGATACCAACGGAAAGAACATTCATGATCATCATCATTCCCGGCATCATAAAAGTCATGACACGGTTGGTAAACAGCATTGTTTTTGTCAGGTCTTTGTTTGCCACATCAAAACGTTCTTCCTCTTTTTTCTCCCTGCCGAAAGCACGGATGACCGAAAGACCGGTCAGAATCTCTCTGGATACCAGATTGATATTATCCACCAGCTTCTGCATCAACTGGAACTTTGGCATGGCAACTGCCATCAGCACCATCACATAACCAAGGATCACAAGGATCGCAAGGACAATGATCCATCCCATTCCGGCTCCGGTCTGCACGACTTTTAACACACCGCCAATGCCTAAGATCGGTGCATACGCTACCATACGAAGCAGCATAACCGAAACCATCTGGATCTGCTGGATATCATTCGTGCTTCTTGTAATCAGGGAAGCTGTGGAAAATTTATCCATCTCCGCATTAGAAAATCCAACAACCTGTTTAAATACTTTCTCTCTTAATGTTCTTCCGATGCCTGCACCGACACGGGAGGCAAAGAAGCCCACTAAAACCGTCACGATTCCGATCATCAGCGCCATGCCGACCATTTTCAATCCGGCTGTGACAAGATAACTTTTCTGAATCTTTTCCACGTCAATTCCTGCCGCTTTATCGCAGGATACCGCATAGGCTGCGCCCATGGATTTCACAAGGGAACTTCCCATTGTATCAATGGTCTCTTCCATGCTGTCTCTCATGGAAAGTAAGGTGTCTTTTTCCAGAGTACCGGCATCTGCCCCGGTCGGTTTTGCAACATGCTCTTTTACTGCAGAGTCTTCCATCGCACTCATCTGATAATTCATAATGAGCGGAACTGCCAGTGTGTCATCGATCTCGTTTAA
>ULRX01018293.1_pt1 | contig 18902 bp, 7 predicted proteins | sample 1955871 | NCBI WGS metagenome assembly ULRX01 (sample SAMEA4835695, study PRJEB28245) | human gut metagenome | biome: gut microbiome; material: fecal sample | place: Denmark | collected 2008 | reverse complement strand
CAAAGTAGACAAAGTAGAGGGTAAGCAATTATCTACTGAAGATTACACAACAACCGAAAAATCTAAACTTGCAAGTTTATCTAATTACAACGATGAAGAAGTAAGAGAATTAATTTCTGCTTTGAGTCTTAGATTGACTACCCTAAGTGGGGATCTTGAAAGTTTGGAAGCTAGAGTTACTGCATTAGAAACACCTGCTGCATAATGGAATTAAAATTAAATAGAATCTTTTTAGGTAGTTCTGCAACTATTGGAGAATTGTATATTGATAAGAAATATATAGCAGATACCCTAGAAGATAGAGTAAGACCAGAAGGAGAAAAAGTTTATGGTAAAACTGCAATACCTGAAGGTACTTATGAAGTTAAATTAACTTATTCACCAAGATTTAAGAAAATATTACCAGAAATCCTTAATGTACCTAACTTTAGTGGTATTAGAATTCATACTGGTAATAGTTCTAAAGATACAGAGGGATGTATTCTTGTGGGTACTTGGGATGGTGAGAAAGAAGATTGGATATCTAATTCTACTGTAACTTATAATAAGATTATACCCCTACTTCAGAAGGCGGTGGATAATAAAGAACAAGTAACAATAACAATAAATAACTTATAAGTATGAAGAAACATTATGCAACTCATGTAGAAGACACTGATAAACTTATAAGTGTGGCGGGCCCTATACTGGAATATGAAACTTGGTATGAACAGTATAAGAAGCTGATGGAAGAACAAGCGCAACGTAAATATGGTCTTTATACCCCTACTTCAGAAGGCGGTGATGATTTTGATCCTTCTTCATTTGATCAAGCATGGACAGTGGCCGGCAAGACCAATGAGGATAGTGATCGTGCTACTATTGCCAATATTGCAGGCAATAATAATAATCTTACGCTGACCAATTTTGGGTTTGCAGAAGGGAGTGGGTATGGATTGTATGCTGAGAATTATAATGATGATAGATGGATTAAATCTACTGATAGGGCAGATATAACTTGGATGAGTTATTCTGTAAATGTGACTTCAGTTAAGATTGCGGTTACACAGTTATATTATCAATCCCGTAGTGACCAACCATCTTTTACAGTTTCTTCTTATAAGATAAAAGTTTATGGACTGAAAGATGGTCAAACTCTATCATACCCGTCCTTAGAATTTAGTAACTTACTAGCTTCAGAAGAATGGAGCTCAAATGAAGAAGAATATGACATTTAATTCATTAAATTCAATTATAGACGATATATTTCTCATACTTAGGGATAATAACATTTCCGAGTCTGAGAATCTATCACGTATACAGGTAGAACAATGGATTCATCAATACAGAGCCTATCTAATCAAACAAGATTTAGATAAAGGTAGAGACATAAATGAATCGTATGTTCAAACAATAGGACCATTGCATATTTCTAAAGTACGAAATTGCCCTACGGATGGATACAATTATAAATCTGACGAGGAATTACCAAAGTTTATAGATTTACATTTTGGATCTGGGTTAATTTGTGTAAAAGATTTAGATGGTAATTTGATTCAAGTTGGAACTGAAACCAAAGCAAAGTATCAAATTAATAGAAAATATACATGCAATGATTATATTGCATATCTTAAAGGAAATCATTTGTACATAGTGGGACCAGAACATCTAGAGTATGTAAAAATAGATGGGATTCTAGAAGATCCAACGTCAATTGGTGAATGTTTTGATAGGGATGATACACCATATCCTGTTCCTGCAAACATGATACCTACGATTAAAGATATGATCTTTAGTAAAGAATTAAATTTGATGTTACAAATGCCAAATGATACTACTAACAATAGTACAAATGATGTAAAAGTTCAATAATGGAGACGAAAGCTTATACAGGACACAATTTTTATGATTCATACTCTGAGTATGTGGAAGATAATCCACTATATCAAGTTGAATATAGAGTATTTAGAGACATAATAAACGATTACTTTAAATATCTTAGAGATGAGTTAATAGAAAACGGAAAAGAGGTTAAGTTACCTTGTAGAATGGGAACCATTCAAATAGTAAAACACAAACCCAAAGAGTATACTGGAAAGAGTCTTCGAATTGATTATGCTGAGAGCAAGAAAGCCGGTAAAGTTATTTATCATTTAAATGAACATTCTAACTTCTATAAATATAGAATATATTGGAATAAACAGAATATGATAACACCAAATAAAACCAAATATCAATTGGTGATGACAAGGGATAATAAAAGGCATCTTGCTCAGATTATCAAAAATCATATTAGAGATTATAGAGAATTATGATTACAAAATTAACTTCAATTAAAACGGTAATTGCTAAGATAATTGCTGATCTAGATTTGAAAGAAGACGACATTCGTATATCAGATGTACGAAGTTGGTGTGGAGAAGCAATTGAAAAGATTGGCGCTGTTACACAGTTTATTCCAAAAGTATCTGGTCAAGATGGTACTCCAATTACAAAACTGTGTGGACATCAAGCATCGTTACCATGTGATCTTCATCAATTACATCAAGTTGCATATTCTTTCAATTGTGATGGACCTTGGTTTCCTATGAGGAAAGCTACAGGTTCATTTGCTGTTTGGGGACATGACAAATGTTGTTGCAATTGTGGTTGTTATGATGAACTTGGCCACAAAAAGGAATGCCGTCATAATAATTGCTGTGAACATTGTGACCCAAATATGATTGTACAAGAGGATACAATGGTTAACTTGGTAGTGGATATGATTGGTAAAATAGATAAAACAGAGGCTTTAGAATTACTAAATACCAATCAAAATCTACGTACAATTATTTCAAATCTTATAAACGAACGTACACATAACGATGGGTTCAATACAGCAAATCCTAGTGGTGGATTGCAATATAGTATCAAACCTGGATTTATAATGTGTAATGTTCCGTCAGGTTACTTAAAATTATCATACAGTGCGATACCTACCGATGAAGATGGATACGCTTTAATACCAGATTTAACTTCTTATACTGAGGCTATATACTGGTATGTTACAATGAAACTGAAGTATCCTGAGTATTTGAATGGTAAGTTAAATCGAGAAGTGTACTACGATATTAGGAGATCTTGGAATTTTTATAGAAACCAAGCATATGCTGAGGCATTGATGCCAAATGAAGATGGTATGGAGTCTATTAAAAATAATTGGAATAAAATCGTTCCAGAATTTAGAGATCACAATACTTTTTATTCACATACTGGGGAAAGACAAATAATTTATAACGCAAATGAACGCTACTAGACAAACAAATACATTTTCTGGGGGTCTTAGTATGGACGTAGATTATTCCGTATTGAAAGATAACCAGTACATATATGCAGAGAACATTCGGATATTAACGAATGAAGGATCTTCTTTTGCAGCAATGCAGAATATAGAAGGGTTCTTAGCGTGTAGACCTTCTTCAAATTTGTCTGGTGAAACTATCATACATGTTACCACAGTAAGAGATTGGGCGATTGTTTTTACTAAGGTTAATGGTACAAATAACAATAATGTCTATAGAATTGATTTTTCTAGATCCCAAGAGGAACCAATTGTAACAAAAGTAGTAACTAATAGACCTTTAGATATAGAAGTATCATCTAGTAATGTAGCTGCAATTAGTAGTGTATGTAGATGGGAAGCAAGCAACAATGTAAAGGTGTACTGGGCAGATGGGCATGCTCAAATTAAAGTAATCAACGTAGATGATGATCACATATCTAGTAATTCATCTATTACTTCGGATACTATAGTAATGCTACCAAAAGCTACATTACCTCCATTTGAATTTAATGGATTTGGAACAGGTAGTTTAGAATCTGGAATGATACAGTACTGTTATCAATTGTTTAAAGTAAGAGGTACAGAGTCTGCAATATCTCCACTTACCCCTCTTTATCATTTGAGTGATGGAGATCAAAAAACTAATTACAATGCTGTAAAAGGAAGTTCTAAAGGACAGAATACTGGTAAGTCTATAAAGCTACAAGTAAGAAACAATAGCACTGGATTTGATAGACTTAGAATAATCTCCTTATTCTATAAGGCAAAGAATGAAGTACCTGTAATATCCATAGTAGACGATATAGTTATTGGAACTGGTTCTGTAATAAACTATGAAGATAAAGGTGGTAGTTTAGTATCAGAATTAAGTATTGATGAATTTAATTCATTAGCTAATTATACGTTTATACCTGAAGTAATAGAATCTAAAGATAATAGATTATTTGCTGCTAATCTTACTGAGGAAACATGGGATGTAGAATATGATGCTAGAGCATTTAGAGCTAATTCTTCTGGCAATGTATTATTGTTATCTAACTCTGGCTCTTCATTAAACTTTGCTTTATCTGCATTAACTACTACAAATATACCTAAAGATCATGATTGTATATGCCCATTTAATGTTGATGGTAGTGCTTATAAATACACTACTTCTCCAACAGGAGGATATATACAAGGTGGTAAAGGTAAGAATGTGTCTTATAGGTTTATTACTACAGACTTGTTAGAAGATGGATCTACTACATCAAGAGGAATGGTAAATGAAGAATTTACATTTAATGCCTCATCAAGATCTCTTACTAGTCTAGATATCAACTACGAGGGAAATGACAAATCAAATTCAATAAGTTTATCATCTGGTAATAAGATACCAAACTATTCTAATGCTGAAATAGAATCCAAAGTAAAAGGATATATGAGGGATGAAATCTATAGATTTGGTATTGTATTATACAATAAACAAGGTTTAGCATCCCCTGTACATTGGATAGGTGATATAAGAATGCCGTCTAATAAAGATACAGGTTATAAGTTTTTTACTTCTAATGAGGCTAGTGATTATGGATCTAATTTATCAGTTGTTACCAAACCACTTGGTATTGAGTTTGAAGTAAAGAATTTACCATCAGATGTAGTAAGATATGAGATAGTTAGATGTGAAAGAACATTGTCTGATAGAACTATATTAGCTCAAGGTGTAGTAAGTTGTATTACAAATTATGACAGAGATTCCAATATATTAACACCATTCCCATATCTAGCTTATTCAAATAAGCATGGTTACTATGCAAAGACTCATAACGATGGAGATTTTCAATATACTTTTAACTTATCAGATACGCAATCTAACAATTATTTCATGTTTGTGTCTCCAGAGATAGCGATTAACAGAGAAAATGCAGATGCGTTAATTGATAAGTTTCAAACAGTTGAAAAGGTAGGGATTATGACATCTCCTATTACTGCAGATGGTGACTGGGGTATTACAGATGGTTCTCTAAAAGTATTAGCAAATGCCAGATCTATAAAGTATGACGGTTCTACAATAAAACCAACTAAATCATTAGGAGGTCAATCTAGTAATGGTTATGTGGCTAATGGAGCCATAGTAATAAACAATGATGATTTTTATTCAGCGTTACTTGCTAAATACTATGGTTTATATGTTGAAAATGGTGTTCAATCTGCTGCAATAGAAAGTGCGAAATATGCAGGACCCAGTAGTCCTTGGTTAACAAATGGTGATCAACCTTGGTATAATGCTGAAGCAATTACTATTGGTGATAAAGTATATTATAACTGGGTGTGGGATAATATTAGAACTGCAGGAGACAGTGAAGTAGATAAGACTGACGCAAATAATGTTAGAAAATACGGTCCTCATGGAATATGTGCCATATTTAAGAGTGATAACATGGTTGCTAATATACCATTAGCTGTAAGTACTTCTAGTTACAGATATGTCAATGCAGTTGTTTTGTGTAATATAAAGCAAAGCGTAAATGCATATGGCGGTAATTCATACTCTGCTATACAGAATTCTGTATATATTACTACTGGTGCTAGCGCTGAATCTAGTGTTTCCACAGTACTGTGCTATGGTGGTGATACATATCTAAACATATTTGATTATAATAACTGTATGTTTAGTTATAATACAGACGATTATTATAACAATAAAGCAAATAGATTGTTCTTAGGGGCTTTCATACCATGCGAGTCAAGTGTTAATCTAGCATTAACACATGCTGATTCATCTATAAATAGAACTTATCAAGCTGGTGATGGGTATGCTAACCACTTTGTAGAAGACGATATAATTACTGTTGGTGATTTATATACTCAGAACACTCCATCATATGCATACAATGATGCTTACTCTGCTCAACCTAATGCAAAAAAGTTTGTAGCTAAATCTATTTACAATATAGATAATTTATTAACAGATACTCGTATCATATCTTCAGAGCTTAAAACAAATAATGAAGTTACTGATTCATGGACAAAATTCAAAGTAGCCAATTATCTTGATGTAGATACTAGATTTGGACCAATTAATGATATGAAGTTATTTAAAAACAATTTAGTATTCTGGCAAACAGACGCTTTTGGCACAGTTGCAGTAAATGAACGTTCTATTATAACTGATAATAACCCAGGTGCTCTTACTCTAGGTACTGGTGGTATACTAGACAGATATGATTACTTTACTACAATGAATGGTGAAAGTCCAAACCAGTTGAGAGCAAATACTCAATCAGATAGTACTGTATACTGGTATGATAGTAAACGTAATGATATATGTGGGTTTAATGGTCAATTACAAACAGTATCTAAATTAAAAGGAGTTCAATCTTATTTGAATAAGAATAAAGACTTGTTTAAAAAAGATCCTATTGCAGTCTATGATAAGAAATATAATGAAGTTCTGTTTACTCTAGGAGATAAAACATTAGCGTTTAATGAACAATTAGGAGTATTTACTTCATTCTATAACTATAATCCAGACTATTACGCAGAATTTAGTGATAAACTATATTTATTTAAATCATTGAAACTGTTTAAATATAATGGTGGTGAACAAGCTGATTTAGATTCTGACAAAGCAAAGGTATCTGAAATAGAATTTGTAGTTAACAAAGATTATCCACAAACCAAAACATTTGATAATGTTGAATATAGTGGTGATTTTACTACAGATACTAATTTTGATTTGATCTTATTTACTACAAAAAGACAGACTAGTGAAACATTAACTAGTGAAGATATTGATTACAGGGAGGATACTTATAAATTTGCAATCCCTCGTAATTCTTTGAAGCTTAATGAAGTAGAACAACTGGCTAACAAATCATACAAAGATAGGATGAAAGGAAAATATCTTATCTGTAATTATAAGTATGATTGTAATGGTGGTAATGAATTTAAAGTACCATATATTAGCACAGCTTATAGATACTCAATGATATAATATGAAAAAGAAAAACAATAAAAAGACTATACCAGCATATGCGTTTGGCATGGATCAGTTGTCAAACTACCTTGGTGGAGCTAATGTATTTGGCTCTGCCATTTCTGGTTTATCAGAAGAAGGTTCAACAGGTGATGTTGCAGGTAGTACTATTGGCAGTGCAGCTTCGTTAGCCGGTGCTGGTCTCACTGTAGGTGGTCCTATTGGCGCCGCTGTTGGTGGTGGATTAGGATTGGTAAGTGGACTTATTGGTTCAATTAAACGCAAAAAGCAAATGCAAGCATTACGACGCAGAAAGGAAACCCTCAACAAGACCAAAATAGGTATGAATGCTGCAGCTGAAACTGAAGGGGAATATTGGGATAATAATGATCTTGCATATACATTTGAGAATGGTGGAATACTCCCAGACTTAGCGTACTTGGACAATAACGAAGTGGTCAGAGATGACTCTGGTAATATTGTTCAGGTTCCAAACACACAACCTGGCACAGATAATCATCTAGTGGATGCATCTACTTTAGAATCTGTATTATCTGACAAGATTAAAAGACCAGGTACAAATCGTACATTTGCTAAGGAAGGACAAATATTATCTAAAATGACAAAACCTAGCAAAGGCAAAGATATATTTGCTGAAAATACAAACAGATTAAATAAAATAAATGCTAACAAAGCTTATAATAAATTGTTAGCAGAACAAGAAGCCGTTAAAGCTGCAAAGGGCGTTAAACCCAAAGTAAAAGGAATACCTGCATATGCAGATGGTAAAGGTAAAACTGTAGACGATGTTAGAAGTAAGATGAATGCAGATACATACGCTGCATATTCTGATTTCTTCGATGAACTCGGTACAGGATTAAATAAATTTGGTGAAGCATTGGGGTATTTTCCAAAACGCATATTTGGTCCTCTTATAAATAACAAGGGTATAACTGACGCTGTAAAATCTGCAAGAGATACAAAGCCTTCTGTCACTTCTACCAATTACACTGGTGACTCCAACGTTGGTAAAGTATTTAACAGAAGTACATCTATGAATCCTTTATCAATTGGCTCTCCTACTACTGGTGCTTGGTTTTCATATCCAACACAAATGATAGATGCAATCACATATGCAAACGATGAACCAATCGCTGTTGATATACCTCTTTTACCGATTGAATCTGAACCAACTTTAACAAACACGTACACAAATGCATCGAATAAACAAGTTACAAAAACCCCTAGTACTACTGGTTCTGTAACCACCAAACAGACAACCAAACCTAACATTACTAAAACTACTACTCAAAGATTATCTGAACCAACAATACCACTAGTAAACACTAGTATGGCAATAGATTGGGAGGATATTGTTACTCCAGTAAATATACCAACGTCTGCAGATGAAGCTACTAAGAAACGTGCACTTGGTAAACCAAAAAGTGGTTATTCACCAGATTGGTTATCATTGGCTCCTACAGTGTATAATACTTTACAATCATTAAGAGGACCAGAAGAAGAACCATTAGTATTAAATCCATATGCTGGTGCAGTTAGAAGTACAATGGCTAGACGTAGAATGAATATTGAACCTGCAAGATTAGCTAACAGTAGATCAAGGGCCATTTCAAATTATAACTTAGCAAATATTAATGCTAATACTGGTGCTAATTTAGCAGCAAGAACTCAAGCCGCTGTTGATGAGTATGCTTCTAATGCAAACATGTACGCCACTAAACAAAATGCTGACAATGCTTACTTAGGAGAATACGCAAATACTCTTAATAATTTAGGACAACAATTTGTACAAAGTGAAAATATGTACAACGATCTTAATGCTAGAAACAGAGCTGCTGCTAGAAACTTTGGAGCAACTGCAACTAGTCAACTTGGTAAATGGTCTCAAGTAAATAGACAAATGCAAAATCAATACAATAGGGATCAAATGACACTACCATTCTTAGCTGATTTCTTAAGTCAAGGATTTACTAAAGAACAAGTGGATAATTTATTAACAAGAACTAGAAATAGAGTTTAATATGGTAAATAGATATGATAATCCTGCACAAGCAGAGTTCATAAATACATACGTTCCAATTCCATTTGAACAATTGTATACACTTGGGAAGCAGGCAAAAGAAAACGTAGATCAAGCATTAAAAGATTATTCAACAGCTTTGGACAAATGGGCTGAATTTCAATCTCCATCCGCTGCTGACACAAAAGCATACTATGATGAAACTTATGGTAGAGCTTTGCCTGTGGCTGAAGAATTGTCTAAAAACTTAGACATGATAAAAACTGCAGAAGGTAGATCTAAGATATATTCAGCAATAAACAATGTAGACAGAGCTAAATTAAGTATGCTTCGTCAAAGTGCTGAAGGTTTAAGAGAGAGACAAAAAGTAAATCAACGTCTAATGCTAGAAGGTAAATATAATCCCTTGTGGCACGATGTTGATTTTACTGGTTATAACACACTTACTTCAGGTATTTATAATGATGTATCTCCACTAGGTTATCAATCAATAAAAGATCTTACAGATAAATATGTAAATAATCTTAAAGATAGCTATTTGGGTAGATCCAACGGTTTTATTCATACTGGTGTAACTGGGGATCAAATTAAAAAAATATTGGATGAAAATAGAAGTGGTATACTATCTACTCCTGAGGCTCAAATGCATATGCAAGTGTACTTAAAACAGAACCCTGGAGCAACCGCTGAAGATGCTGCAAATGCTTTTATGGAAAGAGCATATATAGATAATCAAGAATACATTAGAAATAATATTACAGTAGACCCATATGCAATGCAAGCTTTGAAAGAACAACAAGCTTTAAGAGTTGCAGCTACACGAAAAGGAAAAAATGGTGAACAACCAACTGATTATCCAGATGCTTATACTAAATTGTATAATGACGCAGTAGTTCAAGAAAAGCGTCAAATGCAAAATAATCCAAATCTAACTAGAACAAGATCATTTATAGAAGGTCAAGCATCTATGATACAGACTTTGACAGACGCTGCTAATGCTCTAGAATTAGGTGCTATTACTCCAGAAGAATACAACACTATGTATAAGGCATACCAAGAATCTGCATCAAAGAACTACAGTAATGAAGCTATGGCAAATGCTTATGCAGAGGATGTTAGGGATATGTTTGCTAAACAATCTGATATATTCCCAGCTGTTGGAGTAAAACAAGAAAAGTTACCATTGTACTATGATACTGCGTCCAGGGTGTTGAACGAACTTACTTATCCTACTTCAGGATTAGTTATGAACCGTTACAATAAAATAAAATCTTCTAAAGAAGTAGAAATTAACAGTAATGATGCTATAACTAATGGATTTACTATTCCAGATACTAATGGGTTAATATTGTCCACAGACTTTGTAAACAAAGTAATGAAGGTTCCTTCTATGAAATACACGGTTCAGGACAATTCAAGACTTAATAGAAACTTTGCAGAAGACCTAAAATCTGGAGTATTCCAAGATGTTATAAAGGTGCCTAGAAACAAAATAATGGTAGGTGAATCCAATGGCCAACCACAATTATTTCAAAGGGTTAGTGTTAAGATACCTATTCAGTCTATAAGAAATGCTAACTATGATGTTGACAGTTTTAAAGAAATGGTTAATAAAACTATGGGTTTAACATCTGAAGTTGGTTTAAGTGTTAAGCCAATAAAAGGTGAAAGTGTGGAAGATGCGTGGGGTCACTCTGACACTAGAGGTGGTGCAGCTCTTACTGGAGAATACTTTACATTTGATGCAATGGAACCAATTGATCCACATGGTATGACAAGAATGACTTTTGATCAAGAAGTCAATAAAGAACATGGTGGGTCTAAACTACAAAATGATTTATATGATAGTTCATATAACGAATCATATTCTTCTGATATCGAACTTTATCAAACTATGCTTAATCTGTTACAATAATATATGGAAACATCTATATTAGACAAATACAATGCTGGTTTAATTCCTTCTAAAACCAATGCTACTACTGCGGCTATACGACAAGTAAACGCCCAGCATTCCCCTTTAACAAAAATTAAAACAGGGTATGATCGTGAATTGGAACAAACTCCAATTGATGATTATGAAGAAATGTATCTATTGGACAAAGAAAATCCAGAGGAAACTCTTAAAGATAAGAGCTACTTAAAAGATGCATGGACCACTTTTATGAATAGTAGAGATCAAATCAATCTAATGTCGGAAAGAGCTAAATTAGCTAAGGATATAAATCCCGTATTAGATGATATTGATTATGAATTGAATTTTCTTAGTGATAAGCAAAAGCTTAAAAATCTTGAAAATACTATTCCTACTTTGGATGAGAATTCTGAAGAATACAAAAATGCAATATCTGAATACTTTCAACTCCAAAGAACATTAGCAGATAGACAAGAGCAATACGATAGCATCTTGTCTAAATATGGTGAAAAAGAAGGTGATAACATTGATGCGAGAATTGAATATCTAAGTAATTCTAGAAAATCGTGGGAAGAAGAAAGATCTAAAGTAAATGAAGAAATAAATAATATATACTCTAACTTACGAGAAAGATCTGAAAATTATACACCGTCTTCTGAATTTAGAATAAAAGAACAAAGAGCTCAAGATAAACCTTGGTATTCCCCAGATTATTTCTTATACGCTGGTCCAGGTTTAACAGGTTCTTCTATGGCAACTGTTGATGGTTATATCGCAGATGCTTTAGCTACCGGAGCTTTGTGGTTAGGTAGACACTATGCTACTACTGGAGCATTGAACGCTGTCCCTGGAATTGGTGCTGCATCTAATCTAATTGGGTGGGGTAGTGCAATTGCAGCTACTGCAGCTAGTGTTGCTGGTAATATATACAGTAGACATAGAGAGTCTCTAGCTCAAGTATATGGTGCGTATAGATCTAGAATTGAAGATAGTTTAAAGGAACAAGGTATTGACATTAAACAATATGCTGAAATTGGTAGAAACCAGTTAAAACAACAAGACCCCAATATAGATGTTTCTAAGATCTCTGATGATGAGATAATAGATAGAGTTATATCTGGAGAGATAAACATAAATGATGCAACTCTAGCAAATGCTAAAAGATCTTTAAAAGATGGATTAGAAAGAGTTTATGATAACAACATGGCATTATCTGCTATGGATGTTGCTCAATCTGCTTTAGTATTTGCACCTCTTGGTAAAGCTATGGGTAAAATAATAACAGCTCCAATTAAAACTGCTTTAAACCCATTGTTAAAAACAGGTACGAAATTAAGCGAAGCTGCAGCAAGTAAATATAACAAACTTATAGACGCTTATACTGGGTTTAATGCTAGACTTGCATACAATTCCCCAGTAAAAAACGCTAGTCTGCAAGCTGCCAAAGCACTTGGTAGATTGGGTTTTTCTGCTACTGGAGAAGCGTTTGAAGAAGCCAATCAAGATGTATTTGATTATGATTATATTTCTGGTAAGTATGATGGAAAGTCTAGCAGTATTTTTCAATCTTTAATGGGCTTAGCTGATGCAAATTACCGTACTGCAAAAATATTATCTGGAATAGATACTGAATCTGAATTAGCAAATGATCCACAATTTTGGAATGATGTAAAAGGTGGTTTTGCATTAGGTTTATACATGGGTGGACCTACAATTGCTTATCATTCTGGGTTAAAGACTTACAAAGACATGACTGCCAACTCTTTTGTAAGAGACGTAGTTGCAGATCACATTGGTAAAAAAGATGCAATGATCAAAGCTATGTCCTACTCTGAGATGGCAAACAAAAAATTAAACTATCAACAAAATGTACTTGATGTACTTGAAAACTACAAGTACAATCTACCAGAAGGTATCACTGAACAAGATTTAAATGATGAGATAGCTACTGCAAATAATATCTTTAGTTTATCTAAATCTAAAGTAAATCAGAACATTGGTAAGACTATTGGATACAATCCTGGAACTACTGAATATAATACTTTAATTGGATTGCAACACTTGGCTACAATAGATGCACAAGAAGCACTTGACAATGCCAATCAAGCACAAGAGGCAGACAATGCTTTCTATACTACTTTGGAAAATGATCAAATGTTAAATCATTATTCTCCAGAAGAGAAGCTTACTGCTGTTGCATTAACTAAGTTAAACATTCAAAAGCAAGCATTAGAACAATTAAAAACAGCACTCGAATCTAAGCCAGAAGAAAATCAACAAAAGTTTGGTATAACGAATGAGTCAAATGCTGTTGGTAAATCTATTTCAAAAGAAATACCTAATATATTAAAAGACATAGATGCTAAACTAAATCAATTATCAGAAGGTACTAGATTCAGTTCAAACTTCATAGCCACTCCAAATTTGGTTAACAAAGGTATTGATAGTTATGTCAACACAATGATTGCAAATCATGACCTTTTGGTAGCTGAGCATAAGATGAACGAAATATTCGGCAATACTTTGGAAGATGGCAAACTTATAAACTTCAACAACGCTTCTAATGAATCAAAAAAGAATATAGGTAAAAAGATAAAAGAAAGAATTGATAATTATATAAACAATTCAGATGAAGCATCAAAGATAGTAGAAGAAAATGCAAAGGATGTTGTTGAAGCAGAATCTGCAAAAGAAATGTCTAGAGAAGCAGCTAATCAAAGTGATGATCAACAACCTATTACTAACAACGAAACTCAAGTAGATAATCAAGTAGCTACTGAAGTAGAGCAAGAAAAGGCAACGTCTCCAAAAACTCCTATTATGGATGACAGGGCTACTTCTGACATTGATACTAAAATACCAGTAGTAGAGAAGGAAATAAAAGAAGATGAAGAATTTCCTACTAAAGGATTAGAAGAGTTAAGTAAGGAGTTTGAAGAAACCTTAGCCAAAGTAAAAGAAAAAAAACAAGAAGATACTGAAAGGAAACCTAAACCTGAGCCTAAACCAGTTGTTGAAACTCAAGAAGACGAAGAGGATGAAATAGAATTTGAGCGAGCTGATGAAAAAGCTCTGATAGATCTTGCAAATTCTGAAGCTGTTTCAGACGAGGATGATAAAAAAGTATCTGAAACTTATGAAACTTCTAATCCTGAAGTAACTGAAGAATCTCAAGTAAAATGGGCCCGTAAGAAGATTGCTACAGAATCTAAAATGAACAGAAGAGCAGATATGGACTCTGAGACTAGAGATTTGGATGAATCTTTAGAAATTGAGGAAATGGTACAAGATAAAGTATCTCATACACTGTTCTTTAATCCTGATGCTACAACGCCTATTTATCCTGGTGCCAAGCCAGGCAAGGAATTAGCAGAGAGAATAAAAGATCCAAACTTTTTTAATGATAGTTTCTGTGAGTTTGTTATAAATAAAGATTATACAGAAAAGGGGCATAAACCATATAAAGAAAATGATCCTAGTACATATGATTCTGCATCTATAATAATGTTAATTCATCATGGCACTGGCGATTATGCAATGGCTTTGAAAACTCCTTCTGGAGCTAGAACTTTCTTAGCAGCAAAATTAGCTAGCATACCTAAAGAAAGGCTTACAGAAGAGGATATTAATCTTATTAATAATGCTAATGATTTATCTATAGCAGATTTACGTAGATTTAGAAATGCAGTAATTTCTACAATAGAGTCTGCAACAAATGATGAAGCTGTAGTACCTAGCACAATAGTTAGAACTAAAGGAATACCTAATGTTGTTAGAAAAGATGGTAGAGCTGTATTCAGACCAATACATGAAGTAAAGGGCTTACAAATACCAACAGAAATTACTGATATTACTCCAGAAAATGTAACATTTGGTATAAGTGATGGTATTGTAAAAGATTCCGATATAATAGGAGCCAATGGTGAAATGTTGCCAGGTAAAGGGGGTAGTGGACAATTGTTTATTTATCCACCAAAATCTAGTACTTTATCAAATCAAATGTTGCCATTACAATTAACTCTTCAAAGATTTGACAGGAAACAAGCTGAGTTTTTAGCTGACTTGTTAATCAATTATGGCACTAATACTAACTCTGAATATAGAGATACAGGAGTTATTGCTGGAGAATTAATTGACTTTATGGTTAGATTTGGAGATGCTACCAAAGTAACCACTGCAGATAAAACATTTGATTGGTTAAAAGAAAAGCAATTGTATATTGATGATAAATCCAATCTAATAGTTGGTGAAAAAACATTCAATATAGGCAATTTATCTACTCAGGATAAAAAAGACATAGTTGAAGCTTTAATGGGATTCCATTGGCGTGTAGCTAGAAAGAATTTCTTCAGCCCAATAAAAGAAGCATTACCTTCTGTATATGATTATTTTAACAATAATTCTGTTGATTTGCTTGATATCATTCCAGGTATATCTCTTACTAAGGATGATTTCATTTCTTCTACCCCAGCTTATACTATGGGTGTGTTAGAAAAAGCTGGTATAATAAGAAGTGACTTAGATGATCAACTATTTAAAGATTCTTTCGCATATGCTGAAGATGTTCAAAAGATACCAAGAAAGATCAATAATCCTGAAGTAAAAGAAGCTGTTGAAAATAAAGCCAGTTCGTTACCAAATATTCCTAGCACCCCAGAACCACAGACAGAGGTTACTGAAGATGTTACGACTTCTGAAGTTACAACTCAAGATGATTCTTACATAAAGGAAATAACTAATGATGGAGAAATAGATCCTTTGAGTTTGGGAATTGATGAAGATTTTGATGTACCTTTTCGTAAAGTTGCAGGAAATATATCAGAAGTAGTAACTCCAGAAGAAATTCAATGGTTTAGAAATAAATTAGGATTACCAGAAGATTCTTTACATATCGTTGAAGATGCTATTGCACTTGGTGGTAATGAATATGCTATGGGTCTTGTTAGAAAAGATTCTACCATACTGTGGAAAGGTGCAGAACGTGGTACATTGTATCATGAAGCATTCCATAGAGTATCATTATTAACTATTTCTCCAAAGGAAAGAAAGAAAATTTATGAATTCTATAGAAATAGAACTGGTTTTGTTGGAAGTGATAAACAAGTAGAGGAAGCTTTAGCAGAAGACTTTAGGCAGTATATGCTAAATAAAGTAGATCCTGAATTAAATCTTCTTAAAAGAGCTTGGAAAGCTATTAAGAATTTCATAAGTAAATGGGTTTGGAGAACCGATACTAGTATTGATAATATTTTTAATAGAATCGATTCTGGTTATTACAATAGATCTAAACAAGATTCGGCTGCTGTAAATGAATTTCTTGCTGCATATAAAGGTGCAGGTGCTCCATTTAAAATAAGAAACCACAAATTTAAAAACATTACTAACACACAATTCAAAGAAACTGTAAATTCACTTGTAGGTGCTTTATTTACATTAAATAACATAAGACTACGTGATGATTTGCAAAATCTTAATTATGGAGTGTTAAAAGCTGCATTAAAACCAGATATAACAGCTAAATTAGTTGAAAAAGGAACTATTACTAAGGAACAAGGAGAAGTTAGAGATGAAATCTACAATACGTTCGATACTGTATTTAAACCTGAAATCATAAATAAATTAAACGAGTATCAAATAAGAGCAGTAGATAAACAAGAAAACATTGATGCAGAAATTGATGAAAAAGCAGTTGGTAATAGCGTAGGAGATCAAATGGCTAACTACATTCAAGAACAACTGTCTGTTTCAGTTAAAGATAATGCTCTTGCATCTATAAAAATTTTCATTGCGACAATGCCTAGAACAGAATTTGTAATGAAACAAAAAACAAATCCTGATGGCACTGTAACCCAAGTACAGGGTGTTGCTGTAATAAAGAGCCCTGTTACAGGTTTACCTCTAATGGTAGATTTTGATAAATCTTGGAATACTATTATTAATGAGATCCACTCTGAAAACACATTCAAAGGGATGATGGACAAGAGTGCAAAACTTGCTAAAGTAGCACCGTTATTTAAAACTCTGTATAACGAGTTATACAAGGTTACAAACGAATACGTGCAGAAGAAAGGTATTCAAGAGGATGAAGCTCAAAAAATAGCAAGAGAGAACTTACAAACTCAGTTTAGAAATACGTTCCGTAAAGCTAGACATAAGTTAGTTGGTATTTTATCAGAAAAAGTTGAAGATGAAAATGGTAATGAACAAACTAACTTATATGTTAAAGATGAAAATGCAAATAAGGTATCTAAAAACATATTAGAAGGTTGGAACTATAGTTTAATAACAAATGGAAGCGTATTAGACACTTCTGATAACTTATTCAAAGCAAAAGTTAGTGAATCTGAAGAATTCATAGCTAGAGAAATCAACAATGAGTTTAATAAAATAATAAAGGTTGTAGAGAAATATAAAACTACACCTAACAAAAAATTAGTAAATGGTCAAACTTACAAAGAATATGTACCAGAAAAGTTAATTACTATTAAGAACAAGATAGTTGATTTACTCAATAAAGTTGGAGTAGAAATTGATTTAGAGTCACTAAATTCTTTCCTTACTAAGGAATATTACAATTCAGATCCTACTGAAGCATTAGTTTCAATGTTATCAGATAGATCCAATAAGAGTATATACTTCTTCTTTAATTCCAAAGTAAAGGACTTGGCAAAAATTCAAGAAAGTGGTGTAATTCCTGGTCAATACAATAGAAGTATTACAAAATACTATGCTGATTCTAAATTCTTAGGAAGACTTGCTGAGACATATGCAATGTTGCATCCTTCTTCTGATGAATTATCAGTATTAGCTACTGATGGTAAATTGTTATATCCTATATCAGAACACAATTATTTGTCTGATATGGTTCAAAGATTGGATAATGATCCAGTAACGGTAGAAGCACTTACCAAAGTGTTATACAATACTGGTAATAATGACAATCCTAATTATTTCAAGGGTTCTGTATTGTTAACAAATTTGTATAATAATGCGGATACTAAAGGTAAAATAGGGTTTGAAACACTTGTATACTTTAAGGAACAAGGTAGTGCAGATAAAGGACGTAAGTATACAGAAATATCCCCTCTTGAAGACTATATTGCTAAAATGACATTTACCAGAGCAGGTAGAATTATCTTACCTACTATGGGTGATTCTCAAACATATAATACATTGTATGGTACTGCAATAAATAACTTCAAGAATCCATTTGATGTAAGCAATGGTGAAATAAAGTTCGATGCTCAAATTCTTAAAAGATTTATCAATTACTTTGAAACTGAATTAGATACCATTGAATTTAATTACAAGAATGAGAAGAATTTGACTGAAGAACAAAAAATAAAGAACTATGACACTGGAAACAGAAACGGTTATAGATTCAGATATTTCAACGGATTCTTTAAATTGAAAGAAAGACCTACATTAAATGGTATTGAATTTGAAAAAGATTTTTCAAACTTTAACGAAGCATTAGACCTAGCAGAAGATCTTGGTGGTAATGAATATGGAACTTCTATTATTTCTCAAATAAGAAATAATTGGAATAAGTTCAGTAATGCTGAGAAAGCAAATCTGATGAATAACTATCTATGGGATGCATTTAAAGATGAGTTAAATTATGCACAAGAATTAGGTATAATTAAATGGGATGGTAATAAAATAGCTAGTGTAACGAGTTTAGCATTAC
>ULRX01033522.1_pt1 | contig 19401 bp, 9 predicted proteins | sample 1955871 | NCBI WGS metagenome assembly ULRX01 (sample SAMEA4835695, study PRJEB28245) | human gut metagenome | biome: gut microbiome; material: fecal sample | place: Denmark | collected 2008 | reverse complement strand
ATAACTTCAAAGGCTTACCTATCGCTATTCCCGTCCGACCTCGCCACCTACGGCGCGGAGGCCAAAAAGCTGTTGCAGGATTTGCAGTCCCGCAATGAGCGAATGTTCCTGCTGACCTTCCTCATTCTCAACACGGCGGACACACCCCGGCAGCTTGACAACAACATCTTCCAGACCTCCAGTATCGCGCAGAAATATAACTGTGCGCTGACCCGGCTGGACTTTCAGCAGGAGGAAGGACTGATGAGCAGTCTCCCTCTGGGGCTGAATCAGATCGAGATTCAGCGGGGCTTAACCACCTCCAGCGTAGCGATCTTCGTCCCCTTCACCACGCAGGAGCTATTTCAGAACGGTTCGGAGGCGCTGTACTACGGCATCAACGCTCTTTCCAACAACCTTATCATGGTAGACCGGAAGCTGCTGAAAAATCCCAACGGCCTGATTTTAGGCACTCCCGGCAGCGGTAAGTCGTTTTCGGCAAAACGCGAGATCACCAATGCGTTTCTTATCTGCCCCAAGGATGACATCATCATCTGTGACCCGGAGGGCGAATATACACCGCTGGTGGAGCGTCTGCACGGTCAGGTCATTAAGCTGTCGCCCACCGGCAAGGGCTACGACGGTTCGCCCTGCTACATCAATCCGATGGACTTGAATCTGGATTACAGCGACGATGATAACCCGCTGAGCCTGAAATCCGACTTCATTCTGTCGCTGTGCGAGTTGATCGTCGGCGGCAAGGATGGGCTTGCCCCTGTGGAAAAGACCATCATCGACCGCTGCGTTCGCATCGTCTACCGGGACTACCTCAACGACCCGAAGCCGGAGAATATGCCGCTGCTGGAGGACTTGTATAACGCCCTCCGTGCGCAGGATGAAAAGGAAGCGCAGTACATCGCCACTGCTTTGGAAATCTACGTCACCGGCTCTCTGAATGTGTTCAACCATCACACGAACGTGGATGTGAACAGCCGCATCGTCTGCTATGACATCAAGGAGCTGGGCAAGCAGCTCAAGAAAATCGGGATGCTGGTGGTGCAGGATCAGGTCTGGAACCGTGTGACCATCAACCGCGCCGCCCATAAAACGACCCGCTACTATCTTGACGAGTTCCATCTTCTCTTAAAGGAAGAACAGACGGCCTCGTACAGTGTCGAGATTTGGAAGCGCTACCGCAAATGGGGCGGCATCCCCACCGGGATCACGCAAAACGTCAAAGACCTGTTGTCCAGCCGCGAGGTTGAGAACATCTTTGAGAACAGCGATTTCATCTATATGCTCAATCAGGCCGCTGGCGACCGGCAGATTCTGGCGAAGCAACTCAACATTTCGCCGCATCAGCTTTCTTATGTGACCCACTCCGGCGAGGGCGAGGGGCTGCTGTTCTACGGCAACACGATCCTGCCCTTCATTGACCACTTCCCCAAGGACACCGAGCTGTACCGTGTCATGACCACCAAGCCGCAAGAGGTGGCGTCGGCATGAAAAGAGAACCGCGTTTGCAGTTTTCCGACGCCGATCTTGCCGAGCCGAAGCTGGAAAAGCCCATCAAGCGGGTGAAAAAAGCGGAGGCCAAGGCGGATAAGGCGCAGGCGAAAATCCCCAAGAAAACCGTGGTCAAAAAGGAACGCGGCTTTGATCCGGCCACCGGCAAGGTCAAAACGCAGCTCTGTTTTGAGGAAGTGGATAAGAAAAAGCCGCCCTCAAAGCTGACCCATGCCGTACAGGATGCCCCCGCCAACTTTGTTCTCTCTCAGGTTCACCGGGAGGTGCGGCAGAGCGAGGACGATAATGTGGGCGTGGAGGCTGCGCACAAGGTAGAGCAAGCCGTGGAGAGCGGCGGGCGGCTGGTGCAGTCTGCCCACCGCGCCCATCAGCTCAAGCCTTATCGTGCTGCCATCCGTGCAGAGAAAAAGCTGGAACGAGCCAATCTTGACGCGCTCCAGAAGAAAGCAGAGATCGACAGCCCCACCAGCAATCCCGTTTCCAAATGGCAGCAGAAGCAGGCAATTAAGAAGCAGTATGCCGCTGCCAAGCACAATCAGGCGGCGCAGACTACGGCAAAGGCGGCAGAGAATACCGCCAAGGCCGCGAAAAAGGCCGCTGAAAAGGCTGAGAAAGCGGGTGAATATGTGTGGGAACACCGGCGCGGCTTTGCCATTGCCGCCGCAATTCTGCTGATGCTGGCGTTTCTGCTCAACGGCCTGTCCTCCTGCTCGGTGATAATGGATGGCGTCGGCTCCGGGATCGCGGCCAGTACCTATCCATCGCAGGACGCCGATATGCTGGGTGCGGAAGCGCAGTATTGCGAAATGGAGGCAGAGCTTCAGCGCTACCTCGACACCTACGAAAGCACCCATGACTACGATGAGTACCACTTTGATCTGGACACCATCGAGCATGACCCCTATGTACTCATTTCCATGATTACGGCGCTGCATCAAGGGGAATGGACGCTGGATGAGGTGCAGGGTACGCTCCAGATGCTCTTTGACCGCCAGTACATTTTGACCGAGGATGTGGTGGTGGAAACCCGCTACCGCACAGAAACCGACACATGGACGGACGCGGACGGCAACACCCATACGGACACCTATCAGGTGCCGTATGACTACTACATCTGCACGGTCACGCTGGAAAACTTCAATCTCTCCCATGTTCCCGTTTACATTATGAGCGAAGAACAGCTCGGAATGTACGCCACCTATATGGCCACCCTCGGCAACCGTCCCGACCTGTTCCCCGGTTCAGGCTACATCGGCAAGTATGTGGAGGGCAGCTATACCGACTACGACATTCCCCCGGAGGCGCTGGACGATGAGGTATTTGCCGCCATCATCAAGGAAGCGGAAAAGTATCTCGGCTACCCCTATGTTTGGGGCGGCAGCAGTCCCTCCACCTCGTTTGACTGTTCGGGCTTCGTCAGTTGGGTCATCAATCATTCCGGTTGGGATGTGGGCAGACTGGGCGCGCAGGGGCTTTGCAATATCTGTACGCCCGTATCCTCTGCCAACGTCAAACCGGGCGATCTGGTGTTTTTCACCGGAACCTACGATACCCCCGGTGTCAGCCATGTGGGTATCTACGTCGGCAACAATATGATGATCCACTGCGGAGATCCGATCTCTTATGCAAACTTAAATTCAAACTATTGGCAGTCCCATTTCTACCGCTATGGGCGCTTGCCGTAAAGGAGAGTGAACGATATGAACCCGAAAATTATGAAGCTCCGTGGGGAGCTGGAGAAGAACAAAGGCAAAATCTCCGATCTGCAAGGCCGCAACCGCGAGCTGGAAAAGCAGATTCGTGAGCTGGAGGACACCGACATCATCGGCATGGTGCGTGAGAACGGCATGACGATGGAACAGTTTGCTGAGCTGTTCCGCCGTATGCAGGCCGCGCCTGCACCGGCCACTTCGGAAAAGGAGGCGTTGAACCATGACTAAGAAAGTACCGCGCATTTTTATCAGCCTGCTGCTGATGCTCCTGTGTATCGGGATTCTCCCTGTTTCCGCCTTTGCCAGCGGCGGCGATTATCCCGATGATGCGCTGCCCACCGCCGAAAGCAGCGCCGCAGACACGCAGGAAACAAAACAGATCGGCACGGTCACGACCAACGGCGGCAACTTGAATGTCCGCACCGGCGCAGGACTGGATAACACCGCGTTTACGCAGCTCCCCAACGGCACGGTGGTCGATGTGATTGGCAGGGACGGCGATTGGGTAAAAATCCTGCTGCCTGCCCGTGTGGGCTATGTGTACGGCAGCTATCTGACCGTCACCGACGCCGCCGACAGTACCGTGAGCATCGGCGGCATTACGCTTCCGTTTGATGAAAAAGAGCTGGCCGACCTCTGGCAGCTCCTTGTCGGCAGCATGACGGGCGGCAGCGACGCGCTGACACCGGACGGCAATCTGACACTGATCGACGATATTGGCACCAGTACCAAGGCTGGAAAACAGTTCATTACGCTGGAAAGCAAGAACGGCAATACATTTTACCTGATTATTGACCGTGACGATGAGGGCGAAGAAACCGTCCACTTCTTGAATCAGGTGGATGAGGCTGACCTGATGGCGCTGACCGGCGAGGAAGAAACGCTCGCCACTTGCTCCTGCACCACCAAATGCGTGGCCGGTGCGGTCAATACATCCTGCCCCATCTGCGCGGTCAACATGACCGAGTGCGTGGGCAAGGAGGCAAAGCCCGAAGTCCCCGCTAAGCCGACAGAACCCGCCGCCGAGGAACCGGAGAAAAAGAGCGGCGTGGGCGGCATCCTTGTTGTTCTGCTGATCGTCGCGCTGGGCGGTGGTGCCGCGTTCTACATTTTCAAGCAGAAAAAGGCCAAGCCGCAGACCAAGGGCAGCGCCGATCTGGACGATTATGACTACGGCGAGGACGAATACGAGTTTGAGCCGTATGAGGACGAACCGGAACAGGATACTACGGAGGATACGAACGCATGAGATATTTCACCAATAATCCGCTGGAACGCCTGATGATGCAGAAGCCGAAAGCAGCGCGGGAGGACAGCCCTCCCGACGCTGCCAAGGAACACTTCTGCTACGGCTGCAAGCGCTTCGGACAGAGCTGCGTTCGCCCCTGCTACCGTGACGTAAAGAGAATGGAGGCTGCACCATGCGCTTTGTGATCGCCGAAAAACCCTCCGTAGCGCAGAGCATCGCCGCCGTGCTGGGGACAAAATCACGGCATGACGGGTATCTGGAGGGCAGCGGGTATATCGTGTCGTGGTGCTTTGGGCATCTGGCAGAGCTGGCCGACGCCGCCGTTTACAATGCCGATGATGCCAAATGGACGCTGGCGGCGCTGCCCATCATTCCTACCTCGTTCCGCTTCATCGTCCGCTCTGAAAAGCAGAAGCAGTTTGACATTCTGCGGGAGCTGATGCGCCGGGAGGATGTGGCAGAGGTGGTCAACGCCTGCGACGCTGGGCGCGAGGGTGAGCTGATCTTCCGCACGGTTTACTGCCTTGCGGGATGCTCCAAGCCTATTCTGCGGCTTTGGATTTCTTCAATGGAGGATGATGCCATCCGCAGCGGCTTCCAGCAGCTTAGGTCTGGGCGCGACTATGACGGCCTGCATCAATCCGCCCTGTGCCGCGCCAAGGCTGATTGGCTGGTTGGTATCAACGCCACGCGGTATTTCTCCCTGACTTATGGCCGCACATTGAACATTGGGCGCGTCATGTCGCCCACGCTGGCGCTGCTGGTACAGCGCGAGGCGGAGATCTCCGCATTTGTGGCAGAACCGTTCTACACCGTCCAGCTTGATTGCGGCTTTCCCGCCACGACAGGCCGAATGAAGGACAGGAAGGACGCCGACGCCATCGCCAACGCCTGCAAGGGCAAGACAGTAACCGTCAAAAGCGTGGAGCGCAAGGAAAAGTCCGAGAAAGCGCCCGCGCTCTACGATTTGACCTCCCTCCAGCGCGACGCCAACCGCATTCTCGGCTACACCTCACAGCAGACCCTCGATTATCTCCAAGCACTCTATGAAAAGAAGCTCTGTACCTACCCGCGCACCGACAGCCGCTTTCTGACCGACGATATGGAGGGCAGCGTCCCCGGCCTTGTCGCCGCCGCTGCCGCTGTCTGCGGCATGGAGAAGCCGCCGACCATCTGCGCCAAGCAGGTGTGCAGCAGCAAAAAAGTCACCGATCACCACGCCATTGTTCCCACCATCAGCGCGGAAAAGGTAGATATGGCCTCTCTGCCGCTGGGCGAACGCGAGGTGCTGAAGCTGGCGGCAAGGGGCTTGCTTCGTGCCGTGGATGAACCCCACCGCTATGCAGAAACGGTCATTACGGTGGAATGTGCCGGTCAGAGCTTCACCGCCAAGGGCAAAACCGTTCTTGCTCCCGGCTGGAAGCGCTATGAGCAGGAGCAGGCAGAGGCAGCGCCCGCGCTGCCGGTGGTGACGGAGAATCAGACGCTTTCCGTATCTGCCGCATCGGTCAAGACCGGAAAAACCACGCCGCCCAAGCATTTCACCGAGGATACGCTGCTGGCCGCGATGGAAAACGCGGGCAAGGAGGATATGCCAGATGATGCCGAGCGCAAGGGCATCGGAACTCCGGCGACCCGATCCGGTATCATTGAAAAGCTGGTGTCCTCCGGTTTTGTGGAGCGCAGGAAGTCCAAAAAGATTACAAATCTGCTGCCCACCTCCACTGGCACGGCGCTTATCACCGTTCTGCCCGAACAGCTCCAGTCTCCGCAGCTCACCGCTGAATGGGAACACCGCCTGAAAGAGATCGAGCGCGGCGAAATCGCCCCGGACAGCTTCATGGATGGGATTGCCGCCATGCTACATGAGCTGGTGCAGACCTACAAACCCATCCCCGGCACGGAAGTCCTGTTCCCCTCCGGGCGTGAGGTAGTCGGCAGGTGTCCCCGCTGCGGAGCCGAGGTGACGGAATCACCGAAAGGCTTTTTCTGCGAGAACCATGCCTGTTCCTTTGTTCTCTGGAAAAACAGCCGCTTTTTCACCGCCAAGAAAAAGGTGCTGACAAAATCCCTTGCCGCTGCGCTTTTGAAAAATGGCCGCGCCCCGCTGAAAGGCTGCTACTCCGAAAAGACCGGGAAAACCTATGATGCCAGCGTTCTTTTGGAGGACGATGGACAGCGCACGGGCTATAAGATGGTGTTCGACAATGGCTGATGCGCCGCGTATGGATTACAAGCAGCTCCGCCGCTCCAAAAAGCTCATTCGGAAGCTCTGCTGTAATTACGATCACGGCAACTGCCTCGCGCTGGATGATGGAGAGCCTTGTGTTTGCGTACAGGGCATTTCCTACTCGCTGCTGTGCAACTGGTTCCGAAACGCGGTGCTTCCCGCCGACCATGAGCTGCTGGCCGACGTAATGCGGGAAAGACCGGAAAAACGCTGCGCCGTCTGCGGCAAGCCGGTCTATTCTTCCTCCAACCGCGCCAAATATTGCCCCACCTGTGCCAAGCGGGAGCGGAGAAAGCAGGACGCCAAACGCAAGCGTGAACAATACTGGAACCTCCGCAAATAGAGACTGGGAAAGCCCCGTGCTGCAAGGCTTTTTTCATGCCGGATTGCAAGTGGCTGCGTCATTCTATCCGCAAGCTCAAAAACAACGTCTATCTGCGGAGAATCGCCCCTGTGCAGGATGTGTTTTCTTCTGCGCAGGGGCGCTATTTTTTCTGAAAGGAGATCATCATGGCTGAAAAACAAACCAGCAAAGACCGGATGCGGGAGATCGTTGACAGCATCGAAAATGGCATCAAGGAGCTGTTCGAGAGCGATAAGTACCGGAAGTACCTTGCCACCATGAGCCGCTTTCACCGCTACTCGGTCAATAATACCATGCTCATCTATATGCAGCGCCCCGACGCCACCCATGTGGCGGGCTTCAACAAGTGGCGCGATCAGTTCGGCAGGAACGTCCTGAAAGGTGAAAAGGGTATCCGCATCATCGCTCCTACTCCCTATAAGAAAAAGGTCGAGGAAATCAAGACCGACCCGGAAACCAATGTGCCGGTGCTGGATGCGGACGGCAAGGCCATCATTGAGGAAAAGGAAATCCGTATCCCTATGTTCAAGGTGGTGTCCGTCTTTGATGTGTCACAGACTGCGGGAAAGCCCTTGCCCCAGCTTGCCGCCGATCTGAGCGGCAATGTGCAGCAGTATGAGGTTTTCATGGAGGCGCTGCGCCGTGCTTCTCCCGTTCCGATGGAGATAAAGCCCGTTGCGCGGGATACGGACGGTTTTTTCAGCATTAAGGCGCAGAGCATCACCATCCGCGCCGGTATGAGTGAGGTGCAGACGGTATGCGCCGCCGTCCATGAGATTGCTCACGCCAAGCTCCACGACTATGAACACATGACAGAGCTTGCGGACGATGGTGAGACGATCCTTGTCCCCGGAGAAAAGAGTCGCAACACCGAGGAGGTCGAGGCCGAAAGCATCTCCTATGCGGTCTGCCAGTATTACGGCATTGAAACGGGAGAAAACAGCTTCGGCTATATCGCCACATGGTCAAAGGGCAAGGAGCTGAAAGAGCTTCGCGCCAGTCTGGAAACCATCAACAAGACGGCTTCCGAGCTGATTACGGACATTGACCGGCATTTTGCGGAGATTTGCAGGGAGCGCGGCATTTCTGTGGAGAAATCCGAGCAAGCGGAAAGCCAATTAAAAGAGAACAGCAATATGTCTGCGGCTGACTTGGCAAAAAGCATTTCAGAGCTGTATCTCGATGCGAATGGCCTTGCCTTTCTCAGCGAATTTGCAAGTCAGGAAGATTGCCTCCAGCATTTCTACGAAGATCTGTTGACAGGAGCAGATGAGATAAAAGGCTTCCTGTCCGAAACACTTGAGCAGAGCGATGAATACGCGCACAGAGCGAATGAGCTGCTGTTGGAAGTTGAGGCATTTCAGAAAAGTCACACTTCCTTAAAGGAACTCGACGCTAATGAGCGTTGGTATGCGGTTGATGGTGGGAGCAAGCATCTTCGCATAACAGAAGATGGTGCAAAATATGCCTATGAACTTTACGACAAGGACACTCTACACCTTCTGGAAAGCGGAACAGTACATGACGATGATGTAAACTTTCTTTTGGCGGCTGCGATTCGTATCTGCGAAACACATGGCTATGATAAGACCGTGCCGTTTGAAGTTTTGTCAAACAAGTTTGCAGGGATTTTGTACTCACTCGAATTGTCATCGGACGACAATCAGGTTGTTCACGAGGAGGCCGGTTCTCGTGCCGCAGGCACACTTCCAACTTCGCCAGAGCTGGAACAGGCCACCCCGATGCCCGACCCCACGCTGACGGTGGACGATATGCGCAGCTATGGGTATCTGGACGGCGATATGCTCCCGCTTTCCAAAGACCGGGCGCTGGAGCTGCTGGAGCATGACATCACGGTTTATATGCTCCATCCCGACAACGCCGAAGAAATGGTTTTTGAGGCCGAGGACATCATCAAGCATGACGGAATGTTCGGGATCACACAACCGGATTGGGATGCGGTCAAAGGCCATATCCCGCCCCGTGATGTGGAACAGCGCTTTTTGAACAGCCCCACCGATTCTATGGCGATCTATCAACTGCGCCGGGACGCGCCGGTCGAGCTGCGTTTTGCCAGCCTCGGCAGTCTGGCCGCACCGCCTGACCCGGCCAACTATGAAGCCATTTATACCCGTGAGGTGTACCCGGACGATGATACCGGCAGAATCCTTGAAAACTTCTACTACATTTTCAACGACGAGCGCCCCGGCGATTTTGTGGGACACAGCCTCTCCGTCAGCGACATCGTTGCGCTGAAACAGAACGGCAAGGTATCCTATCACTACTGTGACAGCATGGGATTTCAGGAGCTGCCCGCTTTTCAGAAGCCGGAGAATTACCTGAAAGCCGCCGAAATGTCGATGGAGGACGATTACGGCATGATCGACGGCATTATCAATAACGGCTCCAAACAGCCCACCGTTGCCAATCTTGAGGCACAGGTCAAGGCCGGTATGTCCATCTCCCTGATGGATTTGGCGGCGGCTGCCCACCGGGAACGGGATGCCGGTGAACGCAAGCCCTCCGTGCTGGAGCAGCTCAAAAGCCAACCGGCCCAAGAACGTCCACACAAAACAGCGCCGAAAAAGAGCGCGGAAAAGGAGCTTTGATATGAACATCACCTTTGAAGAACGCCAGCTTATGAGCCTCTACAACACCGGCACCCGCACGGGCTTGATCGCAGCGCTGGAGGAAATGCGCGGCTACCTCGCTGCGGATGAAACGGAGCTGCGGGAGCTGACGGACAGCGCCATCGCAAAGCTGCGCAGGATGAGCGACGCGGAATATGACGCGCTCGACCTGTTCCCCGATTTTGAAAAGGAGGATATGGATGCCGAGTAAAGTACAGCTCTATGCGCAGATGGCAGACCGCACGGCGGAGCAGATCACGGGAAGCTACCAGAAGTGGACGGCATTTCTGACCACCGCCGCAAGGCTGTATAAGTACCCCTACAACGAGCAGCTCATGATCTTCGCCCAGCGCCCGGAAGCCACGGCCTGCGCGGAATACGACCTTTGGAATAAGCAGATGCGCCGCTATGTGCGGCGAGGCAGCAAGGGCATCGCCCTTGTGGATACCAGCAGCGACCAACCCAAACTCCGATATGTATTCGATGTTTCCGATACCAGCGGCGGCGAGAACTCTCGCCGCCCTTATCTTTGGGAATACCGGCAGGAGCATCGTGAGGTGGTATCTGCGGCGCTGGAACAGCGCTTTGACGTTTCCGGTGAAAACGGACTTGCCGATCAGATGGAGCGTGTGGCGGCGCAGCTTGTAGATGAATACTGGCACGACAATCGGCGCGATATTGTCGGCATCGTTGACGGTTCCTTTTTGGAGGACTATGATGAGTTCAACATCGGAGCCGCTTTTCGGAACGCCGCTGTTGTCAGCACCACCTATACGCTGCTGTCCCGCTGCGGGATGCAGCCGGGAGATTACTTCGAGCATGAGGATTTTCTGAACGTCTTTGATTTCAACACCCCGCAGACCGTCGCCGCCCTTGGAACGGCCATCAGCCAGTCCAGCGAGCTGGTGCTACGGCAGATCGAAGTCACCATCAAGAATTACGAGCGCGAGAAAATCGCGGAAAGGAGCGAAAGCCATGAGCGAACTGACCTACACCCGCAGCGGGGATTATCTGATTCCCGATCTGAGCCTGACCGAGCAGCCGCAAGCCCCGCTGGGCAAGTACGGCAGGATGCGGAAGGATTACCTGAAGGAGCATCGTCCGGTGCTGTGGAACAGCCTGCTGCTGTCCGAGAAGCTGTACCCCCATCTGCGGGAGATCGACGAGGCAGCGAACAACCGGCTGGAACAGATGATGCCGGAGCTGATGAAGTCGGCAGGCGTGACGGAAGCGCTGAAAGCCAGCGACCCGATGAAGTGGGTAGGGCTGATGAACACGCTGAAAGCGCAGGCCGAGGAAACGATCCTCACGGAGTTGGTGTTCAGCTAACCATGTTCGATGCCCCTGCTGGGGCGCAGATGTCCTTCTTCCCCTCAGAGGCAGAACAAATTCAATCCATCGCAGAAGCGGAGAGTGTAACACCCTCCGCTTTTTCTATGTTCATTTCTCAGAATGATATTGACCACATCCTGCGCGCGGGCGGTAATGCGGATGCAGCGCGGATGAAAATTGCTGCGGAATTCTCCAAGCAAAAACCTTTAGAGGATCGCGCGGCATTTCTGAAAGCTCTTTACCACGGCGGCAACGGCCTGATTACGGATAACGGCAGGTTTTCCGCATGGTACGGGGACGATGGTATCCATATTGCAACCGGAGATACCTCTCGCTATCTTCGCTCTGCACAAGTGATAGGCTGGGCAGATGCGGCGGAGCGTATTGAGGAACTTCTGGACGGCGGCACATTTGCCACCAATCTTGAAGTCACAGAAGCCCCGCGCTATGAGCGGCTGGGTATTGCTGTGGATGTCTGGAATCTTTATCACGATTTCTCGGATGAAGCAAAATCGCTGGGGTATCTGTCCTGCTTGGGCAATATCCATAGCACCAGCTTTCCAGAGGAAACGGAGCGCCTGACGGATGATCTGCTGAATCCGGAGTTTCGGGAAAGGCTTCTGGCAGAACACAGAGTATTTCTTGACGCATACCGTGAGAACCGGGAGCTTCTGCGGTTCCATTTCCACCGTCCGCAGGCGCTTCTTACACGTATGGAAGATCTGTCATTGCCGCGCAAAGAATATCACTCCGATATGGCGGCTGTTCCGAAGGCGGGCCGGTTTATCACTGAAGATGAAATTGCGGCTTCTCTTGCAAATGGAAGCGGCTTTGAGGGTGGAAAGACCCGCATCCATGAGTTTTTCCAGACTCCGCACACGACAAAAGAGAGCGCTGATTTTCTGAAAAAGGAATACGGCATCGGAGGACGCACCCATGCTGTATCCAGAGAAAGCGGCAGCTATGAAGATCACGGCAGCAAAGGCATTGTGCTGAAAAAGAACGGCTGTGCAGACATTCAGATGAATTGGAACAAGGTCGCTTCGCGCATCTCGGAGCTGGTTCGGTTGAACCGCTACCTTACGCCGGATGAGCAGGCAGCCTATGACAAGGAAATGGCGCAGGACGCCATGCGGAACGCGGTTTATAACGACTATAACGACGTAAAGGCGGCGCACCCCGATGAAATTGTGCTGTATCAGGTTGGGGACTTCTTCGAGCTGTATGGCGAGGATGCGCGGGCAGTTGCAGATGATCTCAGCCTTGAGCTGACGCGCCGCAATTTGGAGGGAGTAGGCCGTGTTACCATGTGCGGCTTCCCTGCAACGGATTTGGAGAAATACGTTGAAAAGCTGCGGGAAAAGCATGATGTAACAATTTCGCGCATTGGCGATTCCGGCCATGAACACACGGCATATACGCTTCCGTCCATCGACCACGAGGCAGAACAGGCCATCAATACCTATGAAGCGGAGTTCGGCGCGGATGGGACGCGGGTGTTCCGCAACCCCGCCGCCGAGCTGCCACCACAGCCTACCGTGCGAGAGCTGTTTGACGGGTACAAGCTGACCGTCGGCAACTCGCTTTCCAAAGATACGGCTTTTGTCAATGCCTGCCGCAATTCAGACCGCCAGAACGCTTATCTGGAGGGCGCGGACGCTATCCGTCGTATTGTCATGGCATCTGATGATCTCCAGCTTGTCCGCCTGTACTTTGATATGCCCGCGTTCCATAACCGGCTGCATCAGGAGCTTTTGGAGGAACTGTATCCCACGCTGGCAGCGACGGTCGCACCATCTCCCTATCAGATTACACAGGAGGACATTGACAACGCGCTTCTGGATTGGCACGACAACCTAAAGGGCAAGCAGGAAGTCGCACTATATATGCAGGCGCATGGGCGAGAACGCAGCACCGCCGCATGGCTGGCTGCAAAATATGGCTGGGAAGATAGCAAAACTCCCATGTATATCCATGTAGGAAACGCCGAGCCGGTGACGCTCACATGGGCGCAGGTACAGCGGCGGTTGGCACAGCTCATCCGCGAGAATAAATTTTATGATGAGAATGAGCGACTGCGGTTATTTTCACCTGACCGATACTCCATTCGTCTGCATCCCGGCGAGGGCGGAATTACCGGCATTTGGGATGAGGTGTTGGAACGGTTCTGCGGAGACGGGGAACAAACGCTCCGCTTTGCAGAACAGAATAACGCCATTGCTTACTTGGATGGCATCAAACGGGATATGGGAATTGAGCTATCCCCTCCGGCGTTTACAACACCGCTTGGCTATACTTATCATATTGGAGATCGTATTTCATCCATAGAGTTAGACCACATAGCAGCAGTCGGCGCTATCGCGCGTGTAGATGAAGATCACGTCTGGCACACGTTACCGAACGCACCCGGACAGGAGCCGGTCAGCATCGACCGCAATTCCTTTGAACGCTACCTCGACACCAGATATTTCGAGGTTTCTGAACCGGAGCCGCAGCGCGTCATTGCGGCGCAGCACACAGAACAGCCAACCCCGGAGACGCCGCAAGCGGTTCAAACCCTTATGGGGCAGCGCGTGGAAATTGATGGTAAGCTCTATAATGTTGATTCCGCAGATGAAACTGTCGCGCATCTCAGCGTCGTTTCATCCTCCAGCGAGAGCAATCACGAGCCGGAACACAGAACCGAACCGGTTTCTGCTGTCCTCACACGAATTGCAGATCAGGGTCGTGAGCTTGCGCCGAATATTTCGGCATATCAGGCGCTTCGTGCAGAGCATCCCGAAAAGCTCATCGGTGTCCGTGTCGGAGAACGGCTGCTTTTTTATGGCGCGGATGCAGAACGAGCCGCCAGCGCTTTGAATCGCCGCCTGCTGCAACGCGATATTCCCGGTATGGGCGAAACCGCTGTGACCGGCTATGATTTTGGACAATGGGCAAGCGCCGCAAAGCGGCTGCTGGAGCATGGACACAGCTTCGTGTTTGCGCAGCCAAATGAAACCGACGGCTATGATGTTATCAACGAGGCCGATGCCAAGGAGTATATCCCCATTGGCATGGAGCTGGAGATTGACGGACGGAAGTTTGTCATTGACAGCGTAAATTTCGGCACGGATGAAGTATCTCTGCGCGATGTGACTTTTCAAAACAGGCAGAGCTTTCCCATCTTCCGCGCTGAACACATTGCGTTTATACGCTCGTTTGTTGAAGATCAGGAACGGGAGCAGCCGCAGCCTGTCACCAAACCCGTCGCGTTCTATCCTGCCGAGAAAACGCACTTGCCCTACGACATAGAAATCCAAACGCTGCACATCCCGGAACCGGAGCATGACCCGCCCTCTACGGAACCCGCCGAGCCTGAACCGCCCGCCATGAGCGATGAAGAAAGGCTGATTCTGGAGCAGGAAGGGCGCGCGGCACTCTCGGAAATGGGCGAGTTTGTGCCTGATTTTGATGATGCCATCTCACAGGCTGAGATCGACGAGCCTCCCGCACACCGTCCTGCGGTATCTATTCCCGTTGACGGCGAGTGGCAGGGCTTTCCCAGCGTTGCCGCTGCGGAGCAGGCCGCTTACGCTGACTTCAAGGCGGCAAGCCACCGCGACGCGCAGAATTTCCACATCACCGATGATACCCTCGGCGTCGGCGGCGCAAAAGCAAAGTTTCGGGCAAATATGGCGGCGATCCGTCTCCTGCAAGAGCTGGAGTTTGAGGGCTTACAGGCCAGCCCGGAGCAGCAGGAAATCCTCTCCCGCTATGTGGGCTGGGGCGGTCTTGCGGATGCCTTCGACGAGAATAAGCCAAACTGGTCGGACGAGTTTGCAGAGCTGTACGCCACACTCTCCCCGGAGGAATACGCTGCGGCCAGAGCGTCCACGCTGAACGCCCACTACACCAGCCCCACCGTCATCAAGGCAATCTATGAAGCGGTCGGCAATATGGGCTTCCAGAGCGGTAATATTCTGGAGCCGTCTATGGGCGTTGGCAACTTTTTTGGCCTGCTGCCGGAGCAGATGCAGGGCAGCAAGCTCTACGGCGTGGAGCTGGACAGCATTACCGGGCGTATTGCCAAGCAACTTTACCCCAAGGCGGACATTACCATCGCAGGCTTTGAGACAACGGACAGAAAAGACTTTTACGACCTCGCCGTGGGCAACGTCCCGTTCGGACAATATCAGGTAGATGACCGGGCTTATAACAAGCTCGGTTTTTCCATTCACGACTACTTCTTTGCCAAAACCCTCGACCAAGTGCGTCCGGGCGGCGTGATCGCGTTTGTGACCTCCCGCTACACGATGGACAAGCAATCGCCCGAAGTCCGCAGGTACATCGCGCAGCGGGCGGAGCTGCTGGGTGCTATTCGTCTGCCCAACAATGCGTTCCGCGCCAACGCCGGTACGGATGTGGTTTCGGACATTCTCTTTCTCCAAAAGCGTGACCGTCCCATTGAGATCGAACCGGATTGGATACACCTCGGCCAGAACGAGGATGGCTTTGCCATCAACCGCTATTTTGTTGACCACCCGGAGATGATTTTAGGCAGGCAGACCTCCGAAAGCACCCAATACGGCAAGCAGGATTTTACCGTTGTCCCCATTGAAGGGCTGGCACTTGCAGATCAGCTCCATGATGCCGTGAAAAACATTCGCGGCACCTATCAGGAGGCGGAACTGCCAGAGCTGGGCGAGGGCGAACAGATCGACACGTCCATCCCCGCAGACCCCAATGTGAAAAACTACTCCTACACCGTGGTGGACGGCGAGGTGTACTACCGGGAAAATAGCCGCATGGTCAAACCGGAGCTGAACGCCACCGCCGCCGAGCGTGTCAAGGGCATGGTCGCGCTGCGGGATTGCGTGAATGAGCTGATTGCCCTGCAAATGGACGAGTACAGCGCAGAAAGCCGGATTCAGGAAGCACAGACCGAGCTAAACCGCCTCTATGATGCGTTCTCCGCAAAACATGGCCTAATCAATGACCGTGCGAACCGTCTTGCGTTCTCTGACGATTCCTCTTACTACCTCCTGTGTTCGCTGGAAGTGCTGGATGACGACGGAAAGCTGGAGCGCAAGGCGGATATGTTCCACAAGCGCACCATCAAGCAGCAGCGCAGCGTAGATTCTGTGGATACCGCCAGTGAAGCCCTTGCTGTCTGCATCGGAGAAAAAGCCTGCGTCGATCTCGACTTCATGGCCTCCCTCATGGGCGGCAGCGAGAAAATCCCGCAGATCGTTGAGGATTTGAAGGGCGTCATTTACAAGGAACCCAACAGCGGCCCATTTGACTTGCAGGACGGCGGCGAGCATTGGGCGAAGGGCTGGCAGACGGCGGACGAATATCTCTCCGGCAACGTCCGGCAGAAGCTCCGCACCGCGCAGCGCGTGGCAGCGCACGACCCGTTCTTTGCCGGAAATGTGGATGCCCTGATTGCCGCACAGCCGAAAGACCTTGAAGCCAGCGAGATTGAGGTGCGGCTGGGTGCGACATGGCTTGACAAGAAGTACATCGAGCAATTCATGTATGAAACCTTTGAAACGCCCCGCTATCTGCGCGGACAGATCGAGATCAGCTATGTCCCGTACACCGCAGAATGGCAGGTTTCCCGCAAGAGCATGGTGCGCTACAACGACGTGGCGGCATTCACCACCTACGGCACAGACCGTGCCAGCGCCTACCGGCTGCTGGAGGATGCGCTGAATCTCCGCGACATTCGTATCTACGATACCATTGAGGATGCAGACGGACGGGAGCGCCGTGTCCTCAACGCCAAGGAAACCACCCTTGCCGCGCAGAAGCAGCAGCTTATCCGGGATGCGTTCAAGGACTGGATTTGGAAAGACCCGGAGCGGCGCGAAACGCTGGTACGGCAATACAACGAGGAAATGAACAGCACTCGTCCCCGCGAGTATGACGGCAGCCACATCGTTTTCTCCGGTATGAATCCGGAAATCACCCTCCGAGAGCATCAGAAAAACGCCATCGCCCATGTGCTGTACGGCGGGAATACGCTGCTGGCACACGAGGTCGGCGCGGGAAAAACCTTTGAAATGGTAGCCTCTGCGATGGAATCCAAGAGGTTGGGACTGTGCCAGAAATCCATTTTTGTCGTGCCAAACCATCTGACAGAACAGTGGGCGTCTGAGTTTCTGCGGCTCTACCCTTCGGCCAACATCCTTGTCACTACCAAGAAGGACTTTGAAACCCACAACCGCAAGAAATTCTGCGCCCGTATCGCCACCGGCGACTATGACGCTGTTATCATCGGCCACTCGCAGTTTGAGCGTATTCCCATCAGCCCGGAGCGGCAGGAACGGCTCCTTCATCAGCAGATTGAGGAAATCACCGATGGCATTCAGGATACCAAGCTCGCAGGCGGCAACAGCTTTACCATCAAGAGCTTGGAGCGCACGAAAAAGGGGCTGGAGGCGCGGCTGAAAAAGCTGCAAGCCAGCGACCGCAAGGATGATGTGATTTACTTTGAACAGCTCGGCGTAGACAGGATGTTTGTGGACGAGTCGGACAATTATAAAAATCTTTTCCTCTATACAAAGATGCGCAACGTGGCAGGGCTTTCCACCACCGATGCGCAGAAATCCTCGGATATGTTCTCAAAGTGCCGCTACATGGATGAGCTGACCGGCGGGCGCGGCGTGGTATTTGCCACCGGCACCCCGGTTTCCAACTCCATGACAGAGCTTTACACCATCCAGCGCTATTTGCAGCATGACCGGCTGCAAGAGATGGGTATGGGACACTTCGATTGCTGGGCAAGCCGCTTTGGAGAAACCACCACCGCGCTGGAGCTTGCCCCAGAGGGCACGGGCTACCGGGCAAGGACGCGCTTTGCAAAGTTTTTCAACTTGCCCGAATTGATGAACCTGTTCAAAGAGGTCGCCGACATCAAAACGGCGGATCAGCTCCACTTACCCACGCCGGAGGTTGCGTATCACACCATCGCCACCAAACCCACACAGATCCAGCAGGACATGGTGAAAGCCCTCTCGGAACGAGCGTCCAAGGTACACAGCGGTGCGGTCAGCCCGGATGTGGACAATATGCTCAAAATCACCTCGGACGGACGCAAGCTGGGGCTTGACCAGCGCATCATCAATCCCATGCTCCCCGACGAAGAAACCACCAAGGTCAATCAGTGCGTGGCGAACATTCTCCAATACTGGCGTGACGGCGAGGAGGAAAAACTGACACAGCTTGTGTTTTGCGACATTTCTACGCCAAAGACCACGCCCTCGCAGCGGGCGGCAAAGGCTTCCCCCGGTACGCTGGACAGCCCGGAAATCCATGCGCTGGAGAGCGCGATTTCATTGGAGGAAAGCGCGGAAACGCCGTTCACGGTCTATGAGGATGTGCGCCAAAAGCTCATTGACGCCGGTATGCCCCCGGAACAGATCGCGTTCATCCACGATGCCAATACGGAGGTCAAAAAGCGGGAACTGTTCGCAAAGGTACGCAGCGGTCAAGTGCGCGTCCTGATGGGCAGCACGGCCAAAATGGGCGCGGGCACCAACGTGCAGGATCGTTTGGTCGCACTTCACGATTTGGATTGCCCGTGGCGTCCCCGTGATCTCACGCAGCGAAAAGGCCGCATCGAGCGTCAGGGCAATCAGAACAAGCTCGTTCATGTATGCCGCTATGTAACCGAGGGGACATTTGACGCCTACCTCTGGCAGACCGTTGAGAACAAGCAGAAATTCATCTCTCAGATCATGACCTCAAAATCCCCGGTTCGCTCCTGTGAGGACGTGGACGCTACGGCGCTGTCCTTTGCGGAGATCAAAGCGCTATGCGCCGGTGATCCCCGCATCAAAGAGCGCATGGATTTGGACATTGAGGTGTCCAAGCTCAAAATTATGAAAGCAGACCACAACAGCAAGCAATTCCGCTTGGAGGACAGTCTGCTGAAATACTTCCCGGAAAAGATAGAGGAACACAAGGGCTTTGTTCGTGGGCTGGAGGCGGATATGCAGACCCTCGCGGCGCATCCGCTCCCGGCAGAGGGCTTTGTCGGCATGGAGATTCGCGGCGACCGGCTCACCGATAAGGAAAACGCCGGTGCCGCGTTGCTGGATACCTGCAAGGAGGTCAAGGGCAAAGACCCGGTACAGATCGGCAGCTATCGCGGCTTTACCATGTCCGTTGCTTTTGATTCCATGTGGAAAACGTACACGCTGACGCTGAAAGGCCAAATGACCCATCGCGTTGAACTCGGTTCGGATGCCAGAGGCAACCTTGTCCGCATCGAGAACGCGCTGGATAAAATGCCGGAGCGTTTGCGCAGCGTTCAGGAGCAGCTTGAAAACCTCTATAACCAGCAGGCAGCGTCAAAGGCTGAGGTCGGTAAGCCATTCCCGCAGGAGCAGGAG
>ULRX01022425.1_pt1 | contig 19781 bp, 20 predicted proteins | sample 1955871 | NCBI WGS metagenome assembly ULRX01 (sample SAMEA4835695, study PRJEB28245) | human gut metagenome | biome: gut microbiome; material: fecal sample | place: Denmark | collected 2008 | reverse complement strand
TCCACTGCGGAAAACACCTGGTCTGGATGGATTTTGATTGAAAAGGAGACATTACTATGGGACTTGACATCTACGCCGGGACGCTGACCCGGTACTATTCTCACAACTGGAAAACTGTTGTGCAGCAGTGGGCGGAGGAAAACGGATACTCTTTCAACCGCATCACCCCGGACGGGGAACCTGCTGATAACGAGGAAGAAATGTCCCCGGCTGAGGTCCAGGCGGCGGTGGAGAACTGGCGGGATCAGATCTTGAGCGCCATTTCTCAGCCGGGCCAGCCCCCCTACGCTCCCTGGCTTGAAGATAATGAGAAACCTTATTACACCGACAAGCCGGATTGGGATGCCTTCGGCGCTATGCTGCTGGTGGCCGCCTGTCGTACATACGAGGAACCGGTGCCTTCCACCGTGGAGAAGGACTGGATCTTCGGGGAGCATCCTCTGGTCGCCCGCCTTGCATCAGATGAGGAGCGGGTGTGGTCCCTGTTTCGTGGGGCTACCTGGTGGCTCCCTCTTTCTGACAGCTTTCTGTTCCAAGGGTCCTTGCCTACCGATGACACCGCCGCTATCGCCACCTTGGGCGGACTGCGGAAGGAGCTGGAAAAGCTGAACCAGCTGGCGTGGCAGGCCGATGAGGACACTATCCTTGGCTGGGCAGACACGGAGGGATACCCGGTAGACGGAACCGTAGACTCAGATGGACAGTACAGCAAGGCAGACATCCCGGAACACACCCAGTATGACACTCAATCCCTTGCCAAGTTTGCCTTCTCCATGTTCTGGCGGGCCATGCGGTTTGCCGAGGAACAGCAGGTGCCTATCCTGCTTGATTATTAAGGAGGAAACCAAATGAGCAATAAAGCTTTCCAGCAAAATCTGGACGACAAAAAAGGCCCCCAGCCCGGAGGTCCCTATCTCATTCAGATGCTGTTCAAAGAGCCGGTAGAAATGCCGGATAAAGAAAAAATGACTGCCATAATGGAGAAGCACATCGGATCAACAGAGTGCTTCTGTTATGATAAGAAAATGGCCGGCTTTGCCGCCCTGGATCATGTCGCGGAATTTCAGGACGGCAAGTGCCCGGTACAGCTGATGGTGATGAAATGCGACAAGTTCAAGGGCAAAGGCTTTGATGCCTTTCTGATGAGCCAGATGTGGGACTGCCAGGAGGACCGTGACCGGATCTTCCGGGAGTGCAAATATCAGGTGGTGGCCACCGATATGCTGACTGCGGCGCTTCCAGCGCTGGAGCGTGCCAACCTGGATGCCGACTTTCTGGAGGCTCTGGCAGAGCTGTACCCCACCTGTGAGGCGTTCTATTTCCAGAACTGCGGCAAGCTGTTTCTGGCAGAGGATGTGCGCTCCCATCAGATTGAGGGGCCGGATCGGTTCATCCGCTTTGGCGTCAATGTCCGTTTCTTCAACATCGAGGGCACGGAGGATATGCTCATCGACACGGTGGGCATGAGCACCCTGTTTTTGCCGGATCTCCAGTACCACTTCCACGGCATGGACCCCAACTGGGTGGTAAACCACGCCTATAATGCAGCGTCCTATATTCTGGAGCATGATAACCCCATTGAGGATGGGGAAACCATAGACGGCGTGGCGGATGGCCAGATGTGCCGGGAGATCCAGTGGAAGTGCCAATATGAAGATGCCTTGATCCAGCCGCCCAGAGGGGTGCTGGACATCAACATGGGAAACTATGCTTCGGGAGGACGCTGAATGAATGGCGTTGTGCTCCTGGTAGGCGGACTTCTGCTTGTGGCGGTGATCAAGCTGATTATAGATCGAAATTGGATCGGCCTGCTTCTCTGTGCTGTCGCCCTGCTTCTGGTCTTTGGGGCTGGACACCATACAAAATAGGCCATTTTAAGAATCGAGGAGGTGAAGTATGCAGAATTCAACAAATATGCGGATACTGGAATTACTCCGGTTTCTCTATGAGCGGACCGATGAAAACCATCCCGCCACAGTATCTGACATCATTGCCCATCTGAATGGAAAAGGAATTCAGGCAGTGCGGCAGACTGTTTACGCAGATACCAATGCGCTGATCGATGCGGGGATTGATATTGTGGTGGTTAAGAGTACCCAAAACCAATATTTTATGGGAAACCGCCTGTTTGAGTATCCAGAACTGAAAATGCTGACAGACGCAGTAGCATCCTCGAAGATCATTTCTGCCAAGAAGTCTGAGGAGTTGGTGCAGAAATTATGCCGTCTGACCAGTCTACATCAGGCAAAGCAGCTTCAAAAATTTGCTGCTTTATCCAGCCGTGTCAAACCGCATAATGAAAAGGTTTACTACATCATTGACAATATCCAAACAGCGATTGGAAACCATCAGCAAATTCGGTTCCAATACTATGAATATACTCAGGAAAAAAAGAAAATCTTGAAGCATGATGGATATTATTATGTCGTAAATCCTTATGCGCTGGAATGGAAAAATGACCACTATTATTTAATTGGATATTCTCTGAAGCATCAGAAAATTGCTCACTTCCGTGTAGATCGGCTAACAAGCGTAGAAAACCTTGAAACTTGCTTTATGCCAGTAGAGGGATTTGATGTAGCCTCCTATACAAACAAAATGGTTGATATGTTTACATCAGAGTCATCGAAGGAAGTAACCCTGTTATGTGAAAACGAACTGATGCGTGTAATCATAGACCATTACGGAGAAGATGTCCCTGTTGAGAGGTATGATGACGGGCACTTCACAGCCAAAATTGAAGTGAACCCCAGTGGAACTTTTTATGGCTGGATATTCAAATTCAAGGGGAAAATAAAGATTCTATCCCCAAAAGAGTGCATTACAGAAATACAGCAAATCGCTCAGGAATTTATATAGCGCAAAAGAGGTGTTATTGATTTTTAACACCTCTTTTCAAATGAAATTTTTATCCTTGAAGTGAACAGATGTTCGATATACAATATAAGCAAGATGTTCGCAGTTCGTCGAACAAATGAGAGGTGAATGCTGTGGGCAATATAACTTTTGGATCATTTATAGCCGAGAAACGCAAGGCGCACAAATTCAATTTACGCGATACAGCCAAGCATTTGAATATTGCTTACGGCTATCTGTGTGATATTGAACAAAGCCGCCGTCCTGCACCCAATGGAGATTTTGTGGAACGCATCTCCGCCTTTCTGAATTTGGATAAATCAGAACATGAGTTGCTTTTGGATCTGGCTGCAAAATCACGCAATACAGTATCTGCTGATTTGCCAGACTATATCATGGAAAAAGATATTGTTCGGGCAGCCTTGCGTGTGGCAAAAGAAGTAGACGCTACCGATGAAGAATGGCAGACATTTATGAAAATGCTAAAGGAGCGTAAACGATAGGGGGGATAGCTTTGTCAATTCCACAAATCCGTACAGAAGCAATCGAGGCGGTAGGGCGAAAAATCCTGATGGAATATGATCCCTCTCTGCTATCCGGGCAACCATGTTCTGTGCCAATCGAAACCATTATCGAGACAAAGTTTGATCTAATCCTGGAGTTTCATACACTAAGAAAAAACCCCAAGATATTAGGGGAAACAATTTTCGATGACGGTGCCGTTGTTTTATATGACCAGATACAGAGACAGTATCGAATGATTGCAGTAAGAGCCGGTACAATCTTAATTGATGAACGGCTTTGTGATCCATCAAAATTAGGGCGGCTCCGTTTTACCTGTGCCCATGAGCTGGCTCATTGGGTACTACATAAGAAGTTATACTCCGGTACTGGAGATGTTGCTGCTTATAACGGAAATGTTTCTTCCGACGAAAGTCATGGCATAATTGAGCGTCAGGCGGATACCCTGGCCTCTGCTCTGCTGATGCCTTTACCGCAGATCAAAAAATGTTTTTACCGGCTTAGAATAGGCCGGACAGATGAACAGCTCATTGCTGAAATGGCAAATATTTTTGAGGTTTCCAAGCAAGCAATGCAGATTCGTCTAAAATCCAGAAACCTGATATAACCAAATGGGGGAATAGAGAGAGGCACTGCCCTCTCTCACGCTCCTCTGCTATGCTATTTTGTACCTAATATGTTCGCAATATTGCGAACAAGGAGGGATGTTCTATGAGAAAAGAAAGCACAACAATCCAAAAATGTAACAGCAGGCTAACAGCTTTGGGGCTTAACAGCGACGCTGCGTTTCATAGAAGTAAGCTGATTCTAAAGATTTACCGTGATGTAGTCTGGGTTCTGAGTGAGCGGGCAGAAGAATTACAAGAAACCGCTTGGATAATGGGAGAACAAGATATAGAGTCCGGCCTCTGCTATCTTGAAAATTTTGCACCAGATATTGAACTGCAAGCCTTTGAAGAAAAAGTTTGCTGCCTTGTTCAAAATCAAATGCTGGTCAATATTATTGACCGTGCACTCCTTCGTCTGAAACGGTATCCGGATCGAGGAGAACTTTACTATGAAATTTTGACTAAGCAATTCATCTATCGGTTTAACAGTACAGAGAAAGAATTGCTGGAAGAACTAAATATAGAACGCAGTGTCTTTTATGACCGAAAACGAGAAGCCATCTATTTATTTTCTGTTTGCTTGTTTGGATATTCTATTCCAGAAGTCCTGGAGGAGCTGCCCCGACTAAATTCCGACTAAATCCCGACAAGTCCCCGACCTAATCCCTACTCCCTTCCGACTTCCGACCTGCTATACTTGGTATAGTGGCAGGAATGCGCTAAATTGAATACTTTTCTACATAAGGCCCGGCATTAACCGGGCTTTTTTCATTCCTGCTGCAATATGGCGGCAGGAACATGGCTGGAGGTGAAAACACTTCCGGCCTTTTTCTTTGCCCGGTATTAGGAGGCCGGTATGCGCTGGGAGGCGTACATAGCAAAATATCCATGACACCGTTCAAATTCGCTGCCTACCAAGAATTTGAACGGAGGAAAGGATATGACGAGAGTATTCATTTGGAAAAATAACAGCCCACAGGAATGGGAGGAAATCAGTTTTTCAGCGTTCAGTAAGGCACGCCGCAATGGTTGCTTTACTGGGCGCTTTTTTGTTGAAACAGTCAAAATGTTCCGTGATGAAGATGACCGCATTATCATGGAATGTTCTCGCAAAGATTTTGAAAAATACCAGCAGGAGGACCGCCACAGCCGCTATCTCCAGGAACATGAGAAAAGTTGCTCTATATTCCCGGCTTCTCATGTGGGAGATCGTGACGGCACAGAGGAAGGTTATCAGGATACAGATTTGTTTGTGGATGAATCTGTTGATACTGCGGAACAAGCTATTCAGAATTTACTTCTTGAGGATTTACACCAAGCTCTATTGAAACTGAGTCCGGCAGAACGAGATTTTATATTGTCCTATTATGAAATGAAGATACCAAATGCAACTTGTTTAGCCCAACGATATGGTATTACTCGGCAAGCCGCAGATAAGCGATTGAAAAAAATCGAAGAAAAAATAAAAAAGTTGGTTGCGATTTTCTAAAAAAGTGGCAGTAGCAAGTGAGAGGGAAATCCTTTCACTTGCACCTTGACAACCTCATATACGAATCATTAAGTTTGATCCTCTTTGGGCGTAATAGCCGCTACATCAGCGGTATATTTTCTGAGAGCTGCCACTCACATAACAGGCCAACCCATTTTTGCTGTATAGATGAGTTTGCGTTTTATCAGAAATATATCAGGCTGGAATACATCGGATGGCATCCGGTCATGGCATAACAAGGAGGAAAGCTCTCTTACAGCCATAGTCCGAGCGTGATAACAACCGTCGCAGGCCATGGGTAAGACCAAACGAAGTGGAGGTGAAATTCCTGAGAAGCAGGCCAGCCATCTGCGGCTTAATGATTACCCAAGTCCCTGGGGTGTCGTGGACAAGTAAGGGATAAAACAGGCGCTAAATTGAAGGAGACTCTGTAATTTGCAGAGCCTCCTTCTTACATAATCAAATCTCAAAACATAGGAGGATGAACATGAAAGAAGATTGGATTTATAAGCGTGGGGATTTATATTATGCCAATTTGAATCCTTATTTTGGATCAGAGCAAGGCGGCACCCGTCCTGTCCTGGTTCTTCAAAACAATGTGGGGAATTTTTTCTGCCCCACTTTGATCGTAGCTCCGCTCACCAGTAAATGGATTAAGAAAAAGGAGCTGCCCACACACTATGCACTGGAGAGCGTTCCAGAGCTTGGACTGAAATCTGTTGTTCTGCTGGAGCAAATTAAAACGATTGATAAAAGGCGTGTTTTATCGTACATTGGGCGCGTATCTCGCGAAGAAATGAGAGCGATTGATGATGCTCTGCAAGTTAGTTTAGATATTCATATTCCGGAGGAAATGGAGGCTCCGTAAGGCCACTTACCGGATAAAGGAGGCGTTTTTATGTTTGAAGCAAGAATTGCGGAATTGAACCGCTTTAATGAACAAAATCCTGTCAGCTATGACAAAAGAACCTATACGGTCGATGAGATTCAGGACATTCTGGGTATCAGTCGTCCCACAGCATATAATCTGGTAAAACAAGGTGTATTCCACAGCGTCAGAGTCGGCGGTCATATCCGCATTTCCAAAAAGAGCTTTGATGACTGGCTGGATCACGCAGATGAATGATTTGTCAAGGATGCCGCTCTCCAAATCGACATCCTTAACTTTTTTTCTGCTTTCTCTTACAATGAGGCCATAGCAAGAAAAACTTTATAGAGGAGGCAAAAGCCATGCAAAAACAAAGAGTAAAGACCAGTATGTCTGTACCAGAGATGGGCAAAATGCTTGGGCTTGGTAAAGTAGAATCCTACTGGTTGGTTAAAAAGAACTATTTCAAAACAATTCAAGTGGCCGGACGAATGAGAGTTATGCTGGATAGCTTTGAAGATTGGTATGCCGGCCAGTTCCACTATAAAAAAGTGGATGGTACACCGCCCGGAGAGAAATGGAGGCATACTACGATGTCAGTTCCGGAAATGGCGGATCTTTTGGGGCTGAAATCTGGCACAGCTTATGACCTTGTTAAAAGGGGCTATTTTGAGACGATCTTGATTGATCGAAGAATTCGTATCATTACCAGCAGTTTTGAAGCCTGGTATCAAAAGCAAACTCATTATGTGAAAATCTCAGAAAGGAGCAATGAAAATGGCATCTATCGTGAAGCGTAAAAGCAAATATTCTGTGGTGTATGATTACACAGATGAAAACGGAAAACGCAGACAGCGTTGGGAAACCTTCAGCACAAATGCAGAAGCAAAAAAACGAAAAAAGCAAATTGAGTATGAGCAGGACTCTGGAACCTTCTTTATTCCTACGGCAAAGACCCTGAACGATCTGCTCGATGAATATATGTCCATCTATGGTGTAAATACCTGGGCAATGTCAACATATGAAAGCCGCCGTGGTCTGGCGAGAAACTACATAACTCCTATTATCGGAGATATGTTACTATCCGACATCACTCCAAGGATGATGGATAAGTATTACCGTGATCTGCTCTCTGTGAAAACGGTAAGCGTCAACAACCGCAAACCCACAAGCGAATATCTGACCCCGCATACAGTAAGAGAAATTCACAAGCTACTTCGCAGTGCCTTTAATCAGGCGGTGCGTTGGGAACTAATCAGCCGTAACCCTGTCCTGAATGCGACACTTCCCAAAGAAGAACATAAAGAACGGGATATATGGACTGCCGAAACGCTGAGCAAGGCTATGGAAGTCTGTGATGATCCTATCCTCTCCCTTGCCTTAAATCTGGCGTTCTCCTGCTCTTTACGCATTGGCGAAATGCTGGGCCTTACCTGGGACTTCATTGATATTGCACCACAGAGCATAGAAAATGGTTCAGCTTATATATTCGTCAACAAAGAGCTGCAACGGGTTACACGAGGTGCATTGGACGATTTGAGCGACAAAGGTGTTATTAAGAAGTTTCCACCTTGCATAGCCAGTACCCATACTGCTCTGGTCCTGAAAGAGCCTAAAACCAAAACCAGTATTCGCCGCGTGTACCTGCCGAAAACAGTTGCCTATATGCTGGTAGAGAGAAAAAAAGAAATTGATGAGCTGATGGATCTGTTTGGAGATGAATACATCGACAATAACCTGGTCTTTTGCTCCAGCAATGGCCGTCCGATGGAAAGTCAGGTGATTAACCGTGCTTTCAATAAACTTATCAAAGAAAACGGACTGCCTCATGTTGTGTTCCATTCTCTTCGCCACTCCAGCATCACCTACAAGCTGAAACTCAATGGCGGCGATATGAAATCAGTCCAGGGTGACTCTGGTCATGCTCAGGTTAAAATGGTTGCGGATGTCTATTCTCACATCATCGACGAGGATCGGTGCATAAACGCTCAGCGATTGGAGGAAGCTTTTTATTCCTCTAAGACTCCTGACCCTGTTGAAGATACAGAGCCTAAAACTGCGGATACTGCCGTCACTGAAAGTGATGAAAGTGATGCAGCGAAGATACTGGAACTGCTTAAAAATCCCGAAACTGCCGCACTGCTCAAGCAGCTGGCAAAAGCTTTATAAAGTCCCTCCCTCAGAAGAACGCCTCTCACTTTGTGAGAGGTTTTCTTCGTTTGAACCACTTTGCACAGTGACCAAACACTTTTTTTGTTAGCAAGGTTCTGAAAGCATTTTTGAGCGATGTTAGCAAATTCGCGATTTTGTTTGCAACTTCCTCTAATTTCTGCTAACAAATGTTTGCAAGTTCCTTTGGTAAAAATCGAACCTCTGACTTACCGCCTTTCTTAGCAAAAGGCCAAATCTCGTTAGCAAATGTTAGCAAACCAAGTTTTTTTGCAAAAAAGCCACAAAAGCCGCAGAAATAAGAAAAGCCGAAAACCCTGATAAATCAAAGGTTTTCGGCGTGTTTGCTGGCGTCCCTGGCGGGATTCGAACCCACGGCCTTTCGCTTAGGAGGCGAACGCTCTATCCTGCTGAGCTACAGAGACTTATATTAAATTGAGACTGGCAACGATCACTTTTCCCCGTAAGGCAGCTGGTAGAGCACAACCTTAGGAGGGGGACGCTCTATCCAACTGAGCTACCGAGACACAGACCGATGCACACAAGGTACACCGCCTATCTATAATACCGCATCGTGCGCATAAAATCAAGTTGAACCGATGAGGAAAATGGTGTATGCTATAAGGGAGAAAACGAAAGCGGCAGTGCAGGTGTGTGCTGCCTGCGGAGGAACGTATGAAAAAGCCATTCAAGAACCCATTCCGGCATCATCGTGCAAAGAACCGGAACAAACCGCGGGGGTACAGCCCTACCCAGATCATCTGCGTCAGTTTTGTGATCGTGATCGCACTGGGTACGCTGTTGCTGTCGCTGCCCATTGCCAGCCGCTACGGGCGGATGCGGGTGATCGACGCCATGTTCACGGCCACCAGCGCCACCTGCGTGACCGGTCTGGTCGTGCGGGATACCTGGACCCAGTTCACGGCGTTCGGGCAGGCGGTGATCCTGGTCCTGATCCAGGTGGGAGGCCTTGGTCTGGTGACCCTGACCAGCTTTTTTGCGCTGGCCATGCGGCGGCGCATGGGCTTCCGGGACCTGCGAGTGCTGGGCGAGAGCGTGTCGGCTGATGGCTACGCGCAGGCCAAGGACGTGCTGCGTATCGTGGTGGGCCTGGCCGCCCTGTTTGAGGGCATCGGCATCCTGCTGCTGCTGTTTGCCTTTGTGCCGCAGTTTGGGCTCCAGGGCATCTGGATCAGCATCTTTACTGCCATTTCGGCTTTCTGCAACGCAGGCTTTGACCTGTTTGGTCAGTTTGGGGCCTATTCCTCCCTGGTGCCCTATGTCCACAACTACTATGTCCAGGCAGTGGTCATGTTTATGATCATTGCAGGCGGCCTGGGCTTTATGGTGTGGGTGGAGCTGATCCAGTACCCCAAAAAGCGCAAGCTGTCCCTCCACGCCCGGGTGGTGCTGATCTTTTCGGTGTTGCTGTGGGTAGGGGGTGCGGCCCTCATCGGCCTGATGGAGTGGAACAACCCCGCCAGCATGGGCGGCCTCAGCGTGTCGGACAAGATCATGGCGTCGCTGTTCCAGTCGGTGTCCACCCGCACGGCCGGTATGAACACCATTGATCTGGCGGCCTGCGGGCCCATCACCAAGCTGCTGATGAGCGTGCTGCAGTTCATTGGTGCGGCACCCGGTTCCACGGGCGGCGGCGTGAAGGTGACCACCTTTGCGGTGCTGTTCCTGACCATCCGCAGCGTGGCGCAGGGCCGGGATGACTGCGTGATCGCCGACCACCACATTGAGTCCAAAACGGTGTACCGTGCCCTGACCATCATCGTCATCGGCGCACTGGCTGCCTTTGGCTCTGCGGTGGTGGTGTACTACAACACCTCGGATGCGGTGTCGGTCATTGACGCCATCTTCGAGTCCTGCTCGGCCTTTGGCACGGTGGGTCTGTCGGTGGGCGTGACCGCCCGGCTGAAGGATGGGGCAAAGCTCCTGTATATGGCCGTGATGTTTATGGGACGTGTGGGCCCGGTGTCGCTGGCCATGAGCCTGACCGCCAAGCCGGACGACAACAAGCGCAAGATCATGCCGGTTGGCCACATCAATGTGGGCTGAGGCATTCCGCAAATCATGCAAAAATGGAGGCTGTCCGAATCCGGACAGCCTCCATTTTTGCTATATTGGACGATGAAATTACTCTGCGTACAGGCCGATGATGTTCAGCACAATTTGGGTGCAGCGGTCCATCCGCTCCACAGTGGTGCACTCGCACACGCCATGGAAGTTGAAGCCGCCGGTGCCCAGGTTGGGGCAGGGCAGGCCCATCCAGCTCAGGGTTGCGCCGTCGGTGCCGCCGCGCACGGGCACTTCTTCCGGTTCCAGCCCGGCCATACGGATGGCCTTGCGGGCGGTCTCTACCAGATGGAAATGCGGCTTGATCTTTTCCAGCATGTTGCGGTAGCTGTCCTTGATCTCCACTTCCACGGTGCCGTCACCGTACTTGCCGTTCAGATACGCGGCAATGTCCAGCAGGTTGTCCTTCTTGAACTGCAGCTTGGCTGCGTCGTGGTCACGCAGGATGTAGCCCAGTTTGGCGGTGATAACGTCCCCGTACATCTGGCACAGGTGGTAGAAGCCCTGGCGGCCCTCGGTGGTCTCAGGCCGTGCCATTACCGGCAGAGCCTGGTGGAACTCCATGGCCACGTTGGAGGCGTTGATCATGGTGTCCTTGGCGGAGCCGGGGTGCACGGAGAAGCCATGGATGGTCACGGTGGCTGCTGCGGCGTTAAAGTTCTCGTACTCGATGGACCCGGCGTCGCCGCCGTCCACAGTATAGGCAAAGTCGGCACCAAAGCCGGGAATGTCAAACAGGCTGGCACCCTCGCCGATCTCCTCGTCGGGGGTAAAGGCGATGCACAGCTTGCCATGGGGCAGGCCCTTTTCCAGCACCGTCTCCACAGCGGTCATGATCTCGGCCACACCGGCCTTGTCGTCAGCACCCAGCAGGGTGGTGCCGTCGGTGGTGATCAGGGTCTCGCCCTTCATGGATGCCAGGAAGGGGAAGGAGGACACCTTCATCACCATGCCGGTGGCGGGCAGAGTCACGTCGCCGCCGTCGTAGTTCTCGTGCAGGATGGGGTTCACGTTCTCACCGCTGGCATCGGGGGCGGTGTCCATGTGGGCGATGAGGCCCAGTGCGGGCTTGTCCTCGCAGCCGGGAGTGGCGGGCAGGCTGCCGTAGACGTAGCAGTGCTCGTCCACACGGGCATCCTCCACGCCCAGAGCCTTGAGCTCCTCCACCAGCTGGTGGGCAAGGTCAAATTCCCGGGCGGCGGACGGGTGCGTACCGGATTCGGGATCCGAGGTGGTGTACACCCGGACATAATTCAGAAGTCGTTCATAAGCGCGCATAAGAGGCACACTCCTTTATTTGTAGATTGGAAAATCGTTTTTGCAAACATCCAGTCTTTATCATACCCTTTTTTCCGCTTTTTGACAACCTTTTTTGCACACAAGACAATAAAAACACAAAGATTCAATAGCTTCCTGAAAAAAGTTCATGCGAAAGATGTATCTGTTTGTCGGTGCGACCCTGGCTGTAAAAAAAGCATCTCAGCAACGCCCGCAGGCTTTGCTGAGATGCTTTTATCAAAATATTTTCCGCTGAAAATGCTCAGAGCAACGCGGAGGGCATTCAAAAAATATCCTCAGCCCAGGCTCACGCCCATGCGGCGTGCCACGGTGAGCAGCTCGCAGCCCTCGGGTACGTTGCGGGTCTTGCCAGCGATGTCGGCCAGACGGTTCTGGGTCACGCGGCCGTTCACCATGGCCACGGTCACGCCGTAGCGCTCGATCTCCACCAGCTTGGCGGCATAGCTGCCGAACTCGGTGGCCAGCACGCGGTCGTAGGCGCTGGGGCTGCCGCCGCGCTGCATGTGGCCCGGGATGCACACACGGGTCTCCATGCCGGTCTTTTTCTGCACGGCCTGTGCGATGCGGTTGGTGGCGGTGGCACCAAAGCCCTGCTCGGCACGCTTGGCCATCCAGTCCTTACGCTTCATGCGGGCTTCTTCCACGTTCATGGCACCCTCGGCCACGGCGATGATGGAGAAGTTAGAGCCTCTCTTGGCGCGGCGCTCCACGGCCTCGCACACGCGGTCGATGTCGTAGGGCATCTCGGGCAGCAGGATGATGTCGGCACCGCCGGCAATGCCGGAATACAGAGTCAGCCAGCCGGCCTTATTGCCCATGATCTCAATGCACATCACGCGGCTGTGGCTGCCGGCGGTGGTGTGGATGCGGTCGATGACCTCCGTGGCAATGTCCACAGCAGTGTGGAAGCCAAAGGTCACATCGGTGCCAAAGATGTCGTTGTCGATGGTCTTGGGCAGGCCGATGATGTTGAGCCCTTCCTGCGAGAGCAGGTTGGCCGTTTTGTGGGTGCCATTGCCGCCCAGGCAAAGCAGGCAGTCCAGCTTGGCGTCCTTGTAGGTCTTTTTCATGGCGGCCACTTTATCGACGTTGTCATCCTCCACCACGCGCATCATTTTAAAAGGCGTGCGCTTGGTGCCCAGGATGGTGCCGCCCAGGGTTAGAATGCCGCGGAAATCGTCCTCGGACATCTCCTTGTAGTCCCCGTTGATCAGGCCGCTGTAGCCGTTCAGGATGCCGACGATCTCCACGTTGTCACCCATGCGGGCGTACAGTGCTTTTGCTACACCGCGGATGGTGGCGTTCAGGCCCGGACAGTCGCCGCCGGAGGTCAGGATACCAACACGTTTTTTCATTCAAAAGCCCTCTTTCCTCTGAGCTTCAGGGCCGCTGACCCTGAGCACACTATTTATAGTATAAGAGTATTCCGAATGAGGGTGGGTGTCAAGCCATCTGGACAAAATTTTACATGCTGCCGTGCTGCAAAAGCGCCCGGCAAAAAAGTTTGCGGGAAAAGCAAAAAAGTAGTTGACAAGGACACACTCTTCGGGTATAATATCCCTTGTCAGCAGCGCCGAGCCGCTCCTGACAAACCGAATAATGGGGATTTGCATAGTGGTAGTGCGGTAGACTCTGACTCTACTTGTGGGAGTTCGATTCTCTCATCCCCAACCAGACCGCAGCCCAATCGGCTGCGGTATTTTCGGGGCATAGCGCAGTTGGTAGCGCGCCTCGTTCGGGACGAGGAGGCCGTGGGTTCAAATCCCGCTGCTCCGACCAAAAAAGACCAGTACACTTTGTGTACTGGTCTTTTTTCGTCTTCACAGCGGGATTTGAAAGAGCTGATTAGTGCGAGGGTCCCACCCGGTAGGAATGTCTACAGGGGTGCATGCTGCAGGAGCAGTGGGATTTGAACAGGGCGGCGGCATGAAATGCCGTAAACAAAGCCATAGCATGGCTTTGTTTAGCCCGCGGGTCCCAACCAGTAGGAAAGTCTACCCAGGGAGAAGTCGTAACACATTCGTGTACTGGTCTTTTTTAATCTCCGCAGCGGGATTTGAAAATGAGCGGCGACGCGAAGCGGCGCAACAAAAGCCCCGGTGGGGCTTTTGTTAGCTCATGGGTCCCACCCGGTAGGAACGTCTACAGGGGTGCATGCTGCAGGAGCAGCGGGATTTGAACAGGGCGGCGGCATAATCGTCCTTCAGGTAAGGGTAACCGACCGTTTTGGAGAGGAAGCCGGTGCCGCCGCCAAGGATGAGGTGTGGGGTGTCCGGCAGTTCCGCCGGAAAAGCCGCCGCTGCGGGTACAGCGATTTTGACATCCTGTGCGGGGAGGACCGCGTCCGGGAGAACTGCCGCCGGTTCGGCGTGCTGCTGGCAACGCTCCTGCTGGCAGTGCCGGCGTGCTGGGGCATGTGGAGCAGCCGGGTGTACCTGACCGCAGCGGCACCCGCGCAGACGCAGGCGGAAACAACAGCGCAGCTCCACGAAAAGAAATTCCTGCCCGGCTTTGCGGAGGATGCCTGGGAAACGGCGTCTCTGGACAGCAAGACCGAACTGGCAAAGCAGCTGGCCGCCTATGAGCTTGCCATGCTGTGGGTGCCGGACGGGACAGAGGTCACGGTCCAGCCGCTCGACGAGGACCGGTTGGGCTACTACAGCGCTGCGTCCCGGCAGATCGTGCTCTCCCGGTCTGTGCTGGAAAGCGGGACTGCCCAGGAGACCATGGACACCATCGCCCACGAGGCGTTTCATGTGCAGCAGACTTATGTGGTGGAAAACATCGACTGGGACGATGCCGCGACCCAGGCGGCCTACTACGACCAGGCCAGACGATGGCTGCGGAACGATCAGAATGGGTACGTCTCGGGCGATGAGGACATCCTGAGCTATTACTTCCAGCCGGTGGAGATCGATGCCAGAGCCTATGCAGCAGAAGAGACCGAGCGCCTGCAGGGGCTGATCGACAAGGAGCTGCAGAAAGAGACCTGACAAGAAAAGCAGAGCATCCCGCAGAAGGGGAGCGCTCGGCTTTTTCAATATTCCCGAAACGCCGGTTCTGCGGTATAATGGAGCCGGATGGACCGGCCTGCCGTGTCGGACGCGGACCGGAAACGAAAGGAGCTCTTGTTTATGGAAAAAACGCTGCGCAGCTGCGCGGATCAGATCGTGGAAGCCAGCATCCGGGCGGTGCTGCCGGACGAGGCCGTCCGCCGTGCGCTGAAGGATTTTCACCCGGAAGGGCGCACGGTGCTAGTGGCCGCCGGAAAAGCCGCATGGCAGATGGCACATGCTGCCGTTGCCGTGCTGGGGCATGTGGACGGCGGTGTGGTCGTGACCAAATACGATCATGTAAAAGGGAAGATCCCCGGTGTGACCTGCTGCGAGGCAGGCCACCCGGTGCCGGACGCCAACAGCTTTGCCGCCACCCAGAAGGCGCTGGAGCTGGTGCAGGGCCTGCAGCCAGAGGACACGGTGCTGTTCCTGCTTTCCGGCGGCGGAAGTGCACTGTTTGAAAAGCCGCTCATCCCTGCAGAGGAGCTGCAGGACATTACGTCCCAGCTGCTGGCCAGCGGCGCAGACATCGTGGAGATGAACACCATCCGCAAGCGTCTGTCCGGCGTCAAGGGCGGGCGGTTCGCGCAGGCTTGCGCCCCGGCACAGGTGTTCAGCATCGTCCTCAGCGACATTCTGGGCGACCCGCTGGATATGATCGCCAGCGGCCCGGCGGTGCCGGACACCTCCACCTGCGGGCAGGCAATCGCCATTGCTGAGAAATACCGCCTGCGCCTGTCGATCGCGGCACAGGAGCTGCTGCGGCAGGAGACCCCCAAGGCTCTGACCAACGTGACCACCCGCATCACCGGCAGTGTGCGGGAGCTGTGCACGGCAGCCGCTGCGGCCTGCCGTGCGCTGGGGTATGAGCCGGTGCTTCTCACCGACCGGCTCTGCTGCGAGGCGCGGGAGGCGGGCAGCTTCCTTGGTTCGGTGGTCCGCACCCATGCGGGCGGAGGCCGGAAGCTGGCTTACATTGCAGGCGGCGAGACCGTGGTGCACCTGACCGGCAAGGGCCTGGGCGGGCGCAACCAGGAGCTGGCCCTTGCGGCGGCTCCTGCGCTGGCCGGGCTGAAACACTGCTGTGTGTTCTCGGTGGGCAGCGACGGCACCGACGGCCCCACCGATGCCGCCGGCGGCTATGTGGACGGCGAGACGGAAGCCGCCCTTCGCGTTGCCGGGCGGGACGTGTACCGCACCCTCGCCGACAACGACGCCTACCATGCTTTGCAGGCGGTGGGCGGACTCATCCGCACAGGCGCTACCGGCACGAACGTCAACGACGTGGCCGTGGCGCTGGTGGAGTGAACACCGGGGTCACGCCTGGTTCCGCAGGGGCAGCTCCGGCAGAAGTTTCGGTTTGCAGAAGATGTGATACTGCACCATCGTCTGAAAAAATAATCCGCACACCGTAAAAGAATAGAGACTTGATTCGCCGTTTCAGCTACGAAACGGCGAATTTTTTGTGAGAGAAAATACCCCCGGCACAAACAGAGCTCTGGGGTTGCTCTGTCTATGCCGGGGGGTATTTCAGGCGGCTTTTGTCATTTCTGTTTGCGTTTTCTGCCGGAGACCAGCAGGCCGATGAGCAAAAGCAGCAGCAGCGGCACGGCCAGCAGCGGCGCAATGAGGATGGGCTCAATGCGGGTGGCGTCAGCTGCAACACGGATGCGCTTGAGGTTCTCCGGGGCGGTGACACGGTGGCCGCGCACCAGCAACCGGTGGGTGTTGATGCCATAGGGGGTGCAGGTCATCAGGGTGACGTAGTCCTTGCCGTCTACCACCTTCAGTTCGTCCACCTCGGTGGGCAGCACGATGGAGATCTTGTCCACCTCGTAGGTCAGCTCCCGGTCCAGCACGGTGATGGTGAAGGTGTCGCCCACCTCCAGCCGGTCCAGATGGGTGAACAGCTTGGCGCTGGGCAGGCCGCGGTGGGCCGAGATCACGGCGTGGGTGCTCTCGCCGCCCACCGGCAGGCTGGTGCCTTCCAGATGGCCTGCGGCCACCTGCAGCACGGCGTCGCTGGTGCCGTGGTAGATGGGCAGCTCCACCCCGATGCGGGGAATGGTGATGTAGCCCATGATGCCGGTGCCGGTCACGTCCAGCGTGGTGCTGTAGGTGGAAAAGTGGTCGGCGTGGTACAGGGCATCCGGGTCGGCGGCGATCTCCTGATTGAAGACGTCGGCGGCATCAAAATAGGCCGTGTAGTCGGCGTCGGACAGGCCGTCCACCTGTTGGGCGTAGCTGTTGACAACCCTGGTCTGGTTGCGCTGGTTGATGTAATCGCTGATGGTAGGGTAGAGCATCACCGCAAGGCCCACAAAGAAAATGAGGACGAGCAGGATGGTGCCGGAGTGCTTTTTCATGGCAAGGCCCTCTGTGCTGTGAAAAAGGAGCGGAGGCGAGTTGGTCGCCCCCGCTCCGGGTGTTTTCAGGGATGGTTGCTTAGTTCTTGTGCTCCATGCGCTTCTTGGTGACCAGCAGCACGACTGCTGCCACCATCAGGCCGCCGCCGATGACATAGAACAGGGTGGTGCCCATGCCGCCGGTGCTGGGCAGCACGGTGCCAGCGTGGTTCTCGACCACAACGCCGCCGTCTTTATAGACACTATCCACGATGGTGGCATGAGTCTTGGAACCATCGGCCAGGTTTACGGTTTCGGAGGTTACCAGCTTGTTGTAACCGTCCGGAGCCTTGGTTTCGGTCAGGGTATAGGTTTTGCCTGCCAGACCGTAAATGTTGACCTTGCCGTTCTTGACGGTAATGGTGGTGGTTGCACCCTCATCGCCAGTCGTGGCCACACGGTAGTTGCCGGCAGTATCCTTTACGAAAGAGAGCTTGGTTTCGCCATCGGCCAGCTCAAACTCAGCACCGTCCAGCAGCTTGTTGGTGGTGCCGTCCACCTTCACCAGGTCGAACTGGTAGGACTTGGTGGTGACCTTGCTGGGAACAGTGTTCTGATGATTGCCGTAGCTCAGCTTGACCTCGTTGGCGTTGCCATCGCCATCAATGACAGCATCCTTATTCAGGGTGGCATTGTAGGTCACAATGATAGTGGTACCCTTAGTGAGAGTGCTGACGTAGGTTTCAGGAAGCACCAGAGTGAAGCCGTTGGTGGTAGAGGTGAGTGTATAATCGGTGGTCACAGCATCATTGGCGGTAACCTTGAGGGAACTGTTGTTGAAGGTCAGGCCCTTGCTCATGGTATCGGTGACGGTGTACTTCTGAGCACCGTCAGCAACCTTGATCTCGACCTTATACTCCACAGTATCACCGATCTTGGCGTTGTTTTCGCTGCTCCAATCACCGGCGCTTGTCTGAACTTCCTTCTTGATTTCAGGTTTTTCGTTCTTTTCCTTGATGGTGGCATCGGGATTGGTGGTATTCAGACCGCACAGAGCACCCAGAGAGCTGTCCACCAGGTAGTAGCCCAGGTCCAGGCTAGAGAAGGTGACGGTATCACCAGTTGCGGTTTCCTTAGTGCCAGAGATCTTCTTATCAGCTGCCCAGGCCAGAGCTGCCTTAGCAAATGCGGCAACAGTGGTGGAATCGTTTTCGTCAGCAGCCGTCCAAGTGGGGTGGTTCTGGCCGTCCAGGGTGATGTAGTTTCCACCGGCACCCGTCTTGAAGAAACCCTCCCAATCCGATTCTACGGTGTAGGAATAGGTATTGCTTTCAGCGTCGTAGCTGTCCAGGTTAAACAGCTTGTAGATGGTGTAGGTCTCACCACTTACAGTGCCGTCGATCTTGATGGAACCTTTGGTGGCATTGGTCACTGCAAAAGCAGGCACGGCCATAGCCAGCACCAGCGCTGCTGCCAGCAGGGCAGCAAACAGTTTTTTGAACGTCTTTTTCATGAGGGGATGATTCGCTCCTTTCCAGATTGGGGAAATTTATGCACACAACATTGCTTCGGAGGCGGGACGCATTCGCCCGCTCCGCAGGCACAAATCAGAATACCGCAAAGCGGTTCAGCGGCCAGATGCGCAGGAATACCCGCCCCACGACCTGGCTTTTTTCCACGCAGCCGATCACGCTGCTGCGGCTGTCGATGGACACTGAGCGGTGGTCGCCCAGCACAAAATACCGGTTTTCCGGCACCTGATAGGGGAACCGGATGTCACATTCGCCCAGTGCCAGCTCGTCCACATAAGGCTCGTCCAGCACAGTGCCGTTCACGGTCACATGGCCGTCCTCGTCCATGGAGATCACGTCACCGGGCTGGCCGATCACACGCTTGAGCAGGAGCTTGTTCTGCCAATAAAAGCCGCACAGGTCGCCGGTTTTCATGCTGTCGGACTTGACCAGCAGCAGAATGTCCCGGTCCTCCAGCGTGGGGTTCATGCTGTCGCCGGACACCTGCAGCACCGGCAGAAACAGGGTGGCCAGCAGCACGGCCACAGCGGCCACCACCACCAGCGCATAAATGGTGCTGCGCAGTACCCGTCCGTACCGGCTGCGGTAGGCCAGACGGTCGCGCTCGGCCTTTACCTCCTCTGTGGAGGGGATGGCCGTAAATTTGATCTCGGTTGATTTCATTTTACCTTGCCTTCTTCCGGCAGGATATCCGTGTCACAGCGGCTGCGCAGCAGCTCACGGGTGCTCTGCTCAAAAGCAGCCCGCCGTGCTGCAATCTCCTGTTCCGTTTTAGCCCGCAAGGCGGCACAGTCGGCCTCTGTCTGGGCACGCTTGTGCTCTGCTGCCTCGGTCAGGGCGTCACATTCCCGCTTGGTCTGTGCCTTCAGCTGTTCCGCCTCGGCCCAGGCCTGTGCCAGGATCTGGTCTGCTTCGGCCTTTGCCTGCGCCTGCAGGGCGTCCCGGTCGACCG
>ULRX01008312.1_pt1 | contig 19898 bp, 19 predicted proteins | sample 1955871 | NCBI WGS metagenome assembly ULRX01 (sample SAMEA4835695, study PRJEB28245) | human gut metagenome | biome: gut microbiome; material: fecal sample | place: Denmark | collected 2008 | reverse complement strand
CAAGGATTATAGAGGTTGTTTTAAACGAAAGAGCCGTGGGGTTCGGAAGGAATACCCTTTTCAAGAGATTGAAAGAGCTAGGTGTTTTCTTCTCCAACCGTAACGAGCCCAAGCAGAGGTTTATTGATGCCGGGTATTTCGAGATGACCGAGAAGTTTATAGAGAGGAGCAATCATCCGGGATTTGTCGTGACGAAGGTCCTCGTTACCCAGAAGGGATTGGCTTATATAAACCATCTTTTGGGCGGTGATCCCGGTGATGGTAAGATTACTAGGATTGTTTGACAGATCCCCTTCCTTGACTATGCCAAGTGTTAAATTGTTACTTGAAAATAGATGTACGGCGTAAGCACGTACGGCCAAGACTTTAACCTTTTGTGACTTAATAAAGAATTGTGAAATATTAAAAGATTGATTGAATATGAAAGATATAGATTATTTGTCGAAGAGACAGCTTATTATTATAATGAATGATGTATCCGACCTCATGAAGGAGGTGTCTGATATTCGCAAGCGTATATCCGCGCTGGAGAAAGGAAACGTTAATAGGCCCAATGATACCGGCAAGTGTAATATCGTGGATATGTACACGAGGGAACGCCGTTAATGGTTGACTCTGGATAATAAGGGTCGGGGGATTGCCTTCGGCCCTTATTCATTACCTGTTTGTCTCCTAAGGGATGAGGCTATTGATCGTTTTGAGGCACCTAAAATAAAAAACTCCCCAAATCCTCGCGGACAAGGGAGTTTTTATTATTTAACATAATCTATATGAATGGTTTTCAGACAACCTTAAACGATCCGATTCTCACGGACAGGAACGTTATAATATCTAAATCCATATCAAAACAAAGACATACTTAATCATCATTGCCGATCCTCCCGGAATAGCAACGGTGGGTATATCCGTATTAAAATGCTTCCCAATACCACCCAAGGGAAGCGGGAAATATTTATTCAAACTATATTTTATGCCAATTGGCATAAATATACCTCTGGTTCTCACGAAAGAGCGGTATGACTTTGATAAAGTTATTTTATGAATACAACCTAGTGTAATATCTTTAAGTAATGACTCCAGTCCATCACGGATGAGAGCCATAAGGGGTTATAAATATATAACATATACACATGAAAAAACGTGGCACCGTCACAACTACCAAGACCCGGCGTCCCCACGCCAACATAACAGGTAGTAAGCAACGGCCCACGTCTTATATATAGATTATATATACAAATAACGTGGGCGTATTGTTGCTATCGGCTCCCTGTTATGTTTATAAATTTGGGGAATTTAGGTCTTTATAGGAGACGATATCTTTAACGCCACAATGTGTGTCACGTCTTATATTCTATATCGGTGACAACGCGAATATACGATTTTTGTTTATTTAAACGAGAGATTGCTTATTTTTTGTTTATGTGGCAGATGTATTTTCAAGCGTGGAGACCCTTTCCTCTAAGTCTTTCAGGGAGATCCCTAGCGATGAGATAGACGATCCCATTTCAACCACGCTTTGGTCTATCCTGTTGATCTCCATAGTGATCCCTTTTTGCCCCATCACCAGATCTTCAGATTCCCCCAGCTCTTGGGTTATGGATGTTTTCCTCACGTATTCCGTATCTATCTTTGCCAATAGCTGGTCGAGATTGTTTCCTTCCTTGTCATATACGGAGGATGAGGTAGTTACGTATGATATCTGGTTGCCCCACCTGTCCAGCGGTTTTCGTATTATGATCTTCTTCGCCATGCTCGTTACTTTTCCGCTAAAGTATGAATTAAAGCGTAAATAACGTGCGGTGTCGTTAACGTCGGGTAAGATTTATCGTTCCCGGTCGTTCCTGTATCCCGATATTTGCCTTGTCCGACAGCGACCGGACATAGGATATTGAAGTCAAATGCCCTGCATGGTGAGTCGCTGCGCCGTGTGGGGCGACTTTTTTCATGGAGGACGCACGAGGTAATCAAAATAACAAAGTCGTTTTGATCTTATGGCTAAAATTGCGGGAGAAAATGATATTAACAATTTAAATATTATAGGATTATGAAGACGAATCAAGAGATGATCCGAATAATTGATAGCTTTTCTGTAATACAGAGAACGAGTGATGGATATTTTGACGGCAGTGAATTATTGCGTCAATGGAATAGCGTTTCGAATAATCCAAGAAGGCAAATGAGTAAATTCTTGGAAATGGATACGACTAAAGAATTTATATCAGCGTTATCAAAAGATGAAAGCCAAAGAGCAAATATGCTCATTGCTGAAAACCAGTTGATTATAAGAGTTAAAGGACGAACTACCAAGAATGGTAAAACTCCCGATAAAGTATGGATGAATCCTATTTTATTCATAAAATTTGCCATGTGGATCAATCCGACGTTTGAGGTCAAGGTTTTACGTTTTGTCTATGACGAAATGATCCGTTACCGTAATGAGGCTGGCGACGCTTATAAGGATTTGTCTTCTGCTGTCAAGAAAATCGTACCAAAAGACTTCATGCCAAAAGCCATGTCTAAGATAGCCGAGGCACTTAATTGGATCGTATGGAATAATCACGAGAGGATGCTTCGTAACAAGCACGGTGACGAAAGCAAGCAACGTGAACTGTGGCAACTGGAGAAGAAGATAGCCGATCTGATAAACGAGGGATTCATTACCTCATACGATCCGCTTATCAACTATCTACGGAAGCTTTATAATAAAAAGAATAATCCAGCGGTATTTAACCAAGCGGTATAGAAGATTTTTAATAGCTAATTATGATATATAATATATTCAAGCAAATCCGTATATGGTTCGTCCTCTTGAGGGCGGACATCCAACTCCGATACGCCATAAAGGAGGCCAAGGAGAAGTACTCGAGGCGTAACGTGCGCTATTACGTGATCCCTAATTACGATCATAGGTTGATAACTTGCAACCGATCGGAGGTACGTAAATACAGGACGGACGGTTACTTCGCCCATTCTGTACGGATCGACGATTTCAACCGGGAATGTTTTTATTATACGCCATACGCCAACGGTAAAAATCCCATATCGGCCAAGGAGAGGGCGTTAAAGAGGAGGTCATGGTTGAATTACGTGTTACAGGCGAAAGGTCTTATATGATTAAGTAAAATAGAAAGGGGGTGACATTTATTTGCCAACCCCTTTCTTGTATCAGGCTTACTCGGAAGCTATGATACCCGCGGCTCTCAAGGTCGCTAGGATGCTGTTAACCTTGTTTACCACGTCCGTTAAGGCGGCGGAACTTTCCAGATTATCGATCTTGGGCTGCATGCCGTTCTTGAATAAATCCTTGAAGATTTCCAGCTCGCTTCTAACCTTGCTTACTTTTGACATTTTAACCTCCTTTTTTTAATGTTGGTATTTATAATTGTTGATTGATAGCGTCGATGCCTTGGCCGGCTATCATTTGTTGTTGCTGAGCGGCTAATTGTTCCTTCTGCGACTGGATCAATTGCAATAACTGATCGGCGAACGGGAAATTTCCCACCTCGAGCATTTGCTCGATAGATATATGCTTGGCGTTCAGCAACTGCAATAGCAACTCGTTGGATAACGCCCTGTATACCGGAGTGTCGTAGCTCTCTGATATGGATATGTCGAAATCCACGCCTCCCATGGTCTCCGGGTCCCATTGGACATAGCCGTTCCTTCCAACGATCCTTATTATTTTTTTATCGTCGTAGAATTGCTGGATGTTCTTGCACTTCTTGTACATGCCCGATATGATGAAGCTGGCGAACGATTCCAGCAAGTCCACGATGCTGTTGCTGGCGTTGGACGCTTGTTGCTGGTATAAGGCTCCGCTTGTCCCGCTCGTGGGCTGTTTCCCCTGCATGGCCCCTTGTACCCCGGATACGTCCTCCATCATGGACATCTGTAATTTTATCATGTCTCCCAACCCTGCCGGCACGCTCCGGTTCATCATCTGCTGGGGGACCTGTGCCCCCGATTTGAGTTTCAGCTTGATCACGCCGTTGAACTTCGTCCACTCGTCCGCTATATCCTCTATGCTCATGTCATCGGGAACGGAGGCCTCGTCTACCACCAGCACTCCCTTGGCGCTCGCTTTCGTCACGAAATCGTTCAGGATGATATAATGGTTGATATACCTTTGCTGGTCGATGATGTCGCTGACGAACGAGTGTATCTCCCCGTCAACGAAAGGATATGCCTTCATCGTGTAAGGGTGGCTCCCGTGGCTATAAGGGCTTTCTCCCTCGTCAAGTATATCCCCGAACGGTGAAAGATAACGGTAGTACCAGTAGCTTTGTATCATGTACTCGTACTCTATGAGCGGGACCTCGCTCTCTGGCATGTATAGCGTGGGTTGTCCCAGCTCGTCCAGCACGTAATTCCCCAGCTCGTCCTTGATCCTGTTATCCTCCAGCCGGCCCTCGTTCTCAGCGTCTATGTTCCCCTTGTTCGAGTAACTGTCCACGTAAGCGTCGCCCTTCAGCCAGTCGTGGCACCAGAACGCCTTTCTTCTCTCGAGCGTCCATAGTTCTATCACACGGCATAAGCGGGGGTCTTGCGGGGCCATAAACCCGTTAAGGTCATAATTGTTGCCCTTGAACGTGTCGTTGAACTTGGCGATATAGTCCTTGTCACGGGCGTTCTTGTATATATCTTGCAGCCTTTCATAATCCCTGTCATTCTTGACGAATACGCTGGCGAGTTGCCCGAAGGTCACGTCATGGATCTCTCCGATCATCTCGATGTCGGTATGTCTGGGGTCGTTCATGGGGCCGTCCACGAAGAACAGGTTCGGGTTGACGTTGTCAGTCCAGCATTCCCTTCGGTTCTCCCTTTGGGCGTAGGTCTCTTTCTGTATGGATAGGCCGCTTATGAGGAACTCCTCGAACATCCTTGCGTTCAGCTCCTTGATGTCGTTGATCTTGTTGTTGTACTCGAGCATGGTGCTCATGGTCTCTCCCAGCGTTTGCTCGTCACGATCCCTCGCCACGCACACGGGTGTCTTGTTCTGGTTCCGATAAACGCCGATGACGGTCCTAGCCAATCTTCGGATAAGGTTGTTGGTCATGGGGATATTCCCCTGCATCCTTATATATTCCTCCTCCGGGATCATCCGGCCACAATACTCGATCAGGTCCCCCCATTGGTCGCCGTACATATATCTCTTGTTCCTGTCCCTCTCTTTCCTGAACTTGTCGAGCTTGTCCCATGCCCTAGCGCATTGGTATACCAATGGCATGTTCCGCCCGTCCGTCATGTTTCGTCTCTCGTATTTGACGGTGTCTATAGGTGATATCCTCGATTTAGGGATCAATCTAGTCATGGATTCTTTTTTCTGACGAATATGGGGACTTGGCGTTCAATCGTAACGATAAAACTTGTCGGTTGTCATATGGTAGCCTCGCTGATAGGACCATGGGGCCTTACGCCGGGGGACTTATCCTTGGGGATGGACGGCAGATCCATGTCGCAATAACATATATAAAGTCCTATAGCCCTAGTCATGACCTTGTCGTCGTGCTTGCCTTCCACGGCCCCGAACGATCCGTTGGCTTTCTTCTCGTACGTGGACATCTCATCCAGCGTGTCTATATCCCGCTCGATATATGACTGTTCTCGGAGGCATGCCACGAGATAGGATATGATCATTGGCTTGGTGTTCCGGTTCGTGTGGAATCCCCATTCCGTCAGTTTTCCGGCCCGTATCTTGGCCTCGCTCGCCTTACGTGCGTACAGGTTGTCGTAAGCGTCCCCGATCTGGTTGAATATCAACTCGGACTGGTCTCCGTCCGTATCGTTGTCCTTGGTCTCTATGGTATTGCTCTCTATGACTAACAGGGCGTTCCCGAAAAACTTGGCGATCTGGGCGGATTTCCATGCTAACAGGTCATGGTCTATGTGTCCGTGCCATTCGGCCACTACCTCCGGCTTCCCGCCAAACATCATCCAATAGCGGTCTATCACCAAGATGTCCGAGAAATCGGATTTCTTTCCACGGCCCCCTATATCCACGATCACGAGGTAACGATTCTTGACGTTCGCCTGATCGTCTGGCAACGACCATACCTTGAGCGACCCGTTATGATCCTCCTTGAATGACAGCTCTGTCAAGGCGCTCTTCCCTTTAACGGACTTGCCCGATATTTCCCCGACATACTTGGGGGGCTTGCATCCCTCCTTCAGCCTGTCTATATGATATACGCTGAATACCATGTTGCCGGAGTTCTTGAACGCCTCCACGTCATCGCTGGGGAACTCCGCCGCCATGTCCGCGTGCTCCATGAAATCCTTCCGCTTGACTAAATACCAGTTTATAGCCTCAAAGGAAGCCCCCAGCTTCCATAGTCTCCAGTAATATTTCCCGGGGTCTAGGCATCCATCCGGAGGATTGTCGTTCTCCTTGTTGTCAAGAAGCCATTTGGCGAATGCCCTCTTGTCCTTCACGGGTAGCTCGTATCTCTCGATCTTGAACCATGGGACGAATACGAACCTCCTGTTGCTTTTGCCTTTCTTGGCCGCGACACATGACCGGTAAAAGAAATTTCCCATACCGTTAGCGGTGGATTCTATGACCTCCACGGTAAGCGGGGCCAATAGCAAGGATGAGGATATGCTCCTTATTATATCTTCCGGGGTTTTCCCGTCCGTGTCATCCCATAATCCCACCTCGGAATAATGTACGCAGCTCATGTCACCGCCCCGTCCCGAGTTTGGGCTGTTATAGGTGCCTATGGTTATGACCGTGTCCCTTGCCTTCTCCACGTTGCTCCCTTTCCCGTACGTTATGATACTATCCAATTGCGATCCCTCGTAAGGCGTGAATCCCAGCGTGACGTTATCCGGCAGGTCCAATAGCCATGTGGGGTATTTCTCCAGCATCTTGCTATACATGGCCTTGATTTTCCTTGACGTGGACGCGTCTTGCGCTACGATGGTGGAGTACCACGCCTCTTTATGGCATAGTTGTATCCACGCTATATATAGCTGTACCAATGTGGAACCTCCCCATTGCCGGGCCTTTAGCAGGATGATCCTTATGGGTAGTCCAGCCAATCTCATATCCTCCATCACGGATAGCAGTAGGCGTTGTGGGTAGTTGAGCTTGAAATGAATGTTCTTGCCTCCCTCCTTGTTCTTTATTTCGCAGAAAGAGTAAGCCCAGAAAGGGAAGTCATGCTTGTTCCTTACTTTTATGAACTGTCGTACGACCTTCTCATGGAGTTCCTCGTCATACCTCTTGAAGGTGACCTTGCAAAAGGCCCTTATGGATTTATACCTTATTATCCTTTTAACAAGCTTGTTTGGTAGCATGCTGACTGGCAGGAGCATCTTGTATGGGTACATGTCTGATATCTCGACCATCTCTCTTGTCCCGGGTGAGTTCTCTCCCTTGATCGGGTCGAAATGGGCGTGCATATCGTCGTTCCTCCTGTTATTCTCCTCTACTAACCAATCTATAGTCATAATATAAATTATATAGCTTTATCCAGCAGAACCCAATCAGTGATGACGCTAGATGTATCTCCCAGCTTATGCCGGGAATGACGTATGATAAGACAAGACTGCTCGCCCATATCGCCCGGTCTTTCCATTTGGCCGAGGCTAGTCGCTCGCCCCACGTGGCGAATATCATGGCGCTCGCCCCGATGACGGGGGACGTGGAGAAGAACGAGGCGAGGACGGCCATGATATAGGACCGTGCGATCTCCCTCTTGCCAATTCGCATTACCTTCAGGGCGTATGAGTTCCCGATCAGATGCCATATGTTCACGTGGAAGAACATGTATGACAGCCTCGTCCAGAAGGGGTATGACGGCCCGGAGGCGAAACCTAGTGGGTCTAGCGGTAACACGTATATCAGAAACAGTGCCGCAATCGTCGCATGGTTTGCTCGTAACATTCCTTTCTCATTTTAGATATGATGGCCTTGGCGCTCTCGGGCGTAAGTACGAAACATGGGGCGGGACTCTCTATTATGATGGATACGATATGCTTTATGGGCATTTTGGGGTGATCCGATCGGTACGAGACGAATTTCTCGAATAAGGACTTGTAGAATACCTTGGCGTTGTCCTTCATCCCTTTTGGCATGGCCCCCTTGTTCATCTGGTATATGACGGACGAGGCCCTTTCCACGGATACCCAGTATCTGGAGGCTTGCGACGCTACGGTCTCGGTAAGTAGGTCCATATAGACAAGGTCCTTGTCTGATCTCATGTTCCTGTTCAAGGCTTCCCTGTACGCCCTAAGGAGGTCAAGGTTTCTTTCCCGCATCATGGAGAATACGCTTCCGTTCTTCCTCATATCATACCTGTTTTTACCAAAGTTACGAATTTCTGCTTTGCCGGGTAAGATTTATCGTTATGGGGGCTTGTATCGTTATCATATTTGCGTATAGAATAATTTAAAAAAAACAATGTATGCCAGAAAATGATATTGACAATAAGCCTGTTACGTCTAAAAGAGATATGTTCTTGGAGAGTATTAGGGGACGTTATCCAGATTTGGACGTGGAGAACGAGGATGAGTTTTATGGAAGATTGAACGACGAATTTGATAGGTTTGATAGAGGTGATAAAGCGCAGAGGGAACTAGGGGACTTGTTGGCCTCTGACCCTAGGAGCGCCGGCTTCTTGATGGTGATGCGCAAGGGCGGTAATCCCGTGGAATATCTTATCGAGAATTACGGGGATGATTTTAAGGCCGCCTTGGAAAGCGAGGAGGGAAAGAACAAATTCTCAGAGGCTTTTTCCAAGTATATGGAGAGGCAGACGAGAGACAAGGAACTGCAAAAGCAGGCGGAGGATAACCTGAGATTGATGATCCAAGGTCTGGAGGAAGCCCAGTCGGAAGGTAAATTCAGTGACGAGGACGCTAGGGCGGCTTATGAGTTCCTTTACGCCGATGGAGGATTGTTGGATCGGATCGTGGTGAACGGTGTCACCAAGGATGATTGGATGATGCTGATGAAAGCGGCAAACTATGACAAGTCCATGATGGATGCGGCTAAACGTGAGGAGGAGGCCCGTAATGAGGGGGAGATAGCCGGACGTAACGCCAATATAGACATAAACAAGAGAAAGAGTACCAAGGTGGATCGGTTGCCGCCCGATCTGGGTTCCAGCGGGGGGATGACATCTCCCACGAAAAAGGAGAGAAACCCGACGATTGACAGACTAGACAAGATCACGGGACGTAAGAGTGTTTGGCAATAATCATAATTAATAACCATAAACAATTAGTAAAATGAGATCAAAGAGTTTTTTTAATTATTTGGGCGGCTTGGTATTGACCGTTTTGGCCGTGATGCTAGGAGCCACTACCGGATGCGGGATGTGTATGGCCGTACCGACAACCACGGATGGAGGGGGAGAGGTGACTGATATTAACCCGGGGATTGCGGTCACGGATGCCAATGGCGGGGCGACTGCTACGGATGGCATTCAAATCTCGAAAGAAACGGATAATCCAGAGTATTATGCGAAGGCTATAGACAAGCGTATCACGAAAATGAGACCGATGCGTACTCCTATAGACCAGATCACGAGGAGCGCAGAGAGTATTAGCAGGGTCAACAGCATGGTCGTGAAATATTACAGTGTATCGACAAGACCCATCAAGGATTCCGTCAAGACCAATACGACCGAGATGGCATCAGGATCATCTTATGTAACCTTGCCTGTGAATGATGCTTCTCTCTTTAGCGTGACTGATACGATCCGGGTATCTGGGATCAAGGGCTATAAAGAGGATGGATCGACTCAGGATACGGTAAAGGACTTGATGCTTTATGTCGTGGGCAAGAGCGAGAACGAGGGATATCCGCAAGTGATTGCCGTGAACGGCAAACGAAATACGACAGGAGAGAATTCTATCGTTCCAGCCCTTAAAAAGAATGACGTGCTTATTCGTATGGGCCGTGCCGCAGGGGAATTGGACGTGGAGACCGGGCAGTTCTATTCATTGCCTACGCCACAAGAACAATTTTGCCAGAGATTCATGATGCAGGTAGAGGAGTCCACGTATAATAAGATGTGGAGTAAGGAGGTTGACTGGAACTTTGACGATATGGAGGAGGACGCTATCTATGATATGCGTTTGGGTATGGAGAACTCATTCCTGTTCGGTATCAAGGGAAAGAGTAAGGATCCCAAGAAAACGGGTATGGATGTTTATTTCACCGGTGGTATTTGGTGGATGGCAGGTCAGGACAAGTCTTTGGGAACCGTTGATGACTCGACCAATGAGATTGTGATCAAGGACGATGAGATGGTTGATTTCTTGAAGGAGATCTTCACGGGTAATGATGCGGGGAACAAGACGAAGATCGCTTTCTGCGGATCTGATTTCTTGGCAGCCTTGGCCAAGATGAAGAGTGAGCGTTTCAAGGTCGTTAAGGAGTTCGAGAAGTGGGGGCTTAAATTTACCTCTTTCGATAGCAATTTCGGTAAGTTGCTGGCTATGCACCATGAGTTGCTTGATATGAACATGAAATCAGACGAGGCCTTTGTTATGGACCCCGAATACCTCCGTAAAAGGACTTTCGAGATGTTTAGCAGAAAGACTTATGACATGGAGAAATTAGCGAAACGTAAGACTAGTGCCGTGGTCTTGAATGAGGCCAGTTGCTGTTATCTGGTATATCCGAACGCCCACATCCGTGTTAAGTTAGGTTCTTTATAAAATAGGGGGGGATTCGCCTCCCCGCTTTAAATCGTTGTGTCATGAAATATTTCTCAGATAGTGTTTTGTCATTTAATCTTAAGGTGCGTGATAGATATCGAAGGATTCGTTTTATCCCTATGACAAGGAACGGGAGTTATTATATCCCTAGGGATAAGGATGAGGCCAAGGCGTTGGAGTCAATGGATTGTTATGGGAGTCGTTTTATAAAGATAGAATCCGATCCCGCTCCAGATAAAAAGTCTAGGACAAAGGATTTGACCCCGGTCGAGGAGATAAGGTCCTTTCAAGAGGCTATTGATTATTTAGAGAAAACTTTCGGTTCGGATATAAGCGGGCTTATATCCCCGGAAAGCATTCAGGGGGAAGCCCGGAAAAACGGGGTGGTATTTCCTAATATGGGATGATATGAGGTATAATGTCGAGGATTTGGTGACATCCGTGCGGATAACCTTGGATGAGAACAGGATTGAGCAAGAGTATATAGTCTCGGAGGATAACAATATGGAGCTTAATGAGATTATAAGGGAGAAGCTGCTTGACGCTGTACGATCCGTGGAGAGGATAGCTCCGGTACAGATGTTAGATAGCGTTCCGTTGGTAATCCCTGAGGCGGCCCAATATTGCGATACCGATGGTTCCGGATACGTGGTGCTTCCACCAGATTTCCTTAGACTGACCTTGTTTAAGATGCGATCATGGCGTAATCCGGTATTTGACGCTATAGGGGATGATACGGAGGAGGCTAGGATGCAATATAACGTATATACCCGTGGCACGCCGATTCGTCCTGTCTGCGTGCTATCAAGGGATTTGTCCGGTAGTAAGATCCTTCGGTATTATACCGTGGGGTTTGAGAATAACGGGAAATATAACCGTAGGGATCACCGGATAGATAGGGCGCTTTATCTTCCCGTTCCTTCATATACGGGGGATAACAACGAAGAGTTAGAGTTCAATTCCCTTCTTCGGGAGGCCATTATAAATTATACGGCTGGATTGGTTATGGTTTCCAGAAGGGAACCCCAAATGGCCGAGACTTTTTTTAATATTGGAAAATCATTCGTGGAGTCATGAGCGAGAAAGATAACAACGTGATGCCTTTGGCTACAGATCCTCATAATCTGGGCGAGTTCGATAACGTGTATGACGCTATGCGTAGGTATCCTAACGGAGGCGTGGACGGGGATTATATTTATATCTTGGGTGTCCAGCATTTTTGGAACGTGAATCGTCAAAGCTGGGGGATACTAAAGGATAAGGAGGATAATTTAGTCCAGATGGTAGAGGATTTTATCGGCCTTTTCGAGAGAAGGGGGTATGTCTTCGCTGGTTATGCGTTACCAGACACCACTCCTGTTTCTGGGCTTGACAATATCTTTTATATAGCGGCCAAGAATGGGGCTTATACTCATTTTGGAAGCGATCTGAAATTATTGAATGAGGTTGCTATCTTACGTAAACCCAGAAGATCATCTATATGGATTAAGGATTCAATGGATATCCCGAACTCGGAGAGGATAGACGTTATAGATGATGCCATATCACGTATAAATGTCGATATAAAGACAATAAAATCAGCGATTATCGGCATGGAGAATGATCTTGATGGGGTACATGATTCTATCGATGATATAAATAAGGATATAGATGCTTTCAAGAAGGAGACCTCCGAAAATTTCGAGGAGGTAAACTCTGATTTAGATAAGGTGGAGAAGCGTCTTGATTACATACCTAAGGAGTCGTTTTTATCAGCCCATCCTGCCGGTTTCAAGCCGGACATCGACCTTACCCCGGAGATCACGGTAGACCGTGCTTGGAGAGACCATGAGGGTAACGTTATCCGTGATACGTATATCACCCGGAGGGGATTGCGGAACGAGATAATCGACATCACCAACCAGCAGGTAACGGACTTGAAGCCCGGCTCTGTCGATCCGGATGATCTTTCCGAGGCTACCAAGCAATTGATCGGTAACAAGAGCATAACCAACCTTCCGGACGAGGAGGATATAACCATTACGGATAACCAGACATTGAAATTGAAAGACAAGGAATACGCCCCGAAGGATTACTCCGGAATGGGACGTGTGTATCTCCGGAAGCATTACGTGAACGGCGTGAACACGCTCACGCAGCACATGATGAAAAAGCCTAATACCATCTACATCATCCAGTACGACTACTGCCTAGCCGGGCAGACGATCGAGGTGCCGGAGAATTGCGTGCTGGATTTCCAAGGGGGGAGTTTGAGGAATGGAATATTACAAGGTAATAATACTATTATTAAAGCATGTTATAATATTTTCGATGGTATAACTTTTATTGGATCTTTTGAATGTTCATTTAAAGCTTTGTGGTTTAATGTTAGTTCAAAAAACATAGATAATTCTCCTTTTATTATGGATATGTTATATCGATTAAAGGGAGTTGATAAATCAATAACTCTTGATTATGGAGGTGTAGTTGTTGATTTTGAAAGCAATAGCGTATATAGGTTGTCATCTTCTATTGATTTAACTGGATTCTCTCTTTGTCTTGATTTTAAAGGATGTATATTTCAACCCAATAAAGATTTTTCCGGAGATTATGTAATTGGTGTATTCTCCTCTTCCGCTTGGAATGATGGATTTTGGGGAGGTGTTATAAAGAATCTTAATATACAAAATGATAATAGATTAAATGTGGGAGGAATATACTTAATACATAGTTTTAAGACTTCTTTAGAAGGTATTTATACATGCAATATGCATAAATCATCCTGTTACATAGGAGAAAATTGCGCTGAACTAGTATTAAGAGACTTTAATTTTAAATTTGATTACTCTTACTCAAATAATGCTCCTATAGATGTGGATAATATGCCCATGTACTCTGGTTTATGTGTAAGATCCACAGATGTGTTTATTAGTGATGGATTTATTACACATTATCATATCGGAATGTTTGTTGATGCTGGGTCAAACATGTTTAGTCGTATTCATATATGGGGATATAATGATAAAGTTACCGACTTACCTCCTCATACATGTAATATCGGGGTATATCTTACAAAATATGCTGGTGTGTCTAGTTATTTTGGAGTAATTACAGATGATACTTACCCTATTGATAATATGAAAAGTCCTAAAGATATAGTAAACGGAAGATTAAATGGAGGTGTGGGATTCTTTCTAAATGATGCTTATTCTAATCTATTCTCGGGTTGTAGGGGTGTTGGTAATTCATATCAAGGAACTTCCAATATAATTAAATTTTTCTATATAGCATCTGATAAACCAGAAGATTGCAATTGGGATAACGCTTTTGTAGCTTGTTCTAAAAGTGGAAATGCATATACTCGTGATGTTCTTAATTATAGCCCAGATATCCAGGAAATTTCTCAAAATAGATCATCTTCATTGGCATTAAGAGGAAAAAATGGATGGATTTTTAATAACTATTTTACACAAAATAGTTATCAAAACTGGTATACATTTAATACAGATGCTAAAGGGGTAAATAATGATGATATGGATTTTGTATTAAGATTTGTAAAATCAGGTAATTTAATCGGCAGATTATTCTTTTCACAAAGACCAGACAATAATGGTAATTTAAATTCCAGTTTTAGGATACTTACGAACAATAATAATGGATTAAGCATACAGGATAAATATGAATGTATTGTCCCAGAAGGTGGCAATGGCAAGTTGAAATTTGGTAATTTTTCAAATTCTCACGATTATAACTTCAAATATGTCGCAGGCAATACTATTGGTAGTGTAGGATACTCTGATAGCGAAGGAGGACTGCCTGATGATTTATTAGAAGGGGAATATGGGCTTCTGTGTTTTGATAAGTCTAGGATTGAATATAGCTTATGGAATGGCTATAACTGGGTAAATATAAATGGAACAAAGGTTAACGAAAAATCATTAAAAGGGAAAAAGATATCTATACTTGGAGATAGTATATCAACATATGATGGTTATTTACCTAATGGATATCCTGCATTCTATAATGATGCAAATTTAGAAAATGTAAATAATACTTACTGGATGCGCTTTATTAAAGCGACAGACGCTACGTTGGGGGTAAACTCTTCTTATAGTGGGTCGCATGTTTGTGGAAATAGTAATGATACCACTGGAAGTGTTTGCTGTTCAACTGCGAGAATAGATAAATTAGGAGAAAACGGAGACCCTGACATAATCATCATCAATGTTGGCATAAATGATTTTGGAGGTTCTACAGGAAATAAATCTATTGGTACATGGAATAGCAAGTCTACTATTCCTTCTGAAGGAGTTCAATCAACTTTTTCTGAAGGGTATGCTCTAATGTTAGCAAAAATAATGAAGAAATATCCAATGGCTAAAATATTTACATGTTTATTAATTCCTGTGTCTAATACAGGTTATGATCAATCTTCTGCTAATGAGTATCCAATTGTAAATGCTAACGGAGACAGTCTGTATGAATTTAATGAATGTATAAAAAGTGTGTCTAATGTCTTAGGCGCTTGTATCGTCGATATGTATTCTTGTGGAATGAATATATATAATTCTAAAATATTTTTAATAGATGGATTACACCCAAAGATTAATGGGCACAAGTTAATGTGTGATAGTTTGTATAAAACGGTACATAATTCTTTTATGGAAAGAAAGAAAATATTCCAAAAAGATAAAGGAGAGTATGAAATTATATAACAATACGGCGAACTTATACTTTTAAATTAACAAGTTGAAAATCATGGAACAATTCATATACACGATCATCAGAAAGATATTCAAGCTTGTATTCTCTGTTTACAAGCCGAAGGTAAGGACATTGTACAAAGGCCGTAAGAATATCGATCTTACGGAGAACGGCGATCAGCGCATAAGGGTAGGTAAGCCTTTCTATCTGGCCGGGAACATCTACAAATTAGATCAGTTGGATAATACGAGCGTATTCAAGCTAGCCCTTTATAAGAAGGAAGGCGAGGATTGGTCAAAGGCTAACGACCTTGATTTGATCTTGAGACTTAACGCCGGCTACAACATATTTTACGTATAACGAACTAAAGCACGATACATCATGGAAGATCGAAAAGATATTTGCGAGGGTTACGAGAGGGATAGCGTACAGCAGCTAGACAAGCTGGCCAAGGATAAGAACGAGCGTTTCTCGATCTATCCGTTGACATACATTCAGGCCGTATATGACGCTAGGACGAAAGAGAGGCTTGATTCCATATTATGGAAATGCAACAACGTGTATTTGCCTTGGATGGGATCGGCGGGGGATACCCGTATACAATTGCCTTTCTGGATGAGAAGGAAGGGTATATATATTACATATAAAGACCTTGATGGCAATGTTATAACGGAAAGATGTATTAATGATGATTGTGTAGCAGACCATATTTTCAGGAAAGATGAGAACTGGATACTGATTGGCGATGATGGCATTAATCCAAAGGTCTATTTTAACCGTTATGGCTATAATGTCACCGTGTTTGGTCTAAAGGGTGGTGTACATACGTTGGTTAGCGCTATAAAAGATGTTCCTCCTAGAGAACGGATACTTGGTCAAAAGATCACTTTCGCTCAAGAAGGGGAGAATTGGGTTACTTATCAGTTTCAACAATTAAGTTTATCCGGTTATGAGAACCCTTCTAACTGGAAACTGGTTGATGGAATACAACAGATTGAGGGTGACATAAATATCACTAATCATCCTGACGAGGAAGATATAACTACAGACGGGGGAAATAGGCTTAAGCTTGCGGATAAAGAATATGACACGTCTGCTTATAGCGGAATGGGCCGTATATATCTTCGTAAGAATATACAAGACGTGGAAGTTTTACCTACCTCATACCTTCAAGTAAATTCTATCGTTGACGCTGTGACAGATGAAGTCGCTATAAAAGCTCCTACTGATACGGAACTAACGGTCGTGATAGGACGTGACGGAAAGGCTTATGCTATGGTTGCGGATGACATAAACAAATATACCATCTGGGATGCTTACGGAGAAATCAAGGCTTCTACGGAATATATGGATTCCTCTTATATCCTTAAACATAATACATATTATTTGGTGAATGGCTTTTATTATGTTTGGGATGGAAGTCTGAATGAAGCCGTGTTGCAAACAGAAAAGAAAAATGTACTTACGCAAGAAATGCTTGATAAGCCCAATACTATTTATGTAGTTCAATATGATTTTGATTTAAATTTTGATTGGAATAATTATGACTCAGCTCATAATTATGCAGTAAAAATTCCTGAAGGAAGTATACTAAAATATGAAGGTGGATCTATATCTAACGGTCTATTAAATTTTGCTGATGATACCTATATAGAAGGCCCAGAACGAGGAGATTGCATGAAATATGGTTCATATGGATACATAGATAAACCAAGGTATCATGTGAAAAACGACATGATAGTAGTCAATCGTTTGTCTGAGATATTTAATTCTTATTACAAACAAAACGAAAAATTTCATTATGGCCACAAAAACACTCTTTTGAGGCAGGATTTTCAAATAGAAGAACCTTGGTATATGAATTGCTCCAGTTTTTCTGCGGCGATGATTTTAGGTATACCTTTTGAGAATTCTAAATATAATGGTAAAGATAATATTCTAGATGGATCAGGATGGTATGATAAAGATTTTTACCAATGGCTGACAAGTGGGGATAATGAACATTTTTATAAATATTCTCACAACTTGGCTAGATATCTAAACGATAGAGGATATACATTAGATGAAAGTGAGAATGATATAAATAATTTACAACCGGGAGACGTGCTATTTGTTAACTTTGAAAATAAACCAGCATGGAACAATCCTTTTTATTACATGGGGATTGATCATTCTGCGACTTTCGCATACAGGGTTAACGATAATAAATTTGCGGTCTGGGAAGTATGGGGAGAGGCCCAAGTATTTGGTATTGGTTTTTATGACAAAGAATGGTTTGATAAACATATAAGGTTAATTGCCAGAGTCCCAAGATCAGTAGGAGATAACCCTGTACTTGATAACATAGCCTATAATCCCTATAATACTTATGAAAAGACAACAGAGGCTAATGATGACTTTCAGAATCGAAGGATTGCGACAATTTCGGTATCTGAACCAATTGAGGCTTACAAATACTATACCGTTGTTCTTAAAATGAAATTTATGACGGAAAGAAGTAAAGCTTTTCCAACTTTAATAGTTTCTTCCAGAACAAATTTCTCTTATTCTCAATATGTGAATCGTCCCAATGATGATGTCTATTTTATACCATTTTGCTTTAAGAATAGAGAAATAGAAAATAATAATACGCCTAGTCCCATAGATCGTATATGTACGACTAAGAGTCTTGGTATAGACGTAGGTTGGATAGGTGTTGAGAATATTAAAGAGGAACATGTTAAAATTGAATATTGTTTTATATTTAAAGGTATTATATCTGAATATAATAACAGAATAAAATATCCAATTTTATATCCTGTGTCAATATCAAATAGCGAATATGAAGAATATATCAAGGGCATTAATACAAAATGGACGAGATTACCGGATGGGATTATGCTTAATGGATATTTTAATATCCAAAATGAGGATATTATAAAAGGAGATCCGATAATTATTAGTACTATAAATATTAAAAATAAATATGATTTTAAATATATAATTCAAGGACATACTATTAATGAGAGATATGAATCTGGAGTTATATTTCTTGATTATAGAGAAGGTGTACCAGTTTTAAAGATTAAAAATTTAAATGGAGGACTAATGCATTATTTTGATATATTATTACCGTTGAATATTATAAATAGATGGCAATAAAATAATAATTTACTTATAACCATTAAAACATTATAATCATGAGACAATTCATGTACACGATCATCAGAAAGATATTTAGAGAATTAGACTAATTGAAAGCAGATATTTGCTCAAATAAATCACAATAGAAATAATTTCTCATGTATCGTTATCTCTCTTACATATCAGACCTCGCAAATTGGGCCAAGTCCATCGCCATAGCCGCTGTTGTTACGGCGATGGACTTCGTGTCACCGATAGAGAACTTCTTGGTGGTGATCCTGTCGCTGGCCTTCATCGATACGTTCTGGGGGCTGGCTGCGGATCACGGGGATTTCCGGAAGAGCAAGTTCATCCGTAGCTGGGTGTACATGCTTGTGTATTTCCTGATAATTATCATTTCGTTTTGGATAGGCGTGATGATGGATATATCGGAGGATAACGCCAAGGCTTTCGTGTCTTGGATTACGTGGGCGATGATATGGTTTTACGGGACCAATGTCTTAAAGAACATGGGCAAGGTATTCCCGGATAACAAGGTGATAGCCTTCTTGTATTGGGTTGCCGCCGTGAAATTTATCAGCAAGGTCAATTTCTTGGATGAGTATAACAAGACAAAGAATAAAAAAGGCTCCCCAGATCCAAAAGGATAGGGGAGCCGGATAAATTTTAGCTTCCTGTCTTTCGCAAGGGAGGATAGCAAGGTTAACAAAGCGCATAAAAGTATAAAAAATAATTGATATGAGAACGATTAACAGGAAAATCAACTTGATCGTGATCCATTGTTCGGCCACTAGGGTAGATAAGGATTATACCCCTGAGCAATTAGAGAGAGACCACAAGGCGAGAGGATTCAACTCCGCAGGTTATAACTATTATATCCGGAAGAGCGGGGAGATAGTATCTATGCGTCCATTGGAATTGATTCCGGCTCATGTGACCGGATATAACAAGAACAGTATAGGAATATGCTATGAGGGTGGTCTTGATCCGGACGGGAATCCGGATGATACACGTACGGAGGCACAGAGACAGTCGATTATAAGGCTGTTGTTGGATTTGGTCGTACAGTTCCCGGATAGTAGGATCTGCGGTCATCGTGACCTATCCCCGGATCTTAACGGTAACGGTAAGATTGAACCGGACGAGTGGATGAAGATGTGTCCATGTTTTAATGCCGAGGAGGAGTATCACAATATATGAAACCTTGGCAAGTAATATTAATACTAGTGTGCTTGGTAGCCAGTTTCACGGCTGGCTACCATATCCGGGGGGATGAGGATGGCAATCAAATACATAAGACCGACACGTTTACTTATGTTGACACGATACATGACAGCATCCCGTACCCGGTCTATGAGACACTGGTACAAACAATACCTGAGCCGTTCCCTGTTTATATCACGTTGGACGGTGACACGGTA
>ULRX01008273.1_pt1 | contig 20097 bp, 8 predicted proteins | sample 1955871 | NCBI WGS metagenome assembly ULRX01 (sample SAMEA4835695, study PRJEB28245) | human gut metagenome | biome: gut microbiome; material: fecal sample | place: Denmark | collected 2008 | reverse complement strand
ATATATTACGAAAGTCAAAGAATGCAATGTAGATTTATATATTATAAAAGTTGCATAACTTTCCGAATATATAAAATAAAGCAAAAGGGAAAAAAGGAGGAAAACAAATGAAAAAAGAAAAAGCTAGAATGAAATCTGAAACCCTTGATACTGTAGAGAGAGAGAGAGAGAGAGAGAGAGAGAGAGAGAGAGCTACTCTTTAAACGAAAAGAAAAGAATATCTAAACTTTTAAACGAAAGAAGCGGAATAACAATGGTAGCACTAGTTGTAACAATAGTGGTACTTCTAATTTTGGCGTCAATCTCAATACAAGGAATAACAAGAACAGGAATATTTCGTGCAGCAGAAGACACAAAATTAGAGCACAAAAGAGCCGCAATCGCTACAACCTTGCAAACCAAACTAAAAATAAATCAAACCGAACAAATAAGAGGAACAGATGAAGAAATAATACGAGAAACATACGAAGACGTCAAAAATGATCTAGAAGAAATAAAAAAAGCCGGAGGAAAAGACATAGAGGTAAGTGAAGTAACATCAGAAGAAAAAGACGGAAAAACAGAATGGTTCTTCGAGGTAAAAGTAGATGGAGATGTATATAAAGTAGGTCTAGACGGTTCAGACTACTTAGGAAAAGAAGACGAACTATCACCAGTAATACAAATAAAAGTTGTAAAAACAACAACAAACACAATAGCAGTAACAGCAACAACAAGAAGAAACGAAGGCGGAAAAATAGAATACTACATAAAAGAAAAAGGAAGCACAAACTTTAACTTAGTAGAAACAACAGACCAAAACGAATTCACATACACAAAACTAAAACAAGACACAACATTTGTAGTAAAAGCAGTAGCAATAGGAAAAAACGGGCAGAAAAAAGCATCAAACGAATTAGAAGCAAAAACAAGTATAGTACCAAAACTAGACTCAAATGACATAAAATTTGCAGCAAAACCAGACACATGGACAAAAGAAAGTGTAGAAGTAACAGCAACACTAAATGTAAATGGACAAACATTTAGTCTAGCAACAAGTAAAAACACAACAACAGACTGGGTAACATCAAATAGGCAAATATTCACATCAAATGGAACAATGTATGCAGCACTAACAGACGGAAATAACTACGGAATAACAGCATCATACGAAGTAACAAACATAGACAAAGAAAAACCAGAAATAAAAAGCATAATAGCAACAACAAACACAATAAAAATAACAGCAACAGACAATACAAGTGGAATAAAATCATATGCAATATCAGAAAGTAGCCAAACACCAACAAAATTCACAATAGTAGACAACACAAAATTATTAAATAAAATAATAGAAAACGTAAAACAAAGCACAAAATACTACGTATGGGTAAAAGATGAAGCCGGAAACATAAGCAACGCAGCAGAAGTAACAACAGCAACAGTACCAAAACTAACAAACGCAAACACAACAATAACAAAAACACCAAGTGATTGGACAAACCAAAGCGTAACAGCAAAAGCAGAAACAACAGAAAAAGGATATTCATTACAAACAAAAAAAGACAACGGAGAATGGCAAAACACAGACACACAAAATTACACAGAAAACGGAACAATATATGCACGTTTATGGGACGGAACAAATGCAGGAGAAGAAACATATGCAAACATAACAAACATAGACAAAGCAGCACCAACATCAACAGGAGCAGAAATAAAAAATGTAACAGCAGCAGGATATGACGTATATGTATATGGAGTAAAAGACGCAGGATCAGGAGTAAATAGAGTACAATTCCCAACATGGACAGAAGCAAACGGCCAAGACGACATACAAGGAAGTTGGCAAACATCAACAGCAGCAAAAGGAACAAAACAACAAGATGGAACAACATGGGTATACCATGTAAACATAACAGACCACAAAACAGAAGCAGGAGTATACAACACACACGTATACGCATATGACAATTTAGGAAACGGAAAATACATATTTGGACAACAAATAACAGTACCAAAAGTAAAAATAACATATGACGAAAACTACATAGCAAATGGAGAAACAGAAAGCAAAAAACAAACAGTAGAAAAAATATACAACACAGAACTAGGAACACTAAGTACACCAACAAGAACAGGATATACATTTGTAGGCTGGTTCACAGAAAAATCAGGAGGAACACAAATATCTGGAACAACCAAAACACCAGTATCAGACACAACATACTATGCACACTGGACAGCAAACCAATTAAACTTTGCAAACCAAACAATAACAAAAACATTTAGCACAAATGCACAAACAGCAAATATAACAGCTGCAAGCAACGGAACAGGAAGTTATACATACACAGAAAAAACAGAAACAAATGCCTCAGGCACAGCAACAAACTATATAAGCATAAATGGAACAACAATAAACATAGCAGCAAACACACCAGCAGGAACATATACATATGTAATAACAGCAACAGACAATGGTTCAAAAGTAACAAAAGACGCAACATACACAATAAAAATAGAAAGAGCAAAAACAGCAACAGCGGCCGCAGCAAACAAAACATATAATGGAGCAAACCAACCAGGTGTAGCAGGAACAAACGTAACATGGACAGGAACAACATCTGCAATAGATGCAGGAACATACACAGCAACAGCAACACCAGATGGAAACCACGCATGGAGTGATGGAACAACAAATGCAAAAGCAATAACATGGAAAATAAATCCTAAATCTGTAGCAGTAACATGGGGAACAACCACAACATTTACTTACAATGGAAATGCACAGGCACCAACAGCAGCCGCAACAAGTGGAGTAGCAAATGAAACAATAAATGTAACAAGAACAACTGGAACAAATGCAGGAAGTTACACATCAACAGCAAGCATAAGCAGTGTAACAGGAGGAAGAGCAAGAAAAGAAAACTACACTTTAACAGGAAACACAAAAGCATTTACAATAAATAAAGCAAGTGTAGCAACACCTGCAAACCTATCAGTATCAACAGCTGGAATAGTAACATGGTCAGGAGCAACAAATGCAACATCATACGAAATTAGTATAAATGGAAGTAATTGGACAGCTGCAACAAGTGGAGTAAACTACTTAAGCACAATAATAGGAGCAACAGGAAACAGAACAGTATATGTAAGAGCAATAAACAAAGACTCAAACAACTATGCAACACCAAGTGGAAACGCCACAAAAGCAGTTGCAGTATATGCTTTAACAATAAACAGTAACTCAACAACAATGGGAACAGTAGACACAGCAAGTTACAATGTTATAAGTGGAGCAACATATACAACAAGTGGAAATAAACTAACAATAAAAGGAATAACAACAGGAACAACAACAAGCGATTTAAAAACAATAACAGCAACAAACAAAACAGGATACACATTTAGTAGCTGGTCAAGCACAAGTGGCAAAATAGATGCTAAAAAAACAGTAACAGCAACATTTACAGCAAACCCAATAAACTTTGCAAACCAAACAATAACAAAAACATTTAGCACAGGAGCACAAACAGCAGGAATAACAGGAGCAAGTAACGGAACAGGAAGTTATACATACACAGAAAAATCAGAGAAAAATGCATCAGGAACAGCAACAAATTATATAAGTATAAGTGGAACAACAATAAACATAGCAGCAAACACACCAGCAGGAACATATACATATGTAATAACAGCAACAGACAATGGCTCAAAAGTAACAAAAGACGCAACATACACAATAACAATAGGTAAAGCAGCAGCAACAAATCCAACACTAAGTAACACAACATTAACATATAATGGAGCAGCACAATATGTAACAGTAAGTGGTGGATACGGAGGAACAATTTATTACAGAACAAGTACAAATAATAGTAGTTGGGGAAGTTGGACAACAACAAAACCAAGTTTAACAGATGTAGGAACAATATATGTACAAGCATATGTAGCAGGAGATGGAAACCACAACAATACAGGAGCAACAGGAAGCGTAACATTAAGAATGAATCCAAAATCTGTAGCAGTAACATGGGGAATAACCACAACATTTAATTATAATGGAGGTGCACAAGCACCAACAGCAGCCGCAACAAGTGGAGTATCAGGAGAAACAATAAATGTAACAAGAACAACAGCAACAAATGCCGGAAGTTATACATCAACAGCAAGCATAAGTAGTGTAAGCGGAGGAAGAGCAAATAAATCAAATTACACATTATCAGGAAACACAAAAGCCTTTACAATAAACAAAGTATCAGCCGGAAATCCAACACTAAGCAACACAACAGTAACATATAATGGAACAGCACAATATGTAACAGTAAGCGGAGGATACGGAGGAACAATTTATTACAGAACAAGCACAAATAATAGTAGCTGGGGAAGTTGGACAACAACAAAACCAAGTTTAACAGACGTAGGAACAATATATGTACAAGCATATGTAGCAGGAGATGGAAACCACAATAATACAGGAGCAACAGGAAGTGTAACATTAAGAATGAATCCAAAATCTGTAGCAGTAACATGGGGAACAACAACATTTACTTACAACGGAAATGCTCAAGCACCAACAGCAACTGCAACAAGTGGAGTAAACGGAGAAACAATAAATGTAACAAGAACAACAGCAACAAATGCCGGAAGTTATACATCAACAGCAAGCATAAGCAGCGTAAGTGGAGGAAGAGCAAAAGCCGGAAACTACACACTAACAGGAACAACAAAAGCGTTTACAATAAATCCATCAAGTACAGCCATAAAAGTATATTATCCAACAAGTGCCACAGGGGTAGGTTCAAAAACAGTGTATAGAAATAAATGTTCATCTTCTAGCACAGTACTATCAACAACAAATACAGGAACATCAAATAATGTTTTAGCATCTACATATAATGGTTTATATGGCTCTTTTGGAGGATATGCAACAACAGTTAATACAACAGCAAGGGCAACAACAACAATAACAGGAATTGCAACAAGAACAGAAACAACATATTACATTGTAACAACAGGTTCAAACACATCATCAATAACAGCAACATTTAATTACTACAATGGAAGTGCATGGACATCAACAACAAAAGCAGGAACAAGAACAAATAATTATACATATTATTGTACTTCAACAACAGCGTCAAAAACAGCAACATCATATTCACACGGATCAATTGCAGCACCATCAACTAGTACAGGGCCTTATAGTACAGCATATGTTGGATGGTCAACAGGTTCTAAGAGCATGAGTACAACATCTGTAACCACTGCAAATACAACATATTATGCGGTGTATAGAAGTAACGTTACTGTAAAAGTTGTAACTGGTACTGCAGCAGCAAATGTAACATCAAAAACAATATATAGGAATGCAATGAAAGATGGAACAGTCTTGTCTGAAAGTAATACAGGAACAAGTAATTTAACAACAATTTCTGGAGCATATAATTATGCAGGTTTAGCAACATCAAGTGGAACAGGAACAATTACAGCAATTACGACTTGTGCAGCAAGTACGACAAATACATTTTATACAGTAGGCATAACAAAAAGCAATGCAACAATTACGGTAACATATAAATATCAAAATGGAAGTAATGACACAACAGCAACAGGAACAAAAACAACCACAACAAAGTATTATATAAATTCAGCAAATCAGGTATCTTCTACAACTACAGTTAGTTCACCATCATTTACTATGCCAAAACCAACAAGAACTGGATATGAAATGGATGGATGGAATACTAGTAGCACTGCAACGACAGCAACATATACAGCAGGTCAGAAAGTATCTATAGGAAATTCTACAACATTGTATGCTATATGGTATCAATGTGCGGCAAAAATAAATACAACATATTATAGAACAGTACAAAAAGCAATTGATAGTGTTGCAACATCAACATCGACATCAACAACGGTTACAGTATTGAAAAATGTTACTGAAAATATAACGATTTTGGAAAATAAAATAATAGCATTAAATTTAAATGAAAAAACGATAAAAGGAGATGTATCAAATAAAGGAACACTAAATATTTATGGTGGAACTGTAGATGGCAAGTCTGCAAAAAAATCAAATTGTATAGCAAACATCGGAACATTAACTGTTACAAATGGAACATATAGTGGAAAAGATCAAGGAATATATAATTACTCAGGGACTACAACAGTAAAAGGTGGAACAATTAGTGGTGGAAACTGGGGTATATATGGAGATGGAATGATAATTGTTAGCGGAGGAAATAGCACAGGCTCATCTTATGCAGGAATCGGAACATGTCAGGGAACTTTAAAAATAACAGGAGGTTCATTTACTGGTGGATATAACGGAATTCGAGTATGGGACAACAATGCTAATGCAACGATAGAGATAACAAATGGTACATTTACAGGCAAAACAGATAGTGGACTTTTAGTTAAAAAAACTAAAGCGACTATTTCAGGAGGAACTTATGATGGAAAAGATGGAACAGATGGCGGATATTTTGAACAATGTAATGCTGAAATAAAAGGAGGAACATTTACTGGTAAAAATTATGGATTGAAAAACATAAATGGAACATTTACAATAACTGGAGGAAAATTTAGAGGAAATACTGAAGATGGATTCTTTAATGAAAAAGGAACATCATACATAAACGGCGGATATTTTACTGGATATAAATGGGGAATAAATTCTCCATCAGGTAAGATCTGGTACCATAGAACTGATGCACAATATAGTGATAATAAATATGTTTCATCACAAGGATGGTCAGCAGTAACAGCAAGTGATTTATCATTCTATTAAAATAATTAGATATCATAAGCAAAGGAGTTCAAAATGAAAACTAAAAAAACCAAAACAATAACAACATCAATTATAATAGCAATAATCATAATAGCAGCAACAGTTCTATATCTAAATAAAAAACAAGACACAACAGAAGAAAACACAAACTATTTAGAAATAAGCAACATAGAAGACATAAAAAACAAAACAAAAGAAATAAAAGACGACAAAGAAAAAACAGCATCAAAATACACATATGTAAAAAAATACAAACTAAACAAAAAAAGCAAGCTAGGGGAAACAGAAGGAACATACATATACTTAAGAGAATCACTAGAAGACGTAAACATATTCAAAACAGAATATGAAGTAAGTAACTCAAACCAAGTAGAAGAAACAATGTTAAATTTTACAACAATGTGTAAACAACAATTAGCACTAGACGAAAACACAATACCAGTCGAATCATATATTGTTGGAGAAGTCGAATCAAATGACCCAGTAACAGTAGCAGACTGTGTATACAAATACCAATTATTATGTACAGACACATATGAAGTAAAAGACGAAACAAACGAAGAAAATAAAAAAACATATGAAATAAACTACTACATGGACGGAAACAAACTAGCATGTGAACTAGCATATGTAATAAAACAATAAAAAAGAGGGATTAAGGGGCTATCACCCCAAATCCCTCTTTTTATAATAAATTATAACAATTAATGTAGAAAGCTGTAAGTTGTAACGGGATGTAAATTTTTAAAAATAAATATTTGAAAAAGTATTGCATACATAAACTTTTTATGTTAATATAATTACATTATATTTCAAACGATATATTTTAATTCAAAAATCAAGGTATTTCTACCAAAAAATCAAAATCAAAATCAAAAATCAAAAAAAGAAAGAAGTGATAAATCATAACAAAATTATTAAATCCCAAAAATGATTATGTGTTCAAAAGAATATTTGGGCATATAGGAAACGAAGACATAACGGCATCATTAATAAGTTCAATAGTAGAAAAGAAAATAACAAATGTAGAATTAGACAACAGCACAATCTTAGAAAAAGACTTATTAGATGACAAAGTAGGTATTTTAGACATAAGGGCTAAAATAGATAACAAAATAAATTGCAATATAGAAATGCAAGTAGTAGACCATAATAACATTGAAAAAAGAATAATGTTTTATTGGAGCAAAATGTATAGTACAAGTATAAAATCAGGAAAAGACTATGAAACATTAGAAAAAACAATAGTAATATTAATATCAGATTATGAGTTAGAATCATTAAAAGAAATACCCAAATATCAAACAAAATGGCAAATTAGAGAAGAAGAATACCACCAAGTAATCTTGACAGACGTTATGGAATTATATATAATTGAGTTACCAAAGTTCATAAAATACAAAGAAAACAAAAGGAAAGAAATGAATTCGTGGTTAAAATTTATAGAAAATCCAGAGGTGGTAAAAATGGATGAAAACGCAGAATTAAAAAAAGCCAAAAAAGAATTAGAAAAAATTAGTAATGATGAACATGAAAGATATCTAGCAGAGTTAAGAGAAAAATATATATTAGATCAAAAATCAATAGAAAGTGCTGGTTACAATAAAGGCAAAAAAGCAGGAATTGAAGAACGGTATAAAAGAAGGAGAAAAAACCGGAAAAAAAGAAGTTGCAAAAAAATTATTAGTGCAAGGTATAGATATTAATGTAATAATTCAGGCAACAGGATTAACAATAGATGAAATAAAAGAATTATAAAAATAAAAAATGTTTGAAATATAATAAAGACAAAAGCTATAGAAATAATTAGAAATCTATAGTTTTTTTGCTAAAAATTACACGTTACAAATATATTTAAAAATTAAAAATACTTGTTAAAACGTTTTTTTAAAAAACCTGTCAAATACTTGCATATTCTGTTTTTTAATAGTATAATGCAATTGTAATTAAATGTAAATTTAAAGGGGTAATATATATGAAAAACAAAGAACTTTTTGAATTAACAAATCCACAAAAATCAATCTGGTACACAGAACAATTTTACGAAGGAACAACAGTAAACAACATATGTGTTTCAGGAACACTATACGGAAAAATAAATGAAGACATATTAAAACAAGCAATCAACAACGTCGTTTTACAAAATGACAGTTTTAGAATTCATGTCATTATAGAAAATAATATTCCAAAGCAATACATATCAGACTACAAAAAATTTGACATTGATGTTGAATATATTAATTCAGAATCTGAAATAAAACAAATAGAAAAAAACGAAGCAAAATTCAAATTTAACATTGACGACTCAGACTTATTTAGGTTTAAACTTGCAATTTGCAAGGGTAATTTTGCATGCATCATTTTGACTGTAAATCACCTAATTGCCGATTCTTGGTCTCTTGGACTTGTAATTCAAGAAATTTTAAAAAATTATAATGCTCTTATTAATAACGAAAAATATGTTCCAGATACATTTTCATATTTGGAATATATTAATTCTGAAAATGAATATAAAAATAGTAAAAAATTTGAAAATGATAAACTTTTTTGGAATCAAACTTTTAGTACAATTCCTGAACAGGCTACTATCCCATGCTCAATTAATAGCACAAAAAGTGCGTCTTACAATGCTAAAAGATTAGGCTTTGAACTTGATAAGGAAATTGTATCTAAAATCAATAGCTTTTGCAGAGAAAATGGTATTTCTACATTTAATTTCTTTATGGCGGTATTCTCTATTTACATTGGACGTGTATCTAATATAAATGATTTTGTTATTGGTACGCCTATTTTAAACCGTTCTAATTTTAAAGAAAAACATACTACAGGTATGTTTATTAGTACAGTACCAGTTAGATTTAACAACATAAATAAAGGTTCATTTAAAGAACTTGCAAATTCAGTTGCAACAAAACTAATGGGAATATTAAGACACCAAAAATACTCATATAACGCCATTTTGGAAGACATACGTAAAGAAAATGGTAATATACCAAACTTATATAATATTACAATTTCTTATCAAATTACAAAAGCATTTGACAGTTCTTTAGGTAATTACAAAACAGATTGGATTTTTAACAATTATTGTGCTAATGATTTTAATATTCATATTTATGACATTAATGACACAGGTAATTTACTTATTGACTATGACTTTTTAGTTGATAAATATACCAAAGATGACGTTGTTAATATAAATAATCGTATTATTTATATGATTGGTCAAATTTTAGACAATAGCAATATTAATTCCCGTGACATTGAAATTATTACACCTGAAGAAAAAAACAAAGTCATAAATGTTTTTAATGATACAGCAATTGAATACTCTAAAAATAAAACAATTGTTGATTTGTTTGAAGAACAAGTTAAAAAAACACCTGATAGTATTGCAATTGTCTCAAATGGAAAAAAAATCACTTATAAAGATTTAAATGCAAAGGCAAACCAATTAGCCAATTATTTAAATTCCTCTAATGTAAAATCTGGAGATATTGTTGGTATTATGACAAATCGTTCTATTGAAATGATAATTGGTCTAATTGCTATTTTAAAATCTGGAGCAGCATATTTACCCATAGACCCAGATTATCCTTTGCAAAGAATATCATACATGTTAGACAATAGCAAATCAAAAATTATTCTTGTTAATAATCAAACATCTGATTTAATTGAGGAAAATTATAAAAAAATAAATATCTTTTTAGAACAAGATTTATATAAAGCAGATTCAAAAAAAGAAAATTTAAATATTAAAATTTCACCAGAACAATTGATGTATTTAATTTATACATCAGGTTCTACAGGCAACCCAAAAGGAGTTATGATATCTCATAAAAATGTACATAACTTTATAGTTGGAATGAAGCAAAATATTGACTTTAACCCAAATAAAACAATGGTATCTTTAACAACAATTTGCTTTGACATTTTTGGTTTAGAACTTTGGTGTTCTCTAACAAATGGATTAAAAGTTGTTATTGCCAATGAATTTGAACAAAAAGATGCATCAGCATTTAATAGATTATGTTTAAATAATGATGTATCTATGATACAAACAACACCTTCTAGATTTTTAGCATTTTTAGAAGATTCATCATGTTTAGAGTACCTAAAAAATATGACAGATATTTTAATTGGAGGAGAATCATTACCAGAAAATTTATTAGTTAAATTAAAACACCTTTCAAATGCAAATATTTACAATATGTATGGACCAACAGAAACTACAATTTGGTCAACAATGAAAAATTTAACTAAAAACAGTAATATAACAATTGGTAAACCAATTGCAAACACTCAATGTTATATTTTAGACCCAAACCAAAAAATCCTACCACCATATGTTGTTGGTAATTTATATATTGGTGGAGATGGTGTTTCAAGTGGATATTTTGGAAGACCAGATTTAACTTCTGAAAAGTTCATAAAATATATAGACAATAATGTCATATATAATACAAATGATTTGGCATATTATACTTATAATGGTGAAATTGTTCATTTAGGTAGAGCAGATTTTCAAGTAAAAATGCATGGTTACAGAATTGAACTAGGAGAAATTGAAAACACAATTTCTGTTTTTGACAATATCACATCTTGTGCAGTTGGATGTCCAACTTTAAATAATAAAAAAATACTATGTGCATATTACACATCTTCAGAAGAAATAAATATAAACGATTTAAAAGCACATTTACTAAAAAGCCTACCAACATATATGATTCCTAGCCACTTTGTAAATATGGAAAAACTACCACATACACCAAATGGCAAAATTGACAGGAAAGCATTAGATGCTGTAACTTTAGAAGTAGACAAAAATGTCGTACTACCAAAAAATGAAATTGAAAAAAAAGTTTTTGATATAATTTCAAAAATTTCCAATAACAGCAATATTAGCATGGATGATGACCTTTTCAGTATAGGTTTAGATTCTATAGGAATTATTCATTTATCAGCTAAAATTGAGCAAATATTTGGTATTACCACATCAATTAGAGACCTATATAACACACATTCTTTAATTGATTTAGCAAATTTGATTACAAGTTCTAATCAATCAGGTTTGGGGCACATTGAAAAAACAGTAAAAAAATCATACTATCCATTATCTTCTTCTCAAAAATCAATGTTTTACGCAGCACAAATGGATAAAGACTCAACTGTTTACAATGTATCATGTGGATTTTTAACTGATACAATTTTAGACGCAAATAAAGTAAAATCATCTTTTGAAAAAATTATAAAATTACAATCTAGTTTTAGGACAAGTTTTTCAATTATAGATGGTATTGCGTGCCAAGTTGTATTAGATGACGTCCCATTTGATATAGAAATTAATTATGATACAGAAGCAAACAAACAAAATATATTAGATAATTTTGCAAAACCCTTTGATTTATCAAATGCACCACTATTGCGTGTAGCTGTATATTACCTAGATAATGAGAAAACAATGATTTTAATTGATTCACATCATATTGTAATGGACGGTTCATCACTTTATATTATGATGGATGAATTTTGCAAACTTTATCAAGATAAAGACATTAAACCATTGAATATTGAATATATTGATTATGCAGTATCTGAAGACGATTTTATAAATAGTGATAAAATTTCAGATATTGAGAACTACTGGCTTTCAAAAATCAATACCAAAGAATTACCAATTTTAAACTTACCATATGATTATGCAGTATCAAATGTAAAATCATTTAATGGGTCTAGTGTAGACTTTTGTGTAGACTCCTCAATATTTAAAAAAGTTAACAACATTGCAAAAAAATACAGAGTATCACCTTTTACATTTTTCATTAGTGTATTTTATGTTGTACTTTATAAATATACTGGTCAAAGTGATATAATTGTTGGTACACCTGTAGATTCAAGGATGTACTCTGAGTTAAATAACATGATAGGAATGTTTGTTAATAACACATTATTAAGAAATAAGATAAACTCTAGTTCTGAATTTTCTAATTTCTTGTTTGAAACACAGGATTTAATAAAAGAAGCACTGTCAAACCAACCATATCCATATAATGAATTGATAAGCAAATTGAATTCACCTGCAAACTCATTATTAGATGTTGTGTTTACATATCAAACACCACATGATAAAAAATTCAAAATAGATGATTATAGTTTTAATATTGTAAGACCAAATACTACAACATCTAAATTCAATTTACTACTAGAAGTTGTACCAGACATGAATGTCATAAGAGTAGAATATAATACAGACCTATTTAAATATCAAACAGCTGAAAGCATTTTAAAACATTACTTGTTTGTATTAAACAGTTTAATTAATAATCAAGAACAAGTTATTAGTGATATAAATATTATCACCGACGAAGAAAAAAATATGCTAAATGAATTTAACAATACTGCTGGACCTATAAATTCTGATACTGTTGTATCAATTTTTGAAGAGCAAGTTGAAAAAAATCCAAATAACATTGCTTTGATTTGTGATGATGTTTCTTTAACTTATAGTGAGTTAAACGAAAAGGCTAATAGTTTAGCGCATTACTTAATTAGCAAAGGTATTGGTAGAAATGATAAAGTTTGTATTATGACAAATCGTTCTTTGGAAACTATAGTATGTATGCTTGGTATTTCTAAAGCAGGTGCTGCATTCTTTAATGTTGACCCTACATATCCAATTGAGCGTACAAAGTATTATTTGGAAGATAGCCAAACTAAATATGTTTTAACACAAAAATCTTTAAGAGAACGTGTTGAAAGCATAGAGAATTGTATTGAGATTGATTTATCTAATGATGAGATTTATGGAAAAATTTATGATAATCCAAATGTAACTGTATTGCCTGAAGATTTATCCTATGTAATTTATACTTCTGGTTCTACTGGAACACCTAAAGGTGTTATGCTAAATCAGGTTGGTTTTGCTAACATGACTAAGGCAATGACAAAAGTTTTGGATTATTTAAAAGAAGGTAATAAACATACTATTGTGTCTGTTACTTCAACACCTTTTGATATTTTTGTTTATGAAATTATTGTTTCATTAACACATGGTTTAAAGGTTGTTATGGCAAATAATGCCGAACATAGAAATCCTAAGTTATTAGATGCTTTGATTAAAAAATATAATGTTGATGTTATGACTGTTACTCCTAGTTTAATGAAAATAAATTATGATAACAGAGAGCCTGATACTGCCTTGGCTTTAGTTAAAAATATGGTATTTGGTGGTGAGCCTTTACCTGAAAAATTTGTTAAAGATTTAAGGGCTTTGGCTGATGATATTACTATTTATAATATTTATGGTCCAAGCGAAATTACTGTACTTTCTAATGTTCAAAACTTGGATGGTGAAACTGAAATAACAGTTGGTCCTCCAATTATGAATACTCAAATTCATATTTTGGACAAGAATATGAATCAGGTTCCAATTGGTGTAATTGGAGAGATTTATATTTCTGGTATTCAAGTTGGTCTTGGATATATTGGTAAGCCTGAAATGACTGCATCAAGATTTATGGATAATCCTTTTGGACCTGGAAAAATATATAAATCTGGTGATATTGGTAGATGGACTTTTGATGGTAAAGTTCAATGTTTAGGAAGAGTTGATAACCAAATTAAGTTAAGAGGTTTAAGAATTGAACTTGGTGAAATTGAAAATATTATGGCAAATGTTCCTGGTGTTTCTGCATCAGTTGTTAATAAAATTGAGATGGATGGAAAAGAGGTTTTGTGTGGTTATTATGTTGCAGATTCTTCTGTTCTTCCAGATACAGTTAAACTTACTCTTAAAAAAGCATTGCCACCTTATATGGTTCCATCATATGTTATCCGTTTGGATAAAATGCCTTATACTATCAATCGTAAAATTGATAGAAAGTCATTGCCATTACCTAGCCTACATAGGAGTATTTCAACAAAAACTGTAAATATTGATGAGTTAAATACTAATGAGGAAAAATTATTACAAATTTGGAAGAATATTTTAAAGGTTGATGATATTACTGTAAATGATAATTTCTTTGATATCGGTGGTGATTCTATTGGTGCTATTCAAATGCAAATTGAGGCTATTAAATATGGTTTAAAATTTGAATATGCAGATATATTCAATTATCCAACTATTAAGGAATTGTCTAATAAGTTGCCAAGTTCTGAAATTAATTTTATTGAGGATTATGATTATGATAAAATTAATAGTGTTCTTGCTAGAAATACTTTAGATAATTTATCTAGTATTGTTCCTGCAACTATTGATAATATTTTATTAATTGGAACTACTGGATACTTAGGGGCTCACATAATTGATGAATTTATGAAACAAAATTCTGGAATTATTTATTGCTTAACTAGACCTAAAAACAATGTTGACCCTACTTCAAGATTGAAACAAACTTTGAATTTCTATTTTGGAGATAAATATTCAAATCAATTTTCTAAGAGAATTCGTGTTGTTGAAGGTGATATTTCTAAAGAAGGTTTGGGCTTATCTACTTCGGATTATGATTTAATTAGAAATAATATTGATGTTGTTATAAATTCTGGTGCAATTGTTAAACATTATGGTTTAAAAGGTCAATTTGATGATATTAATGTTTTGGGAACTCAAAATGTTGTTGATTTTTGTAAGAAAGAAAATAAACGTTTATTACATATTTCAACTATGAGTGTTTCTGGTAGTGGTGAAAAGGAAGAGGCTATTGAGGAAACTCCTGAAAATATCAACTTTAAAAAGCAATTTAGTGAGACTAATTTATTTGTTGGTCAAAAATTAAAAGGTGTGTATACAACAACTAAATATAAGGCAGAACTTATTGTGTTAGAGGCAATTTACGATGGATTAAATGCACAAATTTTAAGACTTGGTAATATTACTAATAGATATAGTGATGGTGTTTTCCAACAAAATGTTGATAATAATGCTTTTGCTAAGAGAATCAAGTCATTTATTGAAATTGGTGCAGTTCCAAAATATATGCTTAAACATGCTATCGAACTAACACCTGTTGATTTGGCTGCCGAAGCAATTGTTAAAATAATGAATCATGATAGTAATTGTAATGTATTCCATATTTATAATACAAAACTTATGACTATAAAATTGCTTTTAGAAACTCTTGATTCTTTGGGTCATGAAATTATACCTATGTCTGACGAGATGTTTGCTTATCTTATTACTGGTATTCTTTCTGATAATGAGAAAAAGAAATGCTTGTCTGGTATTATTTATGACTTGGATGAGAGTAAAAAACTTACTTATACATATAATGTAAGATTACATGCTAATTTTACTGATGAATATTTAAAACGTGTATCTTTTAGTTGGAAAGATATTGATGCTGACTATATTATTAGATACATGAAGTACTTTGAAAAAATAGGTTTTATACCTGGAGGTGATACAAATGAATAATTTCGGCTTGAGTTTCTGGCTTTTGGTACTTTCTACACTTTTGACTGTTGTAATGTTTGTTTATATTTCTTGTCAAAAAGATAGAAAGCAGTTACACAATGTTTTTTGTTTAAACTTGTTTTGCTCTCTTATAATTTCTGTTGGGGTGCTTTGCCAAGCCGTTTGTAATTACTTTTTTTCAATACCATCTATTTGGTTTGAAAACATTATTTATATTGGAACCTGTTTCTTACCTTTAACAGTGTTCTTTACGAGTTTAATATTTACAAATACAAAAATAACATTTAAAAAGTCTTATTTGTTATTGCTTGTAATACCTATATTATCTCTTATTGTATTGTGGACAAATGATTTACATCATTTGTTCTATATACAATATTCATCATCTTTTACAGATACTATTTATGGACCATATTTCTATGTACATTCTGTTTATACTTATCTTTTATTGATTATTGGTATTGGTCGTTTACTTATATTTTCAATTAGGAATGCTGGATTCTTTTCTAAACAGTCTTTATTGATTAGTATTGGTTTGGCTTGTCCTGTTATTGTAAATGTTTTAGGTTCTTTCTTAAAATTGATACCTATGACTGTTTTCGTAACACCAATTTCATTTTCAGTATCAATTATATGTTTTGCTTTGGCAATATTTAAGTTTGACTTTTTGGGAATTGCTCCTATTGCTTTAAGGAAAATTGCGGACAGGATGTCTGATAGTTATTTAGTTTTGAATGATGATGGAACTATAACAGATTTTAACCAAACTTTTTTGGTTACATTTAAGATTAAAGATATTGCATTAAGAGGTCAAAATTTTGATGAGTTTTGCAAAAGTAATAAAATAAATTATGGGAAAATTAAAAATGCCATTGCTAAAACAAAAGATTCAAAAAAGACTGTTTCTTTTGAATTCCATGCGCGCAGAATCCATAAAATCTTTTCTGTTGAAGTTAATACTATTTATTCAGATGGTGTGTCTTTGGGAACATTAATTTTGTTTAAAGATATTACTCAACATATTGAAGATATGGAGACTATTAAAAATAATCAAGATATTTTAATGGAAAGAGAGCGTTTAGCATCACTAGGACAACTAATAGGAGGTATTGCCCACAACCTAAAAACACCTATAATGTCAATCTCTGGTGCAGCAGAAGGCCTAACAGACCTAGTAAAAGAATACGACTCATCTATCGACGACCCTGAGGTCAATAGCCAAGACCACCATGATATTGCAAAAGACATGAATGAATGGATAGTCAAAATCAAAGAATACACAGAATATATGTCAGACATTATCACAGCCGTTAAAGGACAGGCAGTCACCCTATCTGAAACCGATAATATATCTTTTGACATTGACGAACTCGTAAAAAGGGTAGATATTTTAATGAAACACGAACTAAAAAATGCGTTGATTTATATGAATGTTCAAATGAACGCTCCTAAATCTACTAAAATACATGGTGATATTAATAGTTTAGTCCAAGTTATTAATAATATGATATCTAATGCCATTCAAGCATATAATGGTAAAACAGAACAAAACATAGATTTAATTTTAAACAAAGTAGACAGCAACTTAGTCATATCAATCAAAGACTATGGATGTGGTCTACCTCAAAAAGTAAAAGAAAAATTGTTCAAAGAAATGATTACAACTAAAGGCAAGAATGGTACCGGCCTTGGTTTATATATGTCATATTCAACTATTAAAGCGCATTTTAATGGTAATATTACATTTGAATCTGAAGAAGGAAAAGGTACTACTTTCAATATTATTTTACCTTTATAAAAAAAGGGATTAGGGGACGAAAAAACTGGGATTAGGAGAAGGGTCTTCAATCCTAGCAAAAAAAAACGGGATCGAAGACCCGTCCCCTAATCCCGCATTTTTTAATAATTATTTTTTATTCTTTCAATTTCATCATAATGATTTTCCAAAATATCTAAGAAAACATCATCTAACTCAGGATCAAACTGAGTACCTCTGCATCTCTTAAACTCAGAAATAACTACATCCAAAGGAAGAGAATCCCTGTAACTACGTTTGGAAGTCATAGCATCAAACGTATCAGCAATAGCCGCAATTCTAGCAAAATAAGGAATATCCTCGCCCTTTAATCTACCAGGGTAGCCATTACCATCATATCTCTCATGATGATGTTTAACAATAGGAACAATATTAGCAAAAATCTTAGCAGAAGACAAAATATGTGCACCAATAGCAGGATGATTTTTAATCTCCGAATACTCATCATCAGTAAGCTTAGACTCTTTCCTTAAGATACTATCTGGAATTCCAATTTTACCAATATCGTGGAATAAACCACCAACTTCTAAGTCATGTAAATCACTATCAGAAAGTCCCAAATGTTTTCCTATTAAAACAGAATATTGAGAAACACGGTCAGAATGACCCCTTGTATATGTATCTTTTGCCTCAACAGTATATCTCAAAGTTTGAATAGTAGACAAATAAGCCTCTTCAAGTTTTTCATTTTTATTTGCTAACTCTTCATTAATTTTTTTAATTTCATTCATTTGAGCAATTGATTTTATTCCAGATTCAATTAATAAAAGCAATTGATCAAATTTATCACTTTTTTCGCAATAACCTTGAATATCTAATCTTCGGATGGTTTCTAAAGGCGGTGCTAAATCCTTGTGACCTGTCAATAATAAAATATACAATTCCTTGTTGAATTTTCTTATTTCCTCAACAACTTGGTCACCATGAATAGGCGTCATTATAAAGTCTAGCAACATTAGATCATAATGTTCTGTTTTGACTTTTTCTATTGCTTCCATCGGATCTGTAACTCCAGTAAAATCATAGCCTGAACGTTTTAAAAATATAGAAAGTGAATCTACAATTCCTTCTTCGTCATCTACTGCTATAATTCTATAATTGTTATTTTCATTAACAACTTTTTGCAATCCTTTTCTCATATAATCATCCTCCATTCTGTCAGTTTTTTCTGACTTCATGTTTATGCTCTTTATATGGTCATTATATTAGTAAAATTAATAAAAAGCAAGTCTTTTTTTAAATTTTTTTAACTCGACAAAAAGAACTATAAAATACACAGATTATTTCAAAAAACAATTATCATACCACTACTACACCAACAATTTACATAAAAAATAATTAACATAAATTGACTTTTGCACAAAAATTTAGTATAATATAAACATAAAACGTTCAGAAAAGGAGAAAACAACATGAGAAAGACAAAAGATGTAGAAGCAATGTCAAAACGGAATGGAATATTATTCTATTCTAATAAAGATCCAATGATTGGTTATGTCGCAGAAAGAGATGAAAACGGAAAGATAAAATGTGATAAAACATTTGTATTATTTGAAAAATATAAAAACTTAAAAAATTATCAGGAGGAAAATAAAGGAAAAGCATATATAAGAACAAAAAATGGAAAAGAAAGAGCACATGCAAGATATCATGCAGCAGAACATATGGTAATTAACGCATACTACAAATTGCAAAGAGTACCAACAATTGAAGAAACCAAAGAATCATCACGGTTTTCAAAAAATTGTGGCAGTAGAGAAATAATCTGTAGAATTTGGACATATTCATTAGCGAGTCTAGAAATGGCATTTATAGCAAGTAAAAGTGCTATAGTATATTTTGTTATATTTATAGGGACAATATATTTTTCAAATCTAGCCAAACGCAAAGGATGGCTTAGATTTCTACAAATATTTATAACAACATCGCCATCAGATGAAGAAATAGAAGTGGCAGTAGAGGGGATAAAATATTTTGAGAAAATGGAAGAGCAATTGTCTAAAGAAAGTTATTACATGGAAATAGCAGACATAACCGAAAAAATCAAAAATGAATTACAACTGTAATTCAGAAAGAAAAATTTTAATT
>ULRX01035911.1_pt1 | contig 20186 bp, 6 predicted proteins | sample 1955871 | NCBI WGS metagenome assembly ULRX01 (sample SAMEA4835695, study PRJEB28245) | human gut metagenome | biome: gut microbiome; material: fecal sample | place: Denmark | collected 2008 | reverse complement strand
GGGTTACTTTCGTTATCCTGTCCGACTGCCGCTACTGTATAAAAATACGGGACTTCATTTTCCGCAGTGGTATCCGTAAATGTCGTGCTTTCTGATGTTCCAATCTCTGTATAGCCTTCTGCACGCTGTGTTGAACGGTAAATTCTGTAGCTGACAGCTTCCGGCACAGCAGACCATGTAACCGTATTTGCTGCATTTCCGGATTCTGCACCAATAGACGGTGCTGTCATCGGCAGTACAAAATGTACAGACGAAGTTTCCATAGAATTGCTTTCCTGTCCGCCGCAGACACCTGTAATTCTGAACTGATAGTCACCTGAATTTTCCGGTACATAGCTGTAAGAAGTTTCAGCGGTGGTATCCAGCTCCTTATAAGTTACGCCGTTATCCTGTGATACCTCTACGCGGTACTTTCCGTCTAACTGCGCACCCTCACCGCTCCATGATACCGTAATGGAAGAACGGTCCTCTGAAATTACCGGTGTATTTACTCCTGTAACAGCCGGTGCTGTTCCGGCATCTTTATAATAATCCTTCTGATTATATAAAATGTTGCCCTCAGCATCCTTTGCCACCCAGTTGGTAATTTCCACATCGGCGCCAACCAGTGCCAGTCCGTATGATACGGCATCTTCTGCTGTCAGTGTCATATCCTTCCACTTGAATTCCTTTTTATCTGAATACGTCTTATTGCCGTTAGCATCGACAAGCAGCGGCTTACCAAGACTTTCAAATTCGGCAAGATAGCCGTTTTCGGTTCTTGTAAAGGTTACGTTATATTTATTATCTGCTGCCACCTCATACTTTGGTGAACCGTTTCCGGCTTTTCCAGTGCCTTTCATCCAATAGCCCGAAAGTGCATCGGTTCCAACCGATGAATCATAGCCCCTGAATCCCAATGAAGCAAACGCATATTTACCCGAAGTCTGGAATGCACCGACAAAAACACCCGTCCTTTTTGCATTCTGACCCGTAATCGAATAATCCTTAATTTTAAGAGTCATGGACATAGATGCAAATGCATCATTTTCCGGCAGTAAAATGTAACTTGTATTGACTCCTGCATCACCTGTACTCTGTGTAATATATCCGCTTTCTGCAGACTGTTCTGCTTTCATTACAGAACCCGCCCCGGTAACAGTTAGCAAATCTGAACCGGATACCTGCGGCTTATATCCGCTTTCCTCCTGACCTGAATTATCCCTATTCTGGTCATACAGTACATTTCCTGACATATCGGAAAGCACCATATCCGTCACTGTGACGTCCGCACTGTAAACTGCCAGTCCGAACTGTGCCATAATATCCGGTGTCAGCGCAGAATCCGAAGCCTTAAAAGTCTTTTCATTGACAGTTTCACTGCCTTCCTCCTGAAATGTGGCATAATAGGTATTGTCTGCTTTCTTTTCAATGCTTACCGTATAAACAGCCCCTTCTGTCCATGCCTGCTTCGGACTTCCGTTTCCAGCCTTGCCGGAAACTTTCAGCCAGTACGGTGATACGGCATTTACATCACCTGTACCTCTGAATCCGATTGAATTATAAAGGTAATCTCCGTCCGGCTGGAATGCACCGGCATACACGCCGGAATATTTTCCATTGCTAAATGAATTGACCTTTAATTTCAACGTCATTTTTGCCGCTTCTTTCGACTGTGGGAATAAAATGTAGGAAACATTTTTCCCTGCCGTTCCCTTATTTCCAACCATACTTGCAGATTCTGCGGTCTGGCTGATTGTCATACTGCCTGCATCCTGTGTCACGGTTACATCTTCCGTATCGCCGTAGGTCTGCAATGTATAATCAATTTTAACATCTTCTTCTGCCTGTGCTGAAATTGTAAGCTTTACACCGGATGTCAGCCTGTCTGCCTTTACAACAATATCTCCGGTTTTGGCATCATAGGTATAATCCTGCTTTGCAAGAACATTTTCTCCTGCTTTAATTTCAATTGCATCCGGAAGATGATATCCGCTGTCTGCCGTAAGCTGCGTTGTAAAATCTGTACCGACTGCCGCATAATCCGCACCGCTTGTTGTAATGTGTTCAAGGTTATAGTCAACATCTGTAAATTCTTCATGAATCGCAATATTTGAAAACTTTGCCGTGCTTAAATTTTCAAGGCTGTTTGCCGCTTTATTCGCATCTACGGCAAATCCCACATAAATGTCTTGTGCCATTTCAATAGTCTTTGAACCGACCTTTGTCCACGTTACACCGTCATCAGATGCATATCCTGTAAAGGTATCGCCGCGTCTTATCAACTTAAACCATGTTCCGTTAAAGTCTGCACCGCTCTTAAAATGCAAATCCCTTACCAGTGGTATTCCCGCTTTTTCTGCACTTGCAGGCGAATCAATCGTTTCAGAAATATCCGAAATTTTACCGTTTGTTTCAAGTCTGCTTGCAAGATAGGTTGACCATGTGGTTTCATTGCTGATTTTAACCATTGACATACCGAGTGCCGCCGTCTTTGAACCGCTCTCTAAGCTTTCACGGAACATCACACCGGTAAATACATGGTTGTCAACGGTTGTTGCTGAATCCAGTTTTGTAATAATTTCTGCATCACCTTTGACAAGCTGATACGTATACTGAAAATCATCGGTTGTGGCATCTGCATAGGTACTGCCGGATACGCAGCCTTCTGATGCGCCTAATTTTCCGGCACCTTTCACTGTCATCACACCATTTTCCAAACTTGCATTTCCCGCTACACCCGGATTGCCAATATCAGTGCTTGTCCACTCGCCTGTGCCAGCTGTGCTGTTAATATGCAGCTTCGATACAGATGACTGGGTCTGATTGCCATCATTATCATAGGCTCTAGCGGTGATATTGTACGTGCCGTCTGTCAACCCCGTATAATCAAAGGTAAATGGTGCGGTATCTGCTGTTCCGACAAGCTGTATACCATTGTAAAATTCTACCTTTGCAATGCTTCCCCCATTGTTTGCCTTTACATCAGCTGTCACTGTTACTGTCTGTCCTTCATCATACTGTGCATTATCCTGTAAATCAAGGGTAATATCCGGATTTGGTGCCGTATAACCGGACTGCTCTACATTTTCAACAAGTCCGTTAAAATATTCTTCTACGTAGGCATATCCGGTTGCCGAATTGATTTTCTTGGAATCACTTGCATCATTCGGATTTAAGCCATGTGCCGTTTCCCATGTATCCGGAATTCCGTCCATATCTGTATCAAATGAAGCAGCCCGTACAGATTCTTTTGCCGGATAGCCGCCGACCTCATCTTCTGTATTCACATATCTTCCCGAATCTGTCCGCGTTTCGGCTACAACTCTCGCATCAATGGCATCACGGTACGGATAGGTCGCACCCGCCTGCGCAAGCACCGGTTCATAACAGTCCGCAGCACTTGTCACGGTGGCACTGTCAAATCCTTCTGCCGTATACGGTGTTTCTGAAACTACAGTTTTATTGGCTCCTTCTGTCACGCCTGACATTTTTGAACCTTTTGCATTGTCAGCGGTAATTTCAGCATTGCCGTCCATGTAGTTGCCGTTTACATAAAATCCGCCCGGTTTTGTGGCTTCACCCATATCAATGACCTGATACCGAACCTGTTCTCTCGTTCCCTGTCCCGGTTTTAAGAAATTGTTGATAAAATTGGTATACGCATAACCACCACCATAGCAGGTGTTATATCCCCAGTTATAAAGAACATTATTGCTTAACTGCAGTGTTGCCGTACTGCCTCCATCCTTTGTCGGATCGCCCATGCATCCGCCGCCGATTCTTGGATTTCTCGATGTATGATTCGCAATCAGGTTATTCTGAAACAATACATTGTCGCCACCAAAAATACCGCCATATCCGTGACGGCCTTTGGAATGTCCTGAAACAGTCAGACTTTCCGATACGATACACCACTGTACTGTTCCGTCCTGTCCGCGGTAAGTTGAAACTGTTTCATCGGTATTCCAGCTAAACGAACAGTGGTCGATCATAAAAGTCTTATTATCCCTTCCCCAGAGTGCATCCATGGAATCTCCGCCGGTATGTACATTTGCCGCACCCGGACGGAAACGCATATAACGGATAATCAGATTTTCAGAATTGCTGATATTTGTATCCCAGCCGGACAGGGTAATACCATCCCCCGGTGCTGTCTGTCCTGCTACGGTAATATTTTTTCTTTCTTTAAAGGTCAGTGTCTGCTTTAATTCTATCGTACCACCCACATTAAATACAATCATCGTTCCGCCTTTATCTTTGGCAAATTCTTCGATGCCATAACGCAAAGACCCTTCTACCGGTGTTTCGCCTTTTCCGTAATCCTCCAGTGTTGTAACGACATACACATCATATCCTCGTCCGCCGGTTGCAAATCTTCCACCGCCTTCTGCGCCTGCAAATGCAAGCAGGGTGTTATTTTCCGCCCCATATGCAAATGTTCCCGCCGGCAGGGATATGCCTGATGTTGCCATCAGTCCTGCCAGTGCAAATGCCGTTGCCCTTTTTACGTGATGTCTGTTCGCCCTTCTCCGCTGTGCGCGGTTTTGTATCTTCTGATTCATTACTAACCCTCCAAATAAATATTTTCCATGATATCAGGGTCAAAAGGTCTAAACCGAATGAGCTTGCTCATAGGTGGGTGCTTTTCTCCCCAACATCTTCCCATATATGTATCATAATCTTTCACCCCGGCATTTCAAAGATACAATCCATTTTTGTGCAAAATGTATCTTTTGCAATTATTTTTTGTAAAAGTTTTTTGCAAAATATCTTGTTTTTAGTTTTATTTTTCGTTATGATAGACGTGCAGGGTACAATTTTTCATCGTACAAAATGTACTCTGTGTGAAAACAAAGAAATTGGAGTAGTGTGAAAAAGCCTTAAATCAAAACTTTTTCGCACGGCTATATTGTTTCCGAGCGAAAACAAATAGCCATGATTGCAGATGAGAAATCGCCTGCGCGAATTTCTCATCGCATCTACGCGACAAAGTCGCTCAGAAATGGAGTAGTATGAATGAGCAGTTATTAATATATGGGATTTTACATGAAGCATTTACACGGACAAGTTATGCACCGGAACCGGAAACCGCAGATTTACTGCACCTCCGCTTTCCGTATCCGTTTTTTTGTATCGCTGCATTTTCACTGTCTAGTACATATAAAGCAGAAACAGATTCTTACCGGCGTACACTGGTTTCCATCATTCCAAAATACACCGCCGGACTGGCAGAATTTCCAACATTCTTCTATCGCACGGAAAATCATGAATTTTTACTGCTTTTTAATTATCCTGAAGAATTTGAGCCAGACATCTATATTAAGCAGTCTTATGAATATTTTAAACAGCGGCACAACTGCACAGTCTTTTGGGGCATCAGCCGTCCCTGTGTCAGCCTGTCCGAATTTATCTTTGCAAAAAAAGAGGCGCTGACTGCGCTTTCATTTTCGCTGACGGACAGCCATGACGATATTACCGTGTATTCTGACCAATTGTTTTTTACTGCGGGAAATGCAGATCGCTGTTTCTATCCACAGACTGCCGCGGATTTATTAATAAAGGGCATAAAAACCAACAACATTGATTTGATTCGATTTATCCTGACCGTTCTTGAAGATGAAAATACACGGCTTCGCTCTTTTTCTCCCGGACAGATGATTGCTGGGCAAATGCTTGCCCTTCATAATGCTGTAACTGCCACCTTTTGGAGTCTGAATCCGGTAAAGTACGGTTTTTCAGAACAGCTATTTGCTTTCCAGCAGGAAATTATCAGCTGTCAGGGTGATTTTGAATATTATTTTTCACACCTGCATGACCTGTGTCTTTCGGTCAGCTCTGTACTTGCCGGGCAAAGAGTGAGCAAAAAGAAGGAACTCGTTCAGGAAACTGCCGATTTTATCCTGCAAAACTATGCCGATGCCAACTTAAATCTTTCAGGTACGGCACAGCATTTTCAAGTTTCCGAAGGCTATCTTTCGAGTATTTTTAAGGAACACGCCGGTATCTGTTTTGCGGAATACCTTGAAAAATGCCGCATTGAAAAAAGCTGTGTTTTGCTGTCGGACACTGCCTCGACAATTGAACAGATTGCCGAAGATGTCGGCTATAACAGTGTGTATTCTTACCGCCGTGCCTTTAAGCGGCTGTTTCATATCAGTCCGTCCGCTTACCGGGAACAGAAACTGCCGTAAAAAACAAAAATACTCCGAAACAAAAATACCCCTCAGGGACTGTCAGATTTTATCGCTGACAGTCCCCGCGGGGCTTTTCTTTGCTTTTGAACCGACAATGCCTGTTCCGCTTAATGCCAGTAAGGCAAACAGCCATGTAACAGGGGTACTGTCACCGGTTTGGACAGGCGCACTCTGCGGCTGTTCCGGCTGTGCTTCTGCCTGTGCCTGCTGTGCTTCGGATACATCTTCTTTTTTCTGTATCGTCACCTCAACACGGTTGCCATCGGCGTCCACTGCCGTAACCTTTACCGGCTGATTACTTCCCTGTATCGTATAGATTCCATTATCCGCCGTAAGCTGTTTATCTCCTGCAAATACTTTCTATAAATTATCATCTTCCACCGTAAACTTTACATTTTCACAATAAATGCCGCCGTCGCTGATTCCGATAAATACAGGCGGCTGTGTGACTTTCTGCACATAAACCTGTACATTTGCCATAGCTGTGTTTCCGGCTTTATCAGTAATCTTTGCATAAACAACCATTCTGCCGTCCGGCTCTACCGTAAATTCTTTTTTGTATAAATTCCACTTTCCGTTTGGCAGTGCATTTAACTGTTCTACACTCTGCTCACCCTCTGCAACATAGTAGACAATATTTGCAATGCCTGTTCCGGTATCGTGTGCCGTAATCTCTACTTTCTGTGTCTTATTAAAGAACTTTCCGAAAGTTATCTGATTCAGCCACTTGTTCCATGTCATGTCCGATATCGTAATACTGCCTTCCGGGATACCTACCACATAGCCTTCGGCACTGACTGCTTTAACCGTAACAGTCTGATTGCCGGTATTTAAAATTTGTATCTGCTTTCCTGTCGCCTGTCTTTCCTGACCGTAGCCTTCTTCCACAGTACCCAGCCTTTTAAACGGTATTTTTTCTTCATACACCTTTCCTCCTTAAATCCTCACATAGTTCTTTTGTATCATCATATTCTATTTATAGTTCTATTATATCATAATGTTTTTTATCTATATATCTAATTTTGTAACAAAAAATGACCTCCGGTCGTCAGATTTTTGCTTTACTTCTAACGACCGGAGGTCTGCTTCATATATTCACTATATGATTTTTATTCTTTTATTTTACTTCTTTTTTCTTTCTGCCTGCCAGCACAACGAATGCTGTCATTGCCGCAAACATCATCAGTACAAATGGAACTGCACGCATGGTGTCCGCAGTTGCAACACCTGTATCCTCTGTCTGTGCATCAGAAGTTGTTGCTGCAGAACCTTCCGTAGACGGCTGTACCGTTTGTGTCGGCTGTACTGTTGTCGGCTCTGAAACAGTCGGCTGTTCCGGTTCTGACGGTGTGGTCGGCTGTTCATTTACTGTCTGATAAACTACCGCAAACGGGCTGAATGAGGAAACTTCAACATAAAGTCCATTGTCTGTCAGCTGCGGCATCAGTGTTTCCAGACCATTTTCTGTCAAATGAAGCACTGCAAATGAGTAACCGCTCTTTCCTGTTCCTGCCGGATATTCCAAAGTAACCCCCATCTTGCCATTCTTAAATGTTACAGTCTGACCTGCTTCATCTGTCAGATTCATTTCCAGATAAGAAACACTGCTGTTTTTCAAAGTTTCCGGCATTTCATTTTCGATTGCCGCTTTCATCTGCTGTGCAGCTGTATCGTATGCCTGTCCTTCTTTTACAATATTCAGGCTCAACTTTGTATTCTTTAATACACTGCCGTCTGCACCCACAAATTCAACTGTTTCAGGAACAGTTACTGTACCGCTTCCGTTGACTGTAACCGTTGTCTTTGTTTCTGTCGGTGTTGTCGGCTCACTCGGCGTCGTCGGCTGCTCCGGTGTTGTCGGTTCACTCGGCGTCGTTGGCTGTTCCGGTGTCGTCGGCTCACTCGGCGTCGTTGGCTGTTCTGGTGTCGTCGGTTCACTCGGGGTTGTCGGTTCACTCGGCGTCGTTGGCTGTTCCGGTGTCGTCGGCTGCTCCGGTGTCGTCGGTTCACTCGGCGTCGTTGGCTGTTCCGGTGTTGTTGGTTCACTCGGTGTCGTCGGCTGTTCCGGTTTCGTTGGCTCACTCGGGGTTGTCGGCTGCTCTGGCGTTGTCGGCCGCTCCGGTGTTGTTGGCTGCTCCGGTTCACTTGGCTGTTCCGGTTCTGCCGTAACTTCCTTACCGTCTACGATAAGCTTTACATCAGAGAAGGTTACATCGGCATTTCTTGCCACGTACATGCCCACATAGACATAATCGGAATCAATAGATGTCAATTTAAAGTCAAATCCACCGGTAATTGTTTCTTCTTTCCCGAATGTGCAGGCATATCCGTCTGTACTGCTTTCAATTTTAACATCAATCACATCACCTGCTGCAATTTCATTTACACAGATTCCTCCCCGTGTTAAAGCACCACTCTTTCTCGCAAAACAGTTCCATACATTTCCCTGTTTTGATAATTTTAGTGGTCCTGCTGCCACATAATCTCCCATCATATCTTTCGTATTCATATCCAGCCATACAGCATCTCTTACCATCAGTCCAAATGAAGCCTGATCATGTACATCGTAAGATAACACTCTCATTTTAGCTGACAGTGTAAATACACTTTTTGCCGGGACTTTATAATAATACATCGCTATACCGTCAGAAGTATCCGTTATTTTTCCCTTTGTACTCTTAATATGGACTGTGTTATTTTCCAGTCCTTCAAGCACATGCGTTGCCTTTGACGGCTTACCGCCAAGGTCGCCAAATACCGAACCGCTCCAGATACCAATCTGTTTCCAAAGCTGACTGACATCTGTAACCGGAGTATATTCTGCTTCCTTATAATCCGGATTTGGCTGCAATACTTCGCTCTTTAACGGTTTTTGGGCCTCCTTAATGTGTTCTGAAAGTCCCGGAATATTCTGTTCTTTCAATATTCTTGTCATCATGTATGCATTATAACGTGCACCATAAATATTCGTATGCGTATTATCTACGCTGGTACCAGAAGACGAGGTCCATGCATGTAAATTCAATGTTTCGTCTACTCCCAGCTCATCATAAAGATTCTTTGTAAGCGTTGTCATATCCACAACGGTTATATCTAAATCTTCACCCATTTTACGAATTGCCTCGGCATAATTTCCTCCTTCAAATTTACCTGAATCCGATGTGATATGCAGATTTGAATCTTCCCATATTCCTGTTGCTGTTCTTCTGACAATCGGTGTACAAAGAACAACTGTAACGCCTTTTTCCTGCGCCGGTTTTACATAATTTACATACAGCGAATTGGCAAATGAACCTTCTGTCAAATAATTGCCATTTGGATTCGTATACCGTCCTTCATCCGCTTTTTCATCATTATGTCCAAAGCCAACAAACAGGTAATCTCCTGCTTTCATTCCCTGCATTAATGTCTGATACTGTTCTTCCTGCACATAGCTTTTTGAGCTTCTTCCTGACAATGCAAGATTTTTCACTGTGAGACTGCTATCAAAATAATGTTCTAACTGTGTTCCCCATCCATACCTTGGATAATAATAGGTGTCATTAAAACTGCATACTGTTGAATCTCCTACGGTCCATACCGTTGCCGCATTGAATGATGGAACATCCGGCTGTTCAGGTTTTGACGGCTGCTCCGGTTTCGTTGGCTGTTTTGGCACCTGTGCCGATACAAAGCTCTTACTGTCACCTGTTGTTCCACTGATTGTTTCCGGCTTTATAACCAGTTTGATAAAACATCCTGCATCCTCCTGCGTAATTGTATAGCTTTTATCCGCATAAGAAGGTACTGCCTTTACCAGTGTTTCTTCTCCTGATGGTGTTATACGATACCATTCCAATACAGAGGCATCCGCTTCTTCATTACCACTTAACGTATACAATGCCTTTAAAACAGAACCCGTTTTAAGCTCGCCTTCGATGGCAATATCTTTCACTGTCACTGCCGTGTCTGTTTCCTGTACAAAATAAAACGGCTGCCAGCCCTTAAATGTCTGCACAATATCTGCATATGGATTTTCATTCTTTACTGTGCCTGCCGTTCTAGCTGAAACATCTGCCGCACCGCTTCCTAAAACCGTCGTATTGTATTCCTGATAATTTGCATCTTCCGGTCTGGCACCACTCATTGAATTCCAGCCTACCGCTGTTACTGTATCCTTTGTCTGAAGCTTTGTATTTAAAAATGCAACCGTTGCACTGCTTCTCCATGGTCTTCCAAAATATCCTGCCGCTACATCCCATGCATCATTGGCTGACACATAACAATTTCTGAAAATGTAACCGGTCGTACTTCCATCTGCCGCAGCCGTAATATAAGCGCCCTTTTGTGTATTGCTGTATCCATAATAACTCAGTTCACAGGCATCAAATAAAACATCACCGCCGCCAAAGATATAATCGGTATTGCCATCTATGAAACAGTTCTTGAAATATGCCTGAATATTATTACCTGTATACAGTGTATCCTGACTACTGACAATTCTACACTCATAAAACTCCGACTGTGAACCTTCAACTGCAAGCGCACTTGCACGTTCTGTAGCCTCACCGCTTGCCGCATCAGAATCTTTGGTTCTTTCAAAATTCTTAATATCCGGTCCACCCGGTGTCACACCGTCTGCCAATTCTTCATCTGTAATGTATTTATTAAATGACGATTCAAATGTAATATTCTGTGCGCGAAATGCTGTTGCCGTATTTTTTATATAAACAGCCGCACCCCATTTTTGTGCAGTATTTTTTTCAAATTTGTCATACGCTGCTGCTTCTGAATAATACCCGTCAGCACCAATACTGTAGTATTCGTATCCAATACCATAATACCACGTTAACAGCACTTCTTTTTCCGGTTCATCATTAATAAATGTTACATATGGTGTATCTACAAGAACCTGCTCACGATACACCCCCGGCGCGATATGAACAGTAATACGCTCAGATTCATCAGAAGGATTCATCGCTTTACATGCTTTTACTGCTTCCCGCACTGTCTGATAATTATGCTCTTTCTGGTCATATCCGACATAAATATCCGGTACCCATTCAAGTTTTTCTTTTTTTGTCGTTAAAAATAGCAAATCTCTTGCGACTGCCTGATTTTCAACGACAATATGTGAAACAGTCTGATAGTCCCCTGCCTCTGCTTTTACTTCATATGTACCGTTACGCAGTTTAAGCTGATAACTATTTGCAGAAATCGCTGCATCATATATATACTGGTCTTCCATATTCACAAACTGTAACGCTGTCACTGTATCCGGCACATCCAAACCTGTAAATGCACCTGACACTGTGTAAGTTTCTTTTTTTACGACATGAATATTCTCTTGTGCTGATTGTGTCAGACAGATTTGCGCTGTTCCGTCCGGCTCATAATCGTTAACGCCGTTTAATGTAATCGTATATGTTACATCCGGTTCAATACTTACACTGTAAGCTCCCTGTTCATCCGGTATAAAAACAACATCTTCTTTTTCTGAATTTTGAGGTGCTTTTAAAATAACCCTTAATGCACTGGTATCATAATCTGTATCAAAGCCTGATATGTTTCCTTTTAATTCACACACATTTTTACTTTCCACAAAAAGATTCTGCTGTTTTCCGTTTATTACATCTGTATCCTGCACTGTAATATTTTTACACGCATCTGTGAAACCAAATCCCACATTTTCTGTAAGAACTGCCGTATATGTATATCCCGGTGTCAGGGAAACTTTATACATTCCATTTTTAACCTTTGCCTGCACTTCTTCCAGTGTTTCCGTATTTATAAATTTTACGCCATATTCTGCAATATCCGTACCTGCTATATCTACAGTTCCTGTTACCTCAACCGGAGGAATCTGTAAAATTCTGTGGTATACCGGTTTTACATTTGTCGTACTTCCAACATAAATCTGATACTGTCCACTGTACTGTGCAATAAATTCATACCGTTTACAGGCTGCATTTCCAATATCTGCTGTATCGTCCTGTGTTCCCTGTGTCCCTTTATAAAGGAAATGAACTTTGTCGGTTTCTTTTGTATAAGACCCCATATATACCACAATTTTATCTCCGGCACTTACATCATTTAATGTAACACAGCGTCTTGTATTTCCACCTTTTCCATTGCATTTCCATACACCATCAGAACAATATCCGTCCTCGTATGAAAATGTCGTATAATTCACACCGCCTGTGACAAATTTCAACGCATTGACACCGCCCTGTATGCTGTCTCCAGTTTCGTATTTTACTGCAAGTGTACCAAAATTCACTATCTTATCTGTATTAACCGTCCCATCCAGTGTACCATTTTCACCTATAAGACCATTGGCATCCCATGCTGCCTGTGTGATATTGTTATGATATATTTGTGTATCCTCTTCCTGCTTCGCCCCAAAATCCCACACTTCAATCTGTCTTGTAACTTCCGGTCTCTGAAGTTCGGATGGAGTCACAAGAATATACGGAATATATGTATTTGCTGTCAGCGTAACTGTTCCGGCATTTCCCGTATACTCAAAAACAATTCGATCCGAACCGTCGGTCTGGGATTCACTATAACAATTCTGTGTCTTTGAAGACTGAACCGTCTGGTCAAGTGTTCCGGATTCAGTATTAAGTTTAATATCACCACCCCACCGGCAGCCTCCAATCATAATGCTGCAGTCTCCCGGTACCTGAATCGTAAATTCCGTTTTCCCCTGCATTCCATGTGTTGAATCCTTATACCGTCCGGGTGTCCGAACCTCCATCAATCCTATAACACCTGTATTCAAAGCAGGTTCTGACGCACTGCTGTCTAAATTGTAAAGCACACTATCTTTTATCCTGAAATCATAATAATAGCTGGTATTCACTGCCATCTGTGCTGCTGTCATTCCATCAGCCACCATTATAGACTGTGGTATATAATCATCTGCAAGCGGTGTAATCAGAATTTCCGGTATATACGATCCCGGTGAACTCACGGTAACTGTTCCCGCATCTCCCACATAACAAAAGCTTACTCTGTCCTGACCACTTGTATCAGCCGGATCATAACATTTTGCTGTTTTTGCTGCTTTAGACACGGCATCCAATGCTCCCGTTGTTGTTTTTAATACAAACTGGTCATTCTGTCCTGTAAACTGACATCCTCCAATTGTAATCATACAATTTCCAGCGACCTTAAACGTCATCTGTGCCTGTCCGTTCATGCCATGATCTGTACTATGGAATTTTCCCGCCTTCTCCACGGTCATCAATCCAAATGTGCCACATTTCATTTCCGGATTAGCACTTTCTTTTGATGTATCATAGATTTCACTGTCTTTGTTTTGAAAATTAAATGCATATGCAGTTCCTTTTACTGGTTCTGTTACCAGAAATCCGTCTGCGTACGTATATTCTTCAGAATCCGCAGCAAAAATGGCATAATCGCCTGTAAATACTGATGTTATCATCATCAGAAGCGTTAATGCCATGCTGATCCATCTTTTGGTTGTTTTTCGCAACTTCATTTGTAATACCTCCTATTCTTTATTTTAAATTTATACTGCGGATTATAATTGCATTGCATTCATTTTGCAATATATTTTATAAAACTATTTTTCTTTTCTCTGTTTTAAACGTTTTTTTGCTCATTTAATTGTTAATATTTCACAATTGTTTTGTAAAATTCAATATTTTTTTATTACTTTTGTTGCTTTGCTTGTACAAAAAAATTATATCCATTTTAATAAAATAAATTTTTCCACCTGTATATCTAATTTTGCAACAAAAATATTAATTCTATATATATGCCCTATCATTTAAATAGGTTTATTTTTAAAATCAAAAGCACCCGGAGAAAATCGTTTTACCGACTCTCTCCGGGTGCTTCTATTTTAGATTCTGTCTGTTAAGACGAATCTTTTTTACTTATAAAGTTCTACTAACTTCAGTAAGTGCTGGTAACGTGCATTTGCAGTCTTTTCAGATTCAGCAAAGAGTTTTTCAGCTCTTTCTGGGAATGGCTTAATCAGTCTTGTGTAACGAGCTTCGTTATTTAAGAATTCCTGATATGAACCATCACCTTCCTTAGAAGTTAATGTGAATGGATTCTTTCCTTCAGCCTTTAATGCAGGGTTGAATGAGAACAGATTCCAGTATCCGGCCTTAACAGCCTTCTTCATTTCATCCTGGCAGTGGTTCATACCACCCTTAGCGATACCGTGAAGTTCGCAAGGAGCGTAACCAATGATTAATGAAGGACCGTTGTAGCTTTCAGCTTCAGCAATTGCCTTAACAGCCTGTGCAGGATTAGCACCAAGAGCAATCTGTGCTACGTATACGTAACCATAGCTCATAGCGATTTCTGCAAGACTCTTCTTGCTGATTTCCTTACCTGCTGCTGCGAACTGGCAGACTTCACCGATGTTAGAAGCCTTTGAAGCCTGTCCACCTGTATTAGAATACATTTCTGTATCGAATACCATAACGTTTACATTCTCACCTGATGCAAGTACATGGTCAAGACCGCCGAAACCGATATCGTAAGCCCAACCATCACCACCGAAGATCCATACAGACTTCTTAGCGAGGTAATCTTTCTTTGCAAGAACTTCCGATGCAAGAGGACAACCTTCTTTTGCTGCCTTTTCTACTTCCGGAATCAGTGCTGCAACATCTGCTGCATTCTTCTTTGTATCATCCTTAGATGCAAGGAAGTTTGCTACAGCTGTCTTTAATTCAGCAGATGCCTTTTCAGAAGCTGCCATTTCTTCAAGTTTAGCAATAGCCTGATCTCTTAAAGTCTTCTGTCCAAGATACATACCGAAACCGTGTTCTGCATTATCTTCAAACAGTGAGTTTGCCCAAGCCGGACCCTTTAAGGAATCTTTATTTACTGTATATGGTGATGTAGCTGCCGGACCACCCCAGATTGAAGAACAACCTGTAGCGTTGGAAATGTACATCTGCTCACCAAATAACTGTGTAATTAATCTTGCGTAAGATGTTTCTGCACAGCCTGCACAGCTTCCTGAGAACTCAAGGAGTGGCTGGTTGTACTGAGAACCGATAGGAGTAGCATCTGTAAATACAGGCTTAATCTCCTTCTTGCCAACATTTGCTACTAAGTAGTCAAATACCGGCTGTTCTTCTGCCTGTGATTCCTGTGGAACCATCTTTAATGCGCCCTTAGCGGCTGCCGGACATACAGTTACACATTCGCCGCATCCCATACAGTCTAATGGAGATACAGACATTGTAAACTTCATGCCTTCAGCTACTGCATGCTTAGAATCAGCAAGCTTAATCTGTGAAGGTGCTGCACTTACTTCACCTGCATCCAGAATAAACGGACGGATTGTTGCATGAGAACATACGAATGCACAGCTGTTACACTGAACACAGCTTGTAGGATCCCATTCAGGAACCATAACGGCTGTTCCTCTCTTTTCGTATGCAGATGCACCTGTTTCAAACTGACCATCAGCAATATCCTTAAATGCAGATACAGGAAGGCTGTCACCATCCATTAATCCGATAGGATCTAACAGTTCGTTGACCATCTTTACAGTAGCCGGACGACCTGTACGGTTGATTGTCTTCTTTTCTTCTGTTGCATTTGCCCAGTCAGCAGGTACTTCTACCTTATGTACAGCATCTACACCGGCATCAATTGCCTTGTAGTTCATTTCTACAACAGCGTCACCCTTCTTGCTGTATGACTTCTTAGCTGCTGCTTTCATGAATTCAACTGCCTGATCGATAGGCATTACGTTTGCAAGCTTAAAGAATGCAGACTGTAAAATTGTATTTGTTCTCTTACCCATACCAATTTCAATTGCTTTGTCAATTGCATTGATTGTGTAGAGCTGGATATTGTTCTTCGCAATATACCGCTTTGCTTCTGCATTCAGATGTTCAGCGAGTTCTTCGTCTGACCACTGGCAGTTAATCATAAAGATTCCGCCCGGCTTAACATCCTGAACCATCTTGTATCCCTTTGTGATGTAAGATGGGTTATGACATGCAACAAAGTCAGCCTGATTGATATAGTATGGACTTCTGATTGGGTTATCACCAAATCTTAAGTGGCTGATTGTAATACCGCCAGTCTTCTTAGAGTCATACTGGAAATATGCCTGAATGTACTTATCTGTATGGTCACCGATAATCTTTGTAGAGTTCTTATTCGCACCTACAGTACCATCACCGCCAAGGCCCCAGAATTTACATTCAACAGTACCCTTAGCAGATGTAATAGGAGCCGGCTTAACTTCCGGTAAGCTTAAGTTTGTTACATCATCTACGATACCGATTGTAAATCTTGCCTTTGGAGCATCTTTTTCAAGTTCTTTGTATACAGCGAATACTGATGAAGGTGGTGTATCCTTAGAACCAAGACCGTAACGGCCGCCTGTTAAGATAACATCATTCATACCGGCTTCACGAAGTGTTGCTGCTACATCAAGATAAAGAGGTTCACCTAATGAACCAGGTTCCTTTGTTCTGTCGAGTACCGCAATCTTCTTAGCAGTCTTAGGAAGAACCTTTAAGAGGGAAGCTGATACCCATGGACGATACAGTCTTACTTTTACAAGACCTACTTTTTCGCCCTTTGCTGTTAAGTAGTCAATTACTTCTTCAGCTACATCGTTGATAGAACCCATTGCAATGATGACTCTGTCTGCATCCGGTGCACCATAGTAGTTGAATAAATCATAATCTGTACCTAACTTTTCGTTAATCTTCTTCATGTACTTCTCAACAACTGCTGGAAGTGCATCATATGCTGAGTTACATGCTTCACGATGCTGGAAGAAAACATCACCGTTTTCATGTGAACCACGCATAGCCGGATGTTCCGGATTCAAGGCATGTGCACGGAATTCTTCTACTGCTTCCATATTGCACATTTCCTTTAAGTCTTCATAGTCCCACTTTTCAATCTTCTGAATCTCGTGAGATGTACGGAAACCGTCGAAGAAGTTAATGAATGGAACTTTACCTTCAATTGTTGCAAGGTGTGCAACCGGGCTTAAATCCATAACTTCCTGAGGGTTTGTTTCAGCAAGCATTGCGAAACCAGTCTGACGACAGGCGTAAACGTCACTATGGTCACCGAAGATATTCAGGGACTGTGTAGCAACTGTACGTGCTGATACATCAAATACACAAGGAAGCTGTTCACCGGCAATCTTGTACATATTTGGAATCATCAGAAGAAGACCCTGTGATGCAGTAAATGTTGTTGTTAATGCACCTGCTGCAAGTGAACCGTGTACTGTACCTGCGGCACCTGCCTCTGACTGCATTTCTACTACCTTTACTGTATTACCAAAAATGTTTTTCTGTCCTGCTGCTGACCACTGGTCAACAACATCTGCCATTGGACTAGAAGGTGTGATAGGATAGATACCTGCAACTTCTGTAAACGCATAAGCAACGTGTGCAGCAGCTGTATTACCATCCATAGATTGTTTTGCTCTAGCCATTTCTTTGTAATCCTCCTTAAAAATATTGTGGAATTGTATCATTCCGATTATCTATATTTTAGTATTTCTTCGACAAAAAGTAAAGGCATTCTTCTAAATTATCTATTAAAATACATAATTTCTTTTTAATGCCTTTACAATTTTTGTTTATTTTTACTATCGTTTGTGTATACAATTACAGTATCAGCTTCTTTTTATAACCTTTTCTGCCAGTTTTTCCAATGCCTGTCCATCTGCCTTTTTCATGACTGACCGGATCGTTACCATGTCCTCACAAATAGTTATATTCTTCATATTCTCCAGATATGACTTCATCAGCCTGCCGGATACCGGACCCCACGAACCGTTTTCAATCACTGCCGCATACCGGTTCTGGAAATTTTTCATTTTTAAATGGTATAAAAAGTCTTCCATGCACGGCATCAGTCCGCCATCATACGTAATTCCAGCAAGCACCAGTGCATCATACCGGAAACTGTCTGCAACAGCTTGGGCCATATCTGCTCTTGCAAGGTCAAAAACAGCAACATTTTCTTCACCCTGCTCTTTTAATATAGAAGCAAAATGTTCAGCCGCGTGCTTTGTATTGCCATGAATGGAGGAATATGCCACTACAACGCCCTTTTCTTCCGGCTGATAACTGCTCCATTTTGCGTATTTATCCAAAAAGTATTCCAGACCACCGGTAAGCACCGGTCCGTGCAGCGGTGCAATTTTTTCAATATCAAGTACCGCTGCTTTCTTTAAAAGGCCCTGGACATTAGCACCGTACTTGCCGACAATATTAATAAAATACCTTCGTGCTTCCCCTGTCCACTCATGCTCCAGTACGTCCTGTGCTTTTCCTGCGGCATCATAAGTGCAGCTCTGTGACAATGCACCGAATCTGCCAAATCCGTCCGCTGAAAATAAAATCTTATCGGCTTCATCATATTCGACCATGACTTCCGGCCAGTGTACCATTGGTGCCATCACAAAATGCAGCGTATGTCTGCCAAGCTTTAACGTATCGCCTTCCTTGACTTCTAATATAGAAAGTTCTTCCGTATCCAGTTCAAAAAACTGTGGCAGCATGGCTACTGTTTTTGCATTTGCCACAACAACCGTTTCTGGATACTTTACCAGAAATTTCCGGATATTTCCGGCATGGTCCGGCTCTAAATGCGAAACAACCAGATAATCCGGCGCTTTTCCACCAAATACTTCTTCCAGATTATCAAACCACGCATCTGTCGCCCGGTTATCCACCGTATCCATTACTGCAATTTTGCTGTCCTTAATCACATAGGAATTGTATGTCACCCCGTCCGGTATCCGGTACTGGCTCTCAAACAAATCCAATGTCGTATCGTTTACACCTACATAAAAAACATCTTCTGAAATCTTCCAAACTGCCATGCCAATCCTCCTTGTTTTTGCTTTTTTACTTTTTTTGTCATTATAAATCTTTTTCGTGTTAAAAACAAGAACGTTTCCTATTTTTATTAAATTTAAAAGAAAAACTTTACAGATATTTTATACATGAAGCCGTCATCTGATTCAAAAAACACCGCAGAAAAGTTTATCCTCTTCTGCGGTGTCACTCAATTTACTCTTTATATTATAGTAGTTTTACAACTTAGTCATCTGCGCCCTGTAAAGCATCGTAGCCTGTTTCTCCGGTACGAACCTTTACGACATCTTCCACATCGTATACGAAAATCTTACCGTCACCGATATGTCCGGTGTAGAGTGCCTTCCTTGCTGCATCAATAACATCTGCAACAGGAACTTTTGAAACAACCATTTCGACCTGAATCTTAGGAAGAAGCTGCATATCAACTTCAACACCTCTGTAGTATTCCGGTGCGCCTTTCTGTGTACCACAGCCGAGTACCTGTGTCACTGTCATACCTGTTACGCCGATGTCGTTCATTGCCTTCTTTAACTTTTCAAACTTAGACTGCTTTGCAAGGATTTCAACCTTTGTAATCTTATTTTCCTTTTCAGGAGAAGTCTTTACAACTGCTGGTACGGCATTTTCCATCTTTTCAGAACCGAAAACTTCGATTTCATCATCAGATGCGATTGTTAAATCATTTGCTGCAAATTCAAATCCTGAGTACGCACTTGCAAGACCATGTTCTGCGTAATCCAGACCCTTGATTTCAATATCTGCCGGTACTCTTAAACCGATTGTGTGCTTTAATACTTCAAATACGATAATCATTGTTACGCCAACCCATGCGCAGACTGTAACAACACCTAAAAGCTGGATACCGAGCTGCTTAAATCCGCCGCCGTAGAAAAGACCTGCTCCAACACCGTTCTGACCTGTTGAGAAAAGTCCGACACAGATTGTTCCGAGTAAACCATTTGCAAAATGAACGCCGACTGCACCAACCGGGTCATCAACCTTACATACTTTATCAATAAATTCGATTACCAATACAACTGCGATACCTGCGATGATACCTTCAATGGCTGCACCGTACATATCAATACAGTCTGTACTTGCTGTTACGATAACAAGACCTGCTAATGTACCGTTTAATGACATGGATACATCCGGCTTCTTATAA
>ULRX01000405.1_pt1 | contig 20352 bp, 13 predicted proteins | sample 1955871 | NCBI WGS metagenome assembly ULRX01 (sample SAMEA4835695, study PRJEB28245) | human gut metagenome | biome: gut microbiome; material: fecal sample | place: Denmark | collected 2008 | reverse complement strand
CTCGGCTTTCTCCTGCTCTCCTGCCGAAAGGGCTGCAAGTTCTGCGTTTTTCTGATTCTTCAAGGACTGGCCGGAGCGCTTCTTCAACTGCTCCTGCACTTCCTGCTCGATCTCCTCATTTGGCACGTATCCCTGCAGCATCTCCTCTAACTGCAGACGACGCTGGTCATTTGCGCCGGAAAGATTTTCGTGTCGGCGTATTTTCTCACTCATCTGTCCCTGATTTTCGCTGATTGAAGCCTGAAGCTCACGCATCTGCTGTTTCAGGCTCTGCTCTTTCTGCTGTAATTCCTTATACTGCCCCTCTTTCAAAGTGCGGATTGTCTCCTCAAGTGTGGATTTTTTCTTATTGACCTTTCCAAGCTCTTTTTCCGCGCTGGAAAGGTTTACATAATATTCTTTTTCTTCTTTCAGACTTTCAAAATCCCTTGCCGCCTTTAAGCGCTCGGTCATGTAATGCAGTTCCTGATACTGTTTCTCAAGCCGCTCCACGTCAGCCTCGTACTCTGCCAGACGTGCCTTTGACACTTTCTCTCCGATGCAGGCATTTGTGGTATAATCCTTTTTCCGCAGATGCCGGAAAATAAAATTACTGTACGAATAGCAATCCGGCGTCACGCCGTCTTTCACCTGCTCTAACTCTTCCACGGAATGGCACTTGATAATATGACCGAGGTAACGTTTCAGGCACACATCCACATAGGCTTCCTTCGTCTCAACCGCTTCATAAAGAGAGTTCTCCATGGCACGCGGCTCGCTGTCTTCGATTGCTTTGGAATTAATGAAATCCACTTCCGCAAACTGTTTCATCTCACGAAAGACCGCCGCCGCATCATGCGCAAACTTTGGCTCTGTGATCATGGAAAACTTCAGTCTTCCCATACGACCTTCGATTGCATTTTTCCACTCTTCGTCTGCCACATCAAAAAGATCCGCCAGAATCTGGACTTTTATCGTTCTTCCGTAGCGGTCGCTTAATTTCCGCTCCAGGGAACTTCTCGCAGAACGGAGATTCTCACTGTAGGATTTCCGGTTGTTTTTCATATCATCCACAAGCTTCTGCTTTTCTTTCAGTTCTTTTCCTGCCTCGCGCTTCTGCTCGCTGTAATCTTCAAATTCATTTTCGATATCCTGCTTTGCAGACTCTATTTTCAAATGCAGTTCCTGACAGTTTTCCTCTGTCACATTTCCGTTTTCGATCGTTTCAATGAGATTTAAAACCGGATTGCTGATATAATCGGTGATGACCTCGTCCTCTTCCCACTGTTTCAACCCCTGAACGATTTTGCGCCACTGTCTGCTGTTATCGGTCAGCATCCGGCTTCTCTGCTCTAATTCCTCTAACTGCTGCTGTTTGCTTCCAAGATCGCTGGCTTTTAAATCTGCACTCACACGGATCAGCTCCTGCTCGACCTCTCCGCGCTCTCCGGCGAGCCTGTCTGCCTGCTGCTGCAGCTGTGCCTGTTCTTCTTCGATTCTTTTTTTGTCCTCCTCGGCGGCTTCTATTTTCGCCCGGAGATCCTCAATATCAATGCAGCGGATAAAACTCTCTGCGCGGATCATATCGGTCTGGAGCGTCACCAACTCCTGCCCGGTCTCTTTTACGTCTGTCAAAAGGTCAATACGTTTCCGCATATCTTCAATTTTTTCCTTGATCTGACGGTACGCATCCAGCTGCTCACTGATCGTTTCAATCGTATCTGACGTGCTCTTTGGAAACATATAATCACGGATAAACTGTCCCGTTCCGTTTGTCATTTTCAGTGCAATCGCGCTCTTTTCCATCGTGATAAAACGGTTTGGATCGATGTAACCTAAAATGACATCATATAACGTTCCAAGATAAGCTTCCTTGGAGGCGTAAATACGGTTGACATCCCCTTTTCCGCGGTTGTCCTTCGATACGGCTCTCTCATTTACCAGCCTTTTGATATCCTGATTGGAATAACAGAAGCCTTCCTCCGTAATATACCCCGGGTCCGGCATCTTTCCGGAATGGCTGAAATAAGAAAACTTTTTGATCTCAGAATCATTTCTTCTCACTTCAAACGCAATGCCCACACACGTAGTGATGTGCGTTCCCGTGTCCTCGATCTCCAACGCAATGACCGAGCAGAAATCGCAGTTTCCACGGTTTGCAGAACCATCTTTCTGCTCACCACGGAGGTAGCTTAAGACACTTCTGCGGTTTTTGGCATCATCCGCCGCCTTGTTCAAAAAGCTCGGACTGAAGCTTCCATATAAAATAACCTGGATTGCATCCATAACGGTCGATTTTCCAGATCCGCTTTTTCCACTGAACAGATTCACATATTCATTAAATTCTAATACTTTATGATTAATTCCACCCCAGTTGTTCAGACACATGCGGGTGAAAATTTTCTTTGCCTGGCTCAAATGTACTGCTCCTTTTGTCAATGATCTAATTCTCTTTTTCCTCTTCTGTCAGAAGTTCTTCCACCTCGTCCTGATAGGTGCGCACCAGCTCGTTGATATCCATCGCCGAGCAGAACACATTTACAGTGCTGTAAATATAAATCGGGGTAAAATCTTCCAGATTGGCAACGGCTCCCGGCAGTTCGATCATCTGATGCGTTTTCATCAGCACAAGTGCATCGTTCCACTCCTGTCCTGTGAGACGTCTTGTAATAAGGTTTGTATTTTTTCCATACTCACGGATCTCTGCCAGATTTGTGGTAGTTGCATGCAGACCTTCCCCCATGATTTTGTCACGGTAAATCATTTTTAACAGTATGACCAGCTTCGTTGTCATAAGGCTCATACGCTCTGTCATAACGCCATCCCCCGTGATCCGGAAAATGTGTTCCTGCGGATCATGCACAAGCTCGCAGTCCAGAACAGACAGATAATCCGCGATAAACTCTCTGTGGCGCAAACACACCTGATACCTCGGATTGTCGTGCTGTACCAGAGTTGCCGGGTCACATTTCACCTGTAAAATGCATGTCTGCCGGAATAAATCCTGTATCGTTTTTCTGATATTCTCTGCCTCGCCCTGTGAGACAGTTTCCATATATTGTAACATTTTTTCCAATGCCTTCTTTCCTGTATCATAACTCAATTTTATTGATTCTGCCCGATCACAAGTCTCGAATAAGTTAGTCCGTCCTCACTCCGTATCTCGCCATCCACCGACACTGTATCTTCCGCAAGACGCTCCTCCGTCTCTTCCTGCCAGAGAAAAAGAAGTTTTTCCAAATCTTCCACGGACTGTACGGTCTCTTCTGTTGCCACAAAGATTCCATCCACGGTACTTTTCCTTCGGAAACTCTGTAACTCATTTCTTGTATATAACGGCTTTGGCACAAAATCCGTCATGTGCTGTTCCTTTGCATCGATTTCTTCGTCCAGCATCACCGGTGTAAACGCTCCATCCCAACGGTCTCTCCTTCCGGCAAAACTGTTATCTGTAATATTTTTGAACTGCGAAGAAAAACGGATACGATCTCTCATTTCCACCAAAATCTCATCTTTTTTCCTACTGCGGTCTAACAGATTGATCAGTTTGATGATGTTATCTTCCTCACTGACGCCCTCCTGCAAAATGTAATGGATGCGGGCCAGCGCACGCTTTGCAAAAATGGTTTTCTGTTCAATAAGTTTATTGTACTTGCGCTCGATCATGTCAAATTCCCGCTCCAACTGCATCACGATCCTGCTCGTATCCTCACAATACTGCAATCTGTACTCATTTCTTTTCTGTAAAAGCGTGCCTGCTTCAAGAGATTTTTTTTCTTTCAGAAGCACTGCTTTTTTCTCATCATTTTCGTTTAAAATTTCACTGATAAGTTCTTTCACTGCCTCCTTGTACCGGTAAAAACTGTCCGTCGTCGTGAGGATTGCATATTTTTTGCTGTCACTGTTGTTGATCTCCTCCACAAGCACCTGCTGAATCCCGATAAAATGTTTCTGGGAGGACAGCTCATCAAAATAAGAACGCATTCCATCCTGCATGTTGGACAGCAGTTGTCCCAGACTTTTAGATGTGCGCAGTGCACTTTTTAAAATATCATTGTTTTTTTCATTATCGGAATGATAGGTAAACAACGCACTGTAAATGGAAAGCATGCTCTCTCTTTCACGGCTGTCATCATCACTCTGCAGCTTTTTAAACAGCTCGACATACAACTGGCTGTATTCCGGGAAAGAGATCACACAGGTATTCAGTTTCTCATCAAAATCGCTTTTCAGCCATCCCCACCGGATCAGGTGGTTTAACATGCCGGAAGGAGAATCGCTTGGAAATAATGCATCCGGCGTTTCTCCTTCCTCCATATCGTCCTCTTCCTGCCACACGATCTTTGATTTCTCGATCGTGTTCTCAATAATAAGCACACACTCTTCCTGCGTAAGACCGAGAGAAGCATATACTTCATTGTTTTCCTCGTAAATGGCTGTGACAAACTGCATATATGCTTCCCTGTTTTTTGTGCGGAATAATTTATAAAAATCATTTGGAATTTTCTTCTTTAAAATCATGTATCTTAATTCCTTTGTTTAAAGCTCTGTCTTTCTATTATACACTATTTTTAAAGGCTTCCACAAGTTTATTTCTGATACTTCTATAAAGAAAAAGTGCACGGACAAATAGGATGTTCCTGTTCGCATAGCTCACAAAGGAAATCCTATTTATCCATACACTTTTTCTTCTATTTACCTATCTTCTTAAGCCTCATCCTTAGGAAGCACAATATTTAAGACCAGTGCAACAATTGCAGCCGGAACGATTCCGGAACCACCGAAGATCAACTGCATGGTATCCGGCAGCATTCTTAAAATGTCACTGTTTGCTCCAAGTCCATAACCAAGTCCCAGTGCGACAGATACGATCGTAATATTTCTTCCGGTCAGTTTTTCCTTTGTGATCAGCTGGATACCGCTGACTACGATAGAAGAAAACATCATAACCGCTGCTCCACCGAGAACACTCTGCGGCATAATAGAGATCAATGCTGCAAGCTTAGGAAACAGTCCGCAGAGGATCAATACTCCTGCTCCGCACGCAAGTGCCATACGGTTTACTACTTTTGTCATCGTAACCAGTCCGACATTCTGGCTGAAAGAAGTATTTGGCAGTACGCCAAATAACGCAGCGAGCGAAGAACCAAGTCCATCACACATAACGCCTCCGGAAAGTTCCTTGTCTGTTGCCTCACGGCCAAGTCCGCCTTCCATAACACCGGAAATGTCACCGATCGTTTCCACGGCTGTCACGATAAACATGATCAGTACCGGCACGATCGCACGCATATCAAAAATCGGTTTTACCGGCATTACTTTCGGCAATGCAAACCAGGAGGCTTCTCTTACCTTATCAAAATTTAAAACCCAGGCTTTTGTATATTCCACACCATCTGCTGTTACGCCCGTTGTCGGAAGGATCATTCCCATAATAAAACATAACACATATCCTGCAATAATACCGATCAGGATGGAGGAAGAACTTGCCATTCCCTTTGCAAAGTGTTTTACCCCAAGAATAATGATCAACACAACAAGACCGATGAATAAATTTTCCAATGAACCATAGTCAGCCGCAGAAGATCCTCCTCCAAAGGAGCTGACACCAACACTGATCAGGGAAAGTCCGATTGATAAAACCACTGTTCCTGTCACCACTGCAGGGAAAAATCTGCGGAGCGGTTTTAAGAAAAATCCAAGCACGCCCTCAAACAGACCACCGATGATCGACGCACCCATGATCGCGCCATATGCGATTACTCCGCCACCCATAACACCTGCAACGCTTTTAAATACACCAATAAAACCGGAACTCGTTCCCATAATGATCGGAACACGTCCACCGACAGGACCGATTGCGAAAAGCTGGATCAATGTGACAACACCTGCAATAATCATTGCATTCTGTAGTAATTCCACATAAACCTCTGCAAAGTCAGATGCTGCTCCAATACCGCATGCACCACAGATCACGATCAGCGGTGTCAGGTTTCCGACAAACATTGCCAGAACATGCTGCAAACCATAAACGATCGCTTTCGGCCATGGAATTCTTCCGTCCATTTCATAAGGGGATGTGTACTCTTTTGTTTTTTCCATTTTTTAAACTCCTGTTATTTTTTACTTTTGTTCCAGACAGTATGAAAAAAGCGGCTTTTTCTATCTGTCAGCATATATTTTCATCCTGTTTTTCCTATCATCCGATAGCAGTATAGCATAGGTTCTCTTTTCCTGAAAAGTCATTATTATTAATGAATTTTATCGATATAACTAATAATTATCTGTTCAAATATATAAAAATGTTCCTCAGATCTTCTTTTCTCACCGATAATAACAGTTTTGACTGCATCCATCCGGAAAAAGTGACGCTTTCATTTCCCTCTGATATTGCAACTCATTGTCTGTTTTTTCCAGAATATCCAGAGCTTTCCGCAACTGCCTTATATCCTTTTCCATAAAATCGGTATAATTGCCACGACCAACCAGTTTTAAATGGGTAATGCCGACCTGTTTCATGCGGTAAAGTGCGCAGAGCCCACAGCCGGTACTGCCGGTCAGATAACCATCTTCATCCAAAGGAAGTCCCTTCCACTCTTTTTCCTGTATTCTGTCTGTTTCTGCCACATCTTTTTGCGCAGCATCTGTCTCTTCTTTCTTGTGCAGATTTCCCAGTTCATATGGTACTCTGCAAAGATGTGTCAGTTCATCACAGTGCAGGGAATTACAGAATGCCCCGGAAAAATGACAGAGTTCATTCAAAATGAAGGCTTCATATTCATCTGGAAACATATATTTTTCCTCTATATTTTCCTTCATATCACATTTGTAGTTTATTTTCTTATCATTTACAAATTTAATACAACTTTGCATATCTTCCAGCGAATTTTTTCTGTGAAAAATCACACGGCGGATTCCAAACGGTAACATCTGTTCTAACATTCCCCGGTTCACTTCTGCGGTCTCACCGCTTAAATGGATTCCGCAGTTGATTTTCTGCTGTCTGAGGTACAGCATCAGTGCCGGGTCTGCAATGATAAAATTTTCAAAGCCTGCTGCCATGCACTGTGTGATGATCTCCGCTATGACAGGATACTGCTCCCCTGTATAGTAGAGGGAATTAAACGTCAATTTTACCGGCTTGCCATAATAGTCCACCATTTTTTTCAGAATCTGCAGTTCGCTCATGGAACCAATCTGCACATTGTAAAAAAGTACTTCCCTACGGTTTAACGGATGGATCACACCGTACTTTTCCGCCCAGGAAAACGGCACATATCCACAAAAGAATTCATCCGCCCCCGCTTTTACAAATGTCTCATATTCATCAATACTTCCTAAACCTGCGACAATTTTCATCTGTTAAAGTTCCACTTTCTCAATCACGCAGGTATGTGTCTTTGTCTTTTTATCATAATTAATTCCGGCTAACAGAAGATTACCTTTGTAATCCTCTAAGGATTTCACGTACTTTTTCTCTTTTATTTGTGCGATTGCACCTTCTGCATCCTTATCCCACTTTAATTCAATAATCACTGCCGGCTTATCCGCGTGTATTTTTCTTGGGATCATGCAGATATCTGCAAAACCTTTTCCTGTCGGCAGTTCCCGGATGATCGTATAATATTCTCTTGCAAAATAGAATGCCAGATGAATGGTACAACTCAATGAGTTTTCATCATGATACTGAAGAATTGAAATCTCATCATGGACATTCTCAATTCCGGCAGCAACTGCTTTTGCATCCTGATTCCATAATGCTTCCACTAACTTACGCGAATTTTCGACCGAACGCATTACCTCGTGCCAGTCCATGGTACTGATGGCATTGAGATATTCCTGTGACACTTCTTTGTTTGGAATGGTCACTTTCTCTGTCTCACTGTTATATGTCAGATAACCAAGGTGCACCAGTAAGGTCAGTACATCATCCTTTGTTGCAAAAGTTGTCATGTCGTTGCTGAATGTTCCGGTATTAATACGCACACCCTCCCCTGCAAGCATCTGGATCACTGAATCTTTCAATCCATCCATATTCATCTGAATATATATTTTCAGTGCCTCATAGGTCTCTGTTCGGTTCCAGTATGTGCCGAATTTGTGCCGCAGCATCGCTTCTACCACTGATTTCGGGCTATAAATTGAATATCTTTTGTCGCCAAAACGACTATGTGAAATCAGATCATATCCATCATACCACGCTTTGACTTCTTCAAAGTTCATGGCATATTCCTCACACAATCCCTTAACTTCTTCTTCCGTAAACCCAAAAAATTCTGCGAGTTCTCCCGGATCGGTCATCGAGTACTCCATAAACATATTCAGTGCCGAGTGAGAACCGTATTTTTTTATCGGAAGTATCCCTGTCATGTATGCAAGAGCAATGTAGTCTTTGTCTTTCAACCAGAAACGCAGAAAATCCAGATATTTTTTTTGTGCATCTTTATCCTGTTGATATTCGCGGAACAGGCAATCCCATTCATCAATTAAAATGATGAACGGATGGTGCGTGTTGGCATAGACATCCTGCATCGCAAATACCAGATTATCTTCTATCTCATATGAAGAATATCTGTTTTTCAAATCTGTGATCAGCCTCTTTTGCAGTAATCTTAACATTTCCTCCATGCTCTGTGTTGCGCTCAAAAATTCCTGCATGTTAATTTTTAACACATCATACTGGTTCAAATGTTTCAGATACTCTTCTGACTGACTGATTTTAAGTTTATCAAAAAATTCCTTCGTATCACAATCTCTGTCATAATATGCCGCAAGCATATTTGCTGCCATAGATTTTCCGAATCGTCTTGGTCTGCTCACGCAGACATATTTCTGCTCTGTGCCAAGCACTGTGTTCGTCTTTTCAATCAGTCCGCTTTTATCAATATAAATTTGTGACCGCAGACTTCCCTGAAATGCTGTGCTGCCCGGATTAAGATAACTTCCCATAAAAAAATCCTCTCTGAACCATGTTATAACAAAGATATTTCACCCAATGTCATCCATGTAAAAATTTTATTTTTTAACATTTTTCTGCCTCTAACATAATCTTACAGGTTTTCTTATAACATGCGATCGCATATTTTAAGATTTTACAGATTCCGTCCTGATGCAACGCTTCTGCATACCCTGTATCATCAATCTGTTTCAATGCTTTTTTGCACTCTGCTTCCAGATTACCATCATTGGCATACTTCACCTCAATAACAATCCCGACCTCAGAATCTCCTACCTGGATCATGATATCACTAAATCCATCTCCAGATTCTCTGTTTGATGTCACAAGCCAGTTTTCTTTAAACCCAAGAATTCCAAGCAAAATTCCATGATAAAAATTTTCTTTTGTCGGCTTCTGTACAAAAGTATCTCTCACACTGATCGTTTTTTGCATGTAATCTGAAAAAAGCTTCTCTGCCACATCCGCTTTCTCTGTTAATAAGGCATCACAAAAAGCGTTTACTTTCTGACCATCCTGCTTAATATTCTCCTTAAATAATTTCAGAATATGTTCTGTGATAATATTTCTGATTTCTCTATTCGGGATCACAAGATCATACCTGTTTCCATCCGTATTGCTGCGGCTTGTCAGATACCCTGTCATAAAAAGGGTACTCCAGAGATTATCGATTGATGCATACAATTCCTTATAGGTCATCTCCTGACTGATTTCTTTCTGGACACTTCCACCATTCACAAGATGTTCCAACTCCAGTTTTGTGAGTTTCTGCGGTTCATAAATACTATTGATAAAGCGATGGATCACATCATTTCCGCTTGTATTCACCCAATAATTTTTTGGTGCACACTCCTGATTTGCAATATGATCACTGCAATAGTTAATCACATCCCATGGACAATATACATCAACATTTCCAAAACGATACCCATCATACCATTCTTTTACCGTCTCATAATGTGTATCCTGACCATAATAATGAAGCAACTCTTTTACTTCATCATCTGTAAAGCCAAAGTTTTCATCAAAATCAACATCCGTAATGGAATAAACTTTAAAATTATTCAATCCTGTAAAAATGCTTTCTTTTGCAACCCGAAGGCATCCTGTCAACACAGCAAACTTCAAACTGTGATTCGTCTTTAACACATTTTCAAATAAATTACGGATCAAAAGTACCATCTCATCGTAATAGCCATTTTCATTTGCTTTTGCAAGTGGCACATCATACTCATCAATCAAAACGATCACTTTTTCTTCATAATGTTTTTCCAAAAGTTCTGAAAGTTCCAATAAGCTGCTGCTTAACGTTCCATCATCCTTCATCTGAGAAAGCAATTTTTCAAAAAGTTCCTTATCAACCTGTGTCAGTTTTTCACTTTCTGATAAGTTCTGCAATCTACGCGCTTCTCTGTTGATAACTTTTACAAGACAGCTCCGTGCCTCGTCGAAAGTGTTTCCATTCACGCCTTTCAAACTGATGGATACAACCGGAAACTTTCCAAGATACTGTTTGCAGACTTCTTTATTCTTTGAAATATACAATCCATCAAAAAGTGATGCGTCTGCTCCTACCTCAAAAAATGTCTGAAGCATACTCATATTTAAAGATTTTCCAAACCGGCGTGGACGGGTAAAAAGATTTACCTTTCCCCACTGGGCGAGAAGCTGCTCGATCCATCTCGTTTTATCAACATAATAAAAATCTTCTTTCCGCATCTCTTCAAAACTCTCAATTCCAATTGGAAGTTTCTTACGTTTGTTCATAACAGCTTCTCCTTTCCAATCCACTACATACTTATTTTATTATAATTTTTTCATTCCGGAATAGCAAGCACTCTCTCCACCATCTCCTCAATGTTACGAACACACAATGATACAAACTCCGACCTGCACTCTTTATCTGCCAGTGCAATCGCTGCATCATTCATGATTTTAAAGTTCGGAACAGAATCGTTTGGCTTCTGTTCTCCGGCTGGCAGATACCACCTGGTTGCCCACCAGTCCTTGTGGTCTGCCGCACTGATTTTCAGATAATGCCCGACTGCTTTTACAGTTGCAGCATCGTATTCATCCACCTGATCCCCGTGTCCTTCCTCCGATTCTGCATTCGGATCAAAGACACAGAATCCGGCGAACAGACGATGTTCTACCTCCACACGGAACCAGAGCTGCTTTCCATCCGGCATCTGGGCATCATTTACAATGTAGTTGATTCCAGGATAGGTAGTGTTCCATTTATAAAAAAATTCATCTGCCTGTTCTTTATATTCATACCAGTTGCTTTTTTTCTCTCTCGTCCAATGATTTCTTTCCGCCACTCCTGCCAACTGCTTTTCAAACTCTTCGAAAACCAGATAAATCAGCTTTGCTTTCGCAGCATTGATGGAATCTGCGATCTGCATCCCTGCTCTTAGGGAATCACCCGACTTAAGCAGTTCATCAATTACCATATTTCTCACCTTCTCACTTGTATAACCGCTGATTTGTTCTATGTTCTGGATAAACTGTTCCAAAATAGGAACCATTCCTGTATTTTCACAACTTTTACATGCTTTCAGCCAGTTTAAAATGTGCTCACGGAATGAGAGACAGACGATATCCTCCTCCGGTACTGACTGGCTGCCGGAAGATGTGCTGTCTTTTCCCGGTCTGTGTCCATCCAATGTCAGATAATACACTTTCGCCTGCGCATCTCTTCTTTTTGCATACTGATAATAATCAAAGCACTGGCTTTTCTGGTCAGCCGCATATATTTTCACTTCTATCGGAAGAAAATAGCTGCCAATTTCAATTACAATGTCGATTCTCCGCTCATCATCAATCGCATATTCTGCCGTCACAATTGCCTGATCTGCCAGTTTTGTATCCATTTTTTCCATTCCAAGACAATCTCTCAAGAAAATTTTTAAGTACTCTGCCCCTGCGCCATGCTGCCCTCTCGGATTTAAAAGGTCAGCTATCATGCGGCAGATCAGAACTTCCTTTGACTGTATCTGTAAAACAGAAAAAATATTGTAATCTTTTGTTTTTAATAAATTTACATTTTCCGTGTTCTGCTTGATTACACGGTCAAGAACAGACTCCATCGTATTTTTCTCCCCTGTTGCATTTCAGCGGAATCGTTTTCTATATAAAAATGCATTCCTGTCCAGACAATGTCCTACTATTACAAAGAAACATTCACAACAATCCGGTCAATCCCCTGTTCGAGATAATCCTGCAATTGTTTTTCATCCCACAGTATTTTCTCATCATATCCAAACAGTGAATTATACCTTCCCACCATTTTCAGATGCTTCGGATATAGAAATACTTTTTTATCACAATAATTTGGGCAGTTTTCCGGCAACTCCTGTTTTCCCCTATCACCATATCTGCAACAGGCATAAAGTGTACAATACTGCGATGCGTTGGTCTGAAAAAAAGGAAGATGCAGGCTGTGGTGTCCATCTGGGATTGTAACCTTATATCCACATGATTCAAATTCAAATCTTTGTATATTGAGAGTATTCTTTAAATAATTCTGATAGAATCCACAATTTAAATTATTTTCTGCCAGACTATCCACGTGATTGCCGATGCCATGTTTATACGGCAGACGGACATCTTTTCTGCGTTTGTTTAACAGAACTCCCAACACTGGTTTTAAATGTGGTTTTCCATGCAAAAGTGCAGGCATCGCCCAGTCGTTTACAATAATTTCCATTGCCGGCTGTTTCCTGCTGCCCTTCTGTTCTTTAGTTGCTACCTGTTGCTTACTTACTTCCTGCTCTTTCCCTTGACACCATACTTGAAGTTCCTGCAAAAGTTTTTCTGTCTCTTCCAGCAGATTGTCCCGGACATAAGTAAATGCAATCGTCACCGCAAGCTTATTCTCAAATGCTTTCTCCAACATCTGAAACAACTGTTTTTTCTCTGGGAAAAGATTGTGGCAGAACTGATTTCCGATGTAGAGTCGTGTTGCTTGCTTCTGACTCAATGGATGATGCTCCAGAAAATTGTTTTTCCAGTAGTCATGACAAAATGTTGTCCCGTCTTTTTGTAGGAAATCGTTATATAATTCCGGGCGGTCTATCGTGAGGGCAAGCTCAAATTCCAGTCCTTCTTCGAAATCGTCAGAGCTCGATTGTTTTTTCCAAATTTCCTCTTTCCCTTTTTTCTCACAAAAACAATCTTTCCTTCCATCTCCACCACCGCTGAACCACTCTTTCTTCTGCTCTTCGAAGCTCTCTGCGTAAACTTCGTCCAATTCTGCCGGATAACCAACCATTTTTTCTGAAAGATACGCATCATCTCCTGCGAGTTTTAGCGATATGTAGTTGTCATAATCTGTCACCAGACGCTTTACCTGCTCCCTGTATTCCCCGTTTTTTGTCCACACCGAATAGATAAAGAAAAAGGGCGTCTCCTCTGTTAACTTCATCTCTCTTTCCTTCTCTGCCAACTGCACTTTGCGGTAACAGTCAGCAGAAAAGTCAAAAAAACAAATCTCAAGGCACGCCGCTTTTTCTATTTTTTCCGGTACACGAAACGAAAAACCTTCCTCCGACAGTCCTGTGATTCTGATTTCCAGATGATCACAGAAACCGCCAAGAAGTCCAAATGGAATCATCGGGATTCCGTTTATTTTTTCCATTTATTTTACCAGATTACACTCTTTTTTCAGTTTCTCAACAAGTTCCTTTACATACTGCTCGGCATTTTCAACCGGAACTTTCTCCATAAGGCTCTTGTCACGGGTGGAAACTTCCACTACGGACTCTTTTAAGTTACGTGGGCTCACAACAACACGAACCGGTACTCCTAAGAGGTCTGCATCGGAGAATTTATTTCCGGCACTTACGGAACGGTCATCATAGATCACTTCCACACCGGCATTCTGTAAATTCTCATATAAGGAATCTGCCACTTCTCTGACACCCTCTTTATCAAGGTTCATCGCACAGATGTGAACCTGCCACGGAGCAATGCTCATTGGCCAGATTGGACCATAATCATCATGATGTGCTTCACAAATGGAAGCTGCCATACGTCCGACACCGATACCGTAGCAACCCATAATTGGATTTTTGCTTATGCCGTCTTTGTCCACATAGGTCATGTTCATGGTCTTGGTGTATTTCGTTCCGAGCTGGAAGATGTTACCAACCTCAATACCACGAGAAATGGTCAGTGATTTCTTACCGCAGCATGGGCAGATACCGCCCTCCACAACTTTTGCAAGATCAACATACTCTGCATCCGGGAACTCGCGCTCCATATTCAGGCCTGTGTAATGATAATCCACTTCATTGGCGCCGCATACAAGATTTGTTGTTCCCTTTAAAGAACGGTCAAATAAAACGATACAGTCTGCATTCTGGTTCACCGGTCCGATAAATCCTGCCTGAATGCCACTCTCCTCTGTGATCACTGCCGGATGGACATCGCAGCCAAGGTAATTGGTCAGCTTTGTCTCATTAATTTCGAGGTCACCGCGCACAAAAATGAGAATATATTTGTCATCGGAATTTCTCTGGTAAACAACGGCTTTCATGGATTTCTTTGCATCCACATGTAAAAATTCACAAACCTGTTCAATTGTATGCATCTCAGGTGTATGAACCTTTGTCAGCTCCTGCATAGCCTCTGTCTCGTTCTCTACAATATTTTCGGCTGCTTCCATATTGGCACGGTAATCACACTCATTACAGATTACGATGGAATCCTCTCCGATTGGAGTTAAAAGCATGAACTCATGGGAAACATTTCCACCCATCATACCGGAATCGGATTTTACAGATACAACCTCCGGGATTCCTGCTCTTGCATAAATTCTCTCATATGCTTTGTGGCATTTATCATAGTACTGCTCCAAATCTTCCTGACTTGTGTGGAAGGAGTACGCATCTTTCATTGTAAACTCACGCACACGGATCAGTCCTGCTCTTGGACGTGCCTCGTCACGGAATTTTGTCTGGATCTGATAGATCATAAATGGGTATTTTGCATAGCTCTGTCCATATTCTCTTACTAACTGAACGGCTGCCTCCTCATGTGTCATACCAAGAACCATCGGTGCTCCGTTCCGGTCTGTAAAACGTAAAAGTTCTTTTCCGATGCTGTCATATCTGCCAGACTCCTGCCAGAGACTTGCCGGCATAACAACCGGGAACTGTACTTCCTGTCCATCAATCGCATCCATCTCCTCACGGATGATCTGCTCGATCTTTCTTGTAATTCTGCGGAGTGGCATATAAGAAGAGTAAATTCCGTTTGCCACATTCTTCATGTAACCACCACGGATCATAAGTGCGTGGCTGTCTACCTGACAATCCGCCGGTCTTTCCTTAAATCTGTCACCTACTAATTTTTCTAATTTCATAATTGTTTTTTCCTTCCTGATTTGTTTGCAATAAAAAAGCCCCAAGCCAATATTGTTATCAGCTTAGGGCGAACTATCTGTCCGTGGTACCACCTAACTTCGGTAAAACCGCTCTCACGCATACAGGAAACCTCCGATATGCCAGCTCTGTAACGGGAGCTCCCGATGAAGCTTAATAATGAACTTGGCGGCTGCCGATCACGGTCTGAAATCTGTTCTAAATTCATGTTCACTTCACACTCAAAGACAGGTTCCGTTTTCATCATGAAAGGCTCGCACCGACCGCCTTCTCTCTGCACATCATAGGAAACGTACTAACTCTTATCATCGTTTTGCAATATCTTTTTGGAGAATAGCACTTTTTTTTCGGAAAGTCAACCGATTTTCATTTTATTTTCCAACCATAATACTCAATATTTCTTTATCGGTCTCCCGCATGCCTTCTCTTGCCAGTCTGCCGACATTCTGTATGGTATGCTCCACACCTTCTGTAATAATTCCATCACCTGCATAAAACTGATTTCCATTTAAGTACAGCTGATATCCGAAATAACCTGCATCAACTGCTGCTGCAATTTTGGCGGCACAGGATGCCTTTGCGCCATCACAGGTCATACCTGACAAAATTGCAAGTGCATTTACAATTGTATGGGAAATTTCTGCATAGTCACCACCATTTAAAAATGCAATTCCGGCGGCTGCTCCGACGCCTGCACTGACTGCGCCACAGAATGCTGACAGCCTTCCAATACTCGTTTTCTGATGAATGGTCACAAGATTCGAAATAATTAATGCGCGCAATAAGTCCTCTTCGCTTTTTTTCTCTTCTCTTGCAAATACAATGACTGGAACCGATGCCGTCATTCCCTGATTTCCACTCCCGGAAACAATGACAACCGGAAGACCACATCCTGCCATTCTTGCATCACTTCCTGCCGCCGCATATGCCTTTGCCTTTATGAATGTACTCTCACTTCCATAAGCTGCCAGATAAGTCTTTCCTACCTCTGCGCCCCATTTTCCGCGAATTCCCTCTTCGGCAATTGCCATATTATATTCAATCTGTCTCTCAAGACACTCCCTGACATTCTCCAGATCAACTGTCCTTGCAAATTCAATAATACTTTTTACATTCAGACAGCTTCTATCTGTCAGTTCTTCCGTCTCAACTTCACTACATCCTGATACTTTCTGCACAATTCCATCTTTTTCCAGAAGGACAACATTGGTGTGATATGCCATCATGACTACTCTTGCCCGATGTTCTTTTCCATTCATCTCAAGATCAATATAAAATGTCTCCTCTGTATTTGCCACGTCTACATTGATCTCATACTGTTTTAAGTAATCTACGATCAGGGGATATTGTTCCTCCTTAATCTTGCTTAATACTTCAAGTCTTGCACCTGGAGCATTCGCTATGATTCCGGCTGCAATTGCTGTCTCGATTCCTTTTAATCCACCGGTATTCGGCACAATGACACTCTTTACATTTTTAACAAGATTTCCACTGACTTTTACCTGGCATTTTTCCGGCATTTCTCCAAGTGTTTTTTCACACAGCGATGCTGCATATGCTAATGCAATTGGTTCTGTACAGCCCATTGCCGGTATTAATTCTTCTTTCAGGATTTTGATATAATCCACATATATTTCCTTTTGCATAGATTTCTCCTGTCTTACACTTGTAACGGATGATGACATGCAAGAAATCTTCCATTTCCCATATCTTTCCATTCAGGCTGCTTTTTCCTGCATTCCTCTGTTGCATATGGACATCTGGTATGAAATCTGCATCCCTCTGGTGGATTAAGCGGACTTGGTATCTCACCAGATAAAATTTCTTCATCTTCTTTTCTAACGGAAGGATCAGGCAGAGGTACTGCATCAAGCAAACACTTTGTATATGGATGAAGTGGATGCGTATACACATCTTCTGCTGGTCCGATTTCGCACATTCTACCAAGGAACATGACACTAACTCTATCCGCAATATATCTTACCACAGATAGATCATGAGATATAAACAGATATGTTAATTTTCGTTCCTCCTGTAAATCCTGAAGTAAATTTAAAATCTGCGCCTGAATTGACACATCCAAAGCTGACACCGGTTCATCACAAACAATAATATCAGGATCAACAGATAGCGCTCTTGCAATCCCAATTCTCTGTCTCTGTCCACCTGAAAACTGATGTGGATATCGATTATAATACTCTGGTCGAATCCCAGTTCTTGCCATTAGCTTCTGTACTTTTTCCTGCATTTCTCTCTTATTTTTGCACAGGTTATGTATTTTCATCGGCTCCCCTATAATTTCCCCGACTTTCATTCTTGGGTCAAGGGATGAAAAAGGATCCTGAAAAATAATCTGCATTCTTTTTCTCATTTTCCTGAGTTCTGTTTTTCCGCATGTCTCTAAATCGACACCATCAAAACTGACACTTCCAGAAGACGGTTCTATCAGATGCAGGATTGTTCTTCCAAGTGTCGACTTTCCACAACCTGATTCTCCGACTAATGCTAAAGTTTCTCCTTTATAAATTTCCAGATTAACATCATCTAAGGCACTGACTGTACCTCCTTGAACATGAAAGTTTTTACATATGTGTTCCGCTTTTAATAATATTTCCTCACTCATGTCCGGTCCTCCTCTGTCTGAAAGCATCTGACATAATGTCTATCATTCAGCTTTATCAGCTGCGGTATTTCTTCTTTACATCGCTCACAACATTTTTCACATCTTGGTGCAAATCGGCATCCTTCTGGCAATTTTAATAAATCCGGCACCATTCCTTTAATATTGTATAATCTATCCTGACCTGACTGCATCTTAGGAAGTGATCTCAATAGTCCGTTTGTATATGGATGCAGTGGGTTTTTAAATAGTTCATTCACTTCAGCAAACTCCACTACTTTGCCTGCATACATAACATAAACATAATCACATATTTCAGCAACTACACCCAGATTATGTGTGATCATAAGAATTGACGTATGGTGTTCTTTCTGCAATTTTCTCATCAAGTGTAAAATCTGTGCTTCAATTGTAACATCCAAAGCAGTCGTCGGCTCATCTGCGATCAATAATGAAGGATTGCATGCCATCGCCATCGCAATCATAACCCTCTGTCTTAATCCACCAGAAAGTTGATGTGGGTAACTTTTGTATCTTCTCTCTGGATCAGGAATTCCAACCTGATTGAATAACTCTATCACTCTTTGTTTTGCCTGTGCTTTTCCAATTTTCTCATGAATTACGATTGTATCCAAAACCTGTTTTCCAACCATTTCTACTGGATTTAAAGAAGTCATCGGCTCCTGAAAAATGATAGATAATTTATCACCACACATCTGCCTTCGCATTTTAGATGACAATTTCAGCAAATCTTCTCCTTGAAATAGAATTTCTCCTTCATCTATTTTTCCTGGTTTTGAAATTAATCCCATGACAGACATTGCTGTCATACTTTTTCCACAGCCAGATTCTCCTACCAGGCCTACCGTTTTTCCTTCTGGTATTTCAATATCGACACCATCAACTGCTCTTACTATTCCGCCTTTTGTATAAAAATTTGTATGTAAATTTTTTATCTGTAAAAGCATTTTCCTTTCCTGAGCATCCATACAGATCACTCCTTTCCTAATTTCCGCAGATCAAATCACGGATGACGTGACTGCTTGCCGGCTCTAGTACCATCTCTTCAGCAGCAATTTCTTTGCATGCAAGCTTTACTTTTCCATTTACTTTTAATGTACATTTTCCGCAAGCTGCCTGATGACACGCTGCATGATCAAAATATGCAAGAGTAGGATCTAATTTTTGATAAATATTCTCCAGGATATTCATGACTGACAATACCTCGTCCTCTGCTGCTTCTACATTGTACTCCTGTGTCCACTTTTTTCCATCTGGATTTTGTCTTTTTACAACAACATGATATTTTTTCATTCAGCTTCTCCTATTCTAATGTTTCGATTATGTGCTCTATATAATCGGTATATCCCCAGCATCCCTCTTCTGGAATCCTTCTGGTAGATACGACAGGAACGAGAGTTTCTTTCAACTCTTCTCCACAAAGTACAACATTTCCTATATAATTAGTGTTATCCGTATAGAAATAATCACTTCGGATATGTACACCTCTGCTTTCTTTTCGAATCATTGCAGACTTAATGATCGCCTTAGCAACCGGAATCATATTTCGAAGTTCTAAATATTCACGCCATTCTTTATTATAAACAGTCTGTTTGTTTTCAAATGAAACATCTTGCAAATCTTTTTCCAGCTGTTCCATATCACTCCATGCTTTTTTCAATTTCTTTTCGCAACGGACAACTGGAATACTTTCTGCTGTAATCACATGCAGTCTTTGTTTTAAATCACTTACTCTGCACCCTGTTTTTCTTGCAAAAGGAACCATCAGACACTCTGCAATGCCATTTACTTCATTTTCTGTCAATTCTTCCATTCTGTGATTTTTAGCATAAAGTGCAGCATATTTTCCTGCCTGAGCACCCTCTACAAGCATCTCTGTTGTTGCCGCTGACACTCGGTTAGCACCAAATAATCCTCCACTGCATTCACCCGCTGCATACAGCCCCTCTATATTAGTTTCACCCTTCACATTAATCCGGATTCCTCCCTCAAAATAATGTGCAGACGGCTGAACTGTAAGCGACCTTCCGCTTTCAAAAATCTTCATAATATCTGCATAAATGCCTGTTTTTAGTGGTGGCAGATCAGCATATAATTCATCTATAATTTCCTTTGGATTCATTGGAAGTGAAAAATAAACCCCACCGTCCTTTGCACCTTTTCCTGCTAGGATTTCAGACTGAATCGCATAAGAAAGTAACATTTTATTCCATTCACTGTCTAATGCCAGTCTCTCTGCTTTAGGTGACAAATATCTTTGTGTAAAAGTCTGACCATATTTATTCAGCAATGTTCCATATCCTGTTGTTATAAAAATATACGGCAAGATATTTCCCTTATACATTGTTGGATATCTTGTTACAGTTGGACAGAATGAAATCATCTCCATA
>ULRX01001205.1_pt1 | contig 20368 bp, 19 predicted proteins | sample 1955871 | NCBI WGS metagenome assembly ULRX01 (sample SAMEA4835695, study PRJEB28245) | human gut metagenome | biome: gut microbiome; material: fecal sample | place: Denmark | collected 2008 | reverse complement strand
GCAGGATGCTGCATACCGCGTTCACGCCGTCAATCTGTGTCGTGCCGCTCTCTGTGTTCACCAGATCGCGCCACAGGTTGAGCATCGGCTGTCGGTTCTCGTCGATGTACTGACGAATCTGCGTGTAAATTTGCTCCATTTTTGTGTACCTCCTTGATTGGAAAACCTGTTTATTTACAGGTCTCAGTTCACAGCATTTTCACCGCCGCGCCCGCAATGAGCACGGACACGATGGTAACGGTGACGAAGCCTGCCGTCAGCATTTTCGGCAGCAGGAAATTCAAGATCGCTTTCTTTTCCTTCTCGTTTCGTCCGAACGCCTCGGAGACCTCCTGCGGAATGAGCATGGTGGTTGGGAAGCCGAACGTGCAGCTGATGCCGTAGGCCGCCGCAAGGCTGATCGGGATGCGCAGCAGCTTGGCGCACAGCAGCGCGGCCGCTATGGTTCCGAAAACGCCGCAGGCCGCTGCGGTCAGCAGCGCAGGCAGAACGGACAGCACCTGCTCCGGCGTGGTCTGCGCCAGATTGGAAAAGATCAGAATGGTGACGAAAAACGTGATCAGGCTAGAGGCCTGCGTTTTTCCGAGGATGCTTTTATCGAGAAAGCCCAGTGCGAAGAATACCGCGCCCATGATCAGGCACATGACGAAGTAGTGAACCGCGCCGCCGGTCAGCTTGGACGCATAGTACGCGATGACCGCAACGACTGCCAGCTTGGCGAGGTACATCGAAGGACGCTCGCAGCATTTCGGCAGATGCAGCGGACCGTGATGTGCCGCATCGTTTTCCTCCTGCAAAGTGCTGTACTGCTCCACGAGCATCGCATCATCACGGATGAGCTTTGCGGTGCGGCGAAGCAGAAGGGACGCGATCGGTACGCCGATGAACTTCTGCGTCACGTAAAGCACGATGCAGAACGTCGCCGCCGTCGTGAGGTTCATCTCCTTGAGCGTGCTCGTCATGATGAGCGTTGCTGCGCTGCCGCCTGCGAAGATCGGTGCACCGGCGATCGCCATCTCGCTGCCGATGAACGGCCGTCCAATCAGTACGATTGCTGCAACTGCGCCGCACACGCCGCACAGCGCGGTGACGACTACCTTCCACTGCCGACGCAGCTCCGCGAAGTCGATCGTCGTGCCGAGCGACACGATGAGCAGGCCGGCAATGATGTTGCCGAACCCGGTGATCTGCGCGTCGTCGATCAGTGTGCGCGGCAGGATGCCGCTCCAGAAGCCTGCAAGCAGCAGGATCGCAATGCTGAGCACTGTGGAGAATATTGCTTTGGTTTTCTGCGCAATCAGCTCGCTGACTGCGTAGATGCAGAATAGAATCGCAAGTGCGCTGATCGGTGTCATAAGCTTCATTCCTTTCTGTGTCTATACCGTATCATAAATTCGTTATGCCTGTCCAAATCATAAAAGTTATAGTGACGTTATAACCGGGACGGAATAGTATTCCTGTACAGTTTAACGCCCGCTTTTCATGAAAAACAGACAAAAGAATAGGCGCTGTGACTAAATCACAGCGCCTTTGCTTTGACACTATTCAGTATACCATTCTGCACTTTTTTGTCCATTTCACTTTTGTTATAACCCAGTAATAACAAAACGGAATAGCCTGTTATAACCGTCAAAACGTCTTATTCCCCGCTTTTCGGGTAAAGCTCCTCCAGCATCTTCACAAATGCCTGCGCTTCCGTGCTTAGCATTTCGCGGCTGCGCTGGATCCAGCCTACATTGATCTGCACCTGACAGTTTCGGATCGGGATGGTGCGGATGCCGTACTCCGCGAAGTCCGGCGCGCTCAGTCCCGGGCCGAGGCGAACCACATCGGTCGAGCGCAGCAGCGACAGGATAGCCGCGCTGTCGTTGACGTAAACGACGCGCTTGAACTGCTCGAGACGCACGCCGTCGATCTCCAGATAAAAGCTCAGATTGGAGAAATAATCGTCCGGAAGGCGGACGAACGGATGGGGCAGAAGCTGCTCCATCGTTACCTCAGACGCATGATACAGCGGATGATTCGGTCCGAGGTTGGCATACCAAGTGTCCGTGCCCAGCGCGTGGAATTGCAGGTTTTTGAACTTCAGCATGTGCTTGAGCTCCTTTACCTGTACGTTGTTGCTCATCACAAAGCCGATTTCCGCTTCGCCGTGCTCCACGCTCTCGATCACCTGCTGCAAACGGTTTTCCACCAGCTTGAGCGCCACACGGTTATCGTGGTAATCGTTGTAGAACTTCGCCACCAGACGCCCCATCGTGATGATCGGATAGGCCGCGATGGACAGCACCGGCGCATGCTCTTTCTCCGACAGGCCCTGAATGAGCTCCATCTGGTTGATGATCGTGCGCGCGTACTGGTAGAGCTTTTTGCCCTCGTCGGTTAGCGCGACGCCCTTGTTCGTGCGGTTGAAGATGCGCACCTTGAGCTCGTTTTCCAGATTGCTGATGGCCTTGCTCAGGTTCGGCTGCGTGACGAACAGCTTTTCTGCGGCCTTGTTGATACTGCCCTGCTCCGCAATGGCGACAAAATAGGTAAGTTGCTGAATCTGCATAACTCTTTTCCTCTTTTGCATGTAGTATCTTCAGTATAGCATATTTGAGAGGAAAATGTCAGATGATTTCGAGAGGATATGATCGTTGTTCTGAAGGATATAAATTGCATATCCCTCTGCTTTTAGCTCCCGGAAATATCCGGGAGCTTCTATATCGGTCATATATATTTAAAATTTTTGATATCAGTCTTTCTTTGAACCGAATCGATTGCTGATCCAACACAGAATCCAGGGAACAAGTGCGGAACCAATGTACGAAGCGAGATATCCGATAGAAGTAGACTCTTTGCCGATCATTACGATCGTGACGAAGTATCGGCCAATCGATACAAGGGTTTCTTTAATGATAATCCACATCCAGCCGAAGAGCAGCCAGAGCGCATTGCCGATAAAATGAAAGTGAAAACCGGCGATAAAATCAGAGAAACCTTCCATGAAGAAAGCGACGATGGTTTCGCCGAAAACAAGGATACCGTTCTTCAAACCGTCAATAGCGGTCAGTACGGGAGCTGTTTGATGACGGGAAATCAGCATTTCGTATCCCATCACTCGGATGGAATGTGCCTCAAAAGAGGGCGTAACCGTTACGCGGACAAAGATAGCCGCAATAATTATTGCCAGAATGAGCAGGCTGATTATCGTATCTACAGCTTTCTGGGATGGGGTCGCTGAACTGGAAGGGGCAGAGGAGGTCGAAGCGGCTTTCTGGTTCGCAGACTGGGCAGGCTGAGAAGAGGGCGAGGTGCCTTCGTAAGGAGCAAGTCCAGCTTCGATTTCGCTGTAAGCCTGTTCCGGAAAATCCAAGGTGTCTAACTGCTTGCGGATGTACGCGATTTCGGTATGATCGGGATGCATCATCAGCTTGGTCTTGATTTTATGATATTCCTTTTCTACCGTTTTTTTCTCTTCGACAGAGTTATAGAGTTTGCCTAAAAATGTACAGTCGATTACTTTCTGGGCAGAGATCTGCTGTTGTTGCAGCATTTTCTGAACCGCTGTATCGACCGGCTGAGAAAGCTTCAAGTCGGTAATTGCCTGCTGCGCTTGTGTGATTTGGTCGAGTTCGTTTAAGCTGTAAGAACCTAAAATCGCTTCTGCCTGCGCCATCTCTTTAGCAGCAGCCTGTGCCTGCTCTGCTGAGTCGAATTTCAGGGCGGGAATACCGTCGATGGCAGAATGGACACACTTTTCTTCTTCGAGCAGGTGCTCAAGTGTTTTGCGGAGAGCTCGAATATGCTTTTTTGCGACAGGAGATTGGTATTTCTCGAGCTGCGGCAAGAGAGCTGCAAGCTCTGTCTTATCATGACAGTCTGTCATAGAAACAGCTTTACGGATTTCCTGTAATTCCTTACTCGCCACAGCGGCTTCTTCACGTGTCTTGAGCTCTATCCCGTCAACTGTTCGTGCCTTGCGGTCAAACTCGTGCAGCGCTTTGTCTACTTCGAGGATTATATCGCAGTCATGGGAAAGACCGAGACGGTCGGCTGCTTTGCAAAGCTGGTCATGCGCATGCTGAGCGAGGACTTCGGTGGAGATAGACAACTCCTTACGGCGTTCTTCCATAAGTTTCAGCTTGTCCGGGAGTATGTCGCAATCAAAATAACTGGCAAGCCTGCTCAGTTCTCCGTCTGCATCCCCAAGAATTTTCAACAGCACGCGATAGCAGAGTAGATTGTATGGGTTCAGCTTCCAGATGTGCGGCAGACTATGAAGCACTCGTTCTGGATTGTCAGCAATATGTCTGAGATTATCGATCTGAATGTAGGACTGTTTGGAGTCCTCGGGCGTGACGATCGTGCACGGGAACGATGGAATATGATCCCAAATGCACATAATAACAGCATTATGACAGCTGAACACACTCATTCGAACAGCGTCTACTAAATTTTTTTTCGTATCCGGATCGTTGAATATTGCAGACAGTTTCGAGCTGCTGCGAAAGCTGGAACCGATTTTGCCAATTCCATTTACCATCATATGTGCAGCTCCGGCGGCAGCGTTCATTGCTCCGGCAGCGGCCATACCTTTTAGTGCGCCGCCGACACCAAAACCGCCGCCGACAACACGCCCTCTTGTCTTTCGGCGCAGCGTGCGGTATTCATCCATGCTTTTTTCATCGAGTACAATCGCTGCGTACTGTTCCTCGAGATGATCATATGCTTCGCTCCAGTAATCAAAATATTTGCCATATTTACTCCAGAAGCCCGCCGCATCGTAAGAGAGAATATCTTTTTCAGCAAGACATTTCAAGGCTGTCTGGATCACTGGGTACATGCACTGCGCGTATTGATTGGAACCGTTTTGAATAATATCCTCCAAACGATGATTTTGTTTTGTGTACAGCGCATCAAATTCGCTTGCGACCTGATCTGCGAGATCGGAAAATAACTTCCTGTAGTAACGATAGTTTTTCATTTCTTCGCTGATAGGGAAGTGGATTCCTGAAATAATAAATTCCATAGCAATATCCCCTTTTGTTGAGCTATATCTATAATTATACATCATAACTCTATAAATGTAAATATTCGGACGAATTTTTGATAATCTTATCTTAAAAGAGATGAGAGGTGTCGCTATGGAAGTCGGGATGCGTATTGTTGAACTCCGCCATCAGCGGGGAATTACCACAAACAAATTAGCCAATTTATGCGGCCTGTCGCAGAGTTTTGTTCGTTCAGTAGAAATTGGAGAGAAGAATATTTCGGTAGAGAACTTAACGCTGATCTGCGATGCACTGCATGTTTCACTAAAGGATTTCTTTGACTGCCCTGTCGAGGGAACGCTTTTTACGGATGATGAACTGCAAAGCCAGCTTTCGCGGTTGTCAGAGAGACAGAAAAAGGCGCTGCTTGAGTTTATTAAGACGATGAAAATGTGAAGGCGAAATCAATTTAAACATTGTCCTTAACAGTAGGATTATGTCGCATTCACATGGATATTGAACTTTGAAGTGATTTTTGGTAAAATAAGCATACCAGAGGATTGCTTATGCTTCGGCATGATTTCTGCATATGCAGAAATTTACTGACTAATTAATCTTTGTTCCTTGTGGAAGCCTGATTATTCGGACGATGTTGTGTTTTTTTGAAGCAATTCCTCTGGCTTTTATATCGAGGTGTCAACATGGAACAATCATTAAAAGATAAGTTGGAAAGAAATATCTGGATAACACGAAAATGCCGAATTAATGCATCTGAAAGACTTCTGTCTCACGCGAAATATATTGAGATATTGAATGTATATTACTCAATTTTTGTTATAATTTTATCGTTGCTTTCTTTAACGGAGCAAGACAATAAGCTTTCAATCATTAGTTTAATATGTTCAATTGCACTGACGATTTCGATTATTTATGCAAACTCAGCAGGCTATCGTGATCGGTCATCCTCGCTGAAGCAAAATTACATTGAACTGCAGATGTTGTTAGACCAGCTTTCTTGTACACCTGATGATGATATTGAATGTATTATGAGCATCAGCACAAAATATGCAGATCTTTTGAAGGCATCAGAGAACCATATACCGATAGACTTGTATCGGCTGAAAGCCAATAGTGAGGATATGAATTTTGTGTGGAAAGAACAACTTATTTATTACGCCCGACTTATATGGCGGTGTATATGGAGAACTGCGTTAATTTTCGTGCCTGTTATTGCCGTAGCTTTTTATTTTGCTTTGAGGTGAGATATATGAATGCAGCTCGATATTTTCGTCGTTACTTTTCGTTGAAACAGATCGAAAATATTTATTCTGATAAAATTAAATATCGAGCAACTGTTGGTATGGACAGGATAACACCAAACGCTTTTGAGGATAAGCTGGATGAAAATGTTCAATTGATTTCTCGAAAGGTGTTATCTGGGCAATATAAGTTTACTCGCTATCGAGAAGTATTGATTAGTAAGGGGCGAGGAAAAGAGCCGAGAGTTATTTCGATTCCTACTATTAGAGATAAACTGGCCTTAGCTGCATATCATCAATTTTTGCAGGCGACTTTTGGCGAAACTGTTCAAGAACCACTTCTTCATACAATTGTCGGAGATATTACTCAAGAAGTAGTGGCTAGGCATTTTGATGGCTATGTCAAAATTGATATTACCCATTTCTATGCTTCGATTGATCACCATTTGTTGCTGAAAAAAGTAAAAAAGAAAATTCGAAAAGCTGAGGCAATTCATTTCGTAGAAGAAGCTATTTCTACAGAAACAATAGCACGCGTTGGCTCAACTCATAGCAGGAGCAAGAGAGAATGCGGTGTTCCAGAAGGCCTTTCGATATCGAACATTTTGGCAGATATTTATTTGTCGGATTTCAAAGAGAAAGTGTGCGCTCTGTATGATGTATGTTTTTATCGATATGTGGATGATATTCTAATTCTGTGTAATGCGTTAGAATCAGATAAAATCAAAGATGTCTGTGTGAAAATACTTGCATCCGATTATGCTTTGAGTGCTAACGAAAAGAAAACCATGTCTGGTGAAATTGTTAAAGGCGTAGCTTTCCTTGGATATATGTTTTTCGATAAGAAAGTTAGCATTCGTCCTTTAGCGGAAGAAAAACTGGAAGCTTCCATTGAGGAACTATTCCGATTACATAAAAGAGAAATTATTGCTCAGCAAGTATTTATTTGGCGATTGAATCTTCGAATCACAGGGTGTATACTTGACTCAAAAAAGTATGGATGGCTATTCTATTACTCTCAGCTTACAGATTTAAGCATTCTTTTTCATCTCGATTGGCTCATTGAACATTTGTTTTCTCGCTATGGCTTTGAAAAGCCTCTCCATATCAAAAAATTTGTACGATCTTATCATGAAATCACGAAGAATGTTAGCAACTCAAACTATATAGTTAACGCAGACAGATATTCCATCGAAGAAAAGTCTGGAATTCTATCCGAAATATATGGTCAAAAGAGGTTCGAGAAAAAGGATGCTCAGACCATAGATAATTTGTTTAAGGCTGCTATGTTTAAAGAAGTACAGCTCCTCGAATATGATATCCAGAACTTTTCTTGAGTTTGCAACGGAATGTCTTAATATAATTTGATAGCGAAAATCACCTATATGCGGCCGAGTATTTGGCTCTCATGTAGGTGATTTTTTATTTTCGAAACCGTCAAACATCCCGCATCTCCCCCGTATGAGATAATAGAAGTATCGGGAAGCTTCGGAACGAGCCGAAACTTTCCGGCACAGTTTCGGGAGGAATGGCAATGACATCAACAGAATTAAAACATCAGGCACAGATTGCAAAATGGGCAGAACTCATCAAAGAACGCTGCCGCAGCGGCCTGCTGCATAAATCGGATCAACTTTGCCACTGACACGGACTTTTCCTGCCACCTTGCCGGACATTTTCCGCCATTGTGCCGGATCACCTTGCCACTTCGAGGATTTTTGCTTAAACCGCCTATATAGCGTCGCCTGCACGGAGTTTCAGCGACATCTTGCCGGAGAAATAGCGACATTGCATAAATCGCTGCGAGAGCTCCATCTGCACGGAGTTTCAGCTCCACCTTGCCGGAGTTTTAGCTCCACTCTGCCGCATTAGGGATAAGGTTAAGGCTAATCAATTGCTGTCCCATTCCAACTCTGCTTCCTCCTCTGCGAGCATCATAACGACCCGCTCGCCCTGACGCCGTATCACGATACGCAGACACCGGCTGTTCGGCGAGAAAGGACATGACAAGCTCTGAAGGCGGCTTTCTCTGGACGATACGCAGGCACTTCTGCCGTTCGTCGCGAAAACAGCCGTAGTCACTCAATATATACCAGAGCTGATATGATACTCATTCCGGTAATTGCTAATCGATTTTCTGCGAAACATAAACATTTTTCATCTCAAATTACCTTCTGAGAAAAACAAGGACCCGCTGATAGTTTCAGCGGGTTCACTATTATAACATGTATTTTCTCTTTGGAGATTTCAAATCTGGCCGAGCAGCCAGCGGACATCGACATTCAGAATTTCGGACAGCGCTTTGAGATCGATGTCAGATACCGGGCGTTTCTGTCCTTTAAGAAGCGAGAGGGCAGGGTGGCTGATTTCCACACCGGAGACCTGCAAACTTGCGAGCAGGTCTTTATACAGCATGCCTGCCGCAGAACGCGCTTCGGTCACGCGCGAATCGACGATATTGCGGTTGCCAAGTACTAGTTTTCGTGTGTTCATTCTCATCATCAACTTCTTCACTTGCTTTAGTATAAGGAATTTTGTCGTTGCCAAATTTCGCAGTAGCAAATATAATGAAATTTGATATAAGAAATCAGGATTTTCTTCATCACTGATGTGGAAGGAAAAAGCAATATGCAGCAAGTTTACGGGTACATTCGTGTATCTACACGTGACCAGAATGAAGAACGGCAGGTGATCGCCATGCGCGAGTTCGGCGTGCCGGAGGAAAATATGGTAATCGATAAGCAGTCCGGCAAGAATTTCGCGCGGCCGGGATATCGCAGACTGGTGAAAAAATTAAAACCGGCCGACACTCTCGTGATTAAGAGCATTGACCGCTTGGGACGAAATTATGATGATGTTTTGGAGCAGTGGCGCCTGCTGACAAAAGAGAAGCAGGTGGATATTGTGGTGCTCGATATGCCGCTTCTGGATACGAGGAAGGGGAGAGATTTGATCGGAACGCTGATCTCTGACATCGTTTTGCAGCTGCTCTCGTATGTGGCGCAGACCGAGCGGGAGTTTATCCATCAGCGGCAGGCGGAAGGCATCGCGGCCGCCAAAGCGCGCGGTGTCAAGTTCGGCCGTCGACCGAAAAATCGCCCTGCGGACTACGAAATCATCAAGAAAGCGTGGTGTGAGGGCAGTCTGTCCGCACGTGCTGCGTCGCAGCAGCTCGGCGTGACGCATCGAACTTTCATGAAATGGATTGGACAGGATAATTCCAAATGTTGAAAAAAGTACAATTTGATGCAAAACAAAGAAAATTCTGATTTACAGCGTGTTAACCGTATAATCTAGTTTATTATATCAAATCTGTCTCTAAACTACAATACTTTCATAGGATAATAAAGTGTACTTTAGTAACCACGATAACGCTTTAGCTCTGTGAGGATGTGTCCATGAAAGGCAAAAATTACTACTATTCCTGTGTAAAGCCAGAAGAAAGTGACGCACAGACAGAGCGTTTTCGTGCGCTCGGGGCTCGGGATGGAGAGATTTTCATAGATACCATCGGTGAAAAATCCTCACAGAGGAACAACTTGCGGCTGCTGAAGCAGCTTTCACTGCGAGAAGGGGACACACTGACCGTTTCCTCGCTTTACTGCCTGAGTGACCTCAAAAAGGGACTGGCAGATGAGCTGCACTGGATGCGCGACAATGGAATTCGGCTGAGAATCGCGGATATTCCGCTGAGCGTGGAGGAGCATGACGAGAAATCGCAGCAGTTTCTGAGCGACTTGATGTTCGAGATTTTCGACGCGACACTCTTCAAGGAGCGCGAGCAGCACCGTCAAAAGCAGAGCGAAGGCATTCGTGCGGCGAAGAAGAAAGGCGTGCATATCGGCCGCAAGCCGAAGAAGCGCGGTGCGGAGTTTGAAACGCTCAAGCGGCAGTGGCAGCGCGGTGAGGTCTCGCTCAGAGAGGCCGGGAGACGGCTCGGCGTGACGCATCAGACGTTTAAGAAGTGGATAGAGGAAGATCATTCAGAGCCCTAAGATAGACAGAAATGTGAGGATAGATAGATGAAAGGTATTATTTTAGCAGGCGGCAGCGGTACGAGACTGTATCCGTTGACCATGGTAACAAGTAAGCAGCTGTTGCCGATTTACGACAAGCCAATGATTTATTATCCGCTTTCCACGCTGATGCTGGCAGGAATCCGCGATATTCTGATTATCTCGACACCGACTGATCTGCCGAATTTCGAGCGCCTGCTCGGAGATGGCAGCCGCTATGGCGTCAATCTGTCGTACAAGGTGCAGCCGTCGCCGGACGGTCTTGCGCAGGCGTTTACGCTTGGCGAGGAATTTATTGGCGATGAGCCGTGTGCGATGGTGCTCGGCGATAACATCTTCTATGGTGCAGGTTTGGGTGATCATCTGAAAAAGGCAGTTGAGGCGGCACAGAATGGCCAAGCGACCGTGTTCGGTTACTATGTCAACGATCCGGAGCGTTTCGGTATCGTGGAGTTTGATGATAATTGGCATGTCATTTCTGTCGAGGAAAAGCCCAAACAGCCGAAATCTAACTACGCGATCACCGGCCTGTACTTCTATGACAAGCGCGTTGTTGAGCTAGCAAAGCAGGTCAAGCCGTCCGCGCGCGGCGAGCTGGAAATCACTGATCTCAACCGCATGTACCTCGAGGACGGCACGCTCAACGTGCAGCTGCTCGGCCGCGGCTACGCATGGCTGGACACCGGCACGATGGACACGCTTGTTGAGGCGGCGGAGTTTGTGCAGGTCATTGAGCAGCGGCAGGGCATCATGATCTCCGCACCTGAAGAGATTGCGTATCGTCACGGCTGGATCACGCGCGAGGAACTGCTCAAATCGGCAGATACATACGGAAAATCTCCGTACGGTGAGCATTTACACCGCGTGGCAGACGGAAAAATTCGATATTAAGAAGGTAAGGACATGGAGATTATCAAAACGAAAATTGACGGCGTTGTCATCGTGGAACCTAAGGTGTTCGGTGACCATCGCGGATTTTTTATGGAAAGCTGGTCCAAGCGTACGTTCGAGGAGGCCGGCCTGCATTATGACTTCGTGCAGGACAACCACTCGTCCTCGACTGTGAAGGGCACGCTGCGCGGCATTCATTTCCAGCGCGGTGATAAGGCGCAGGCAAAGCTTGTGCGCTGTGCGCGCGGCGCGGTGCTTGATGTTGCTGTTGACCTGCGCCCGTCCAGCTCGACCTACAAGCAGTGGGTCGCGGTTGAGCTGAGCGAGGAGAATAAGCGACAGCTGATGATTCCGCGCGGCTTTGGTCACGGTTTTGTGACACTGACCGATCATGTGGAATTTTTGTATAAGGCGGACAATTACTACGCGCCTGAGGCAGACGGGGGCATTCGCTGGAACGACCCGGAGCTTGGCATTGACTGGGGCGTGACCGACCCGGTTCTGTCCGAAAAGGATACGAAATCGCCGTTTTTGAAGGATGCTGTGACTGGATTTGAGGACTGGTAATATGAAGATTTTAGTAACCGGCGGTGCCGGATTTATTGGCGGCAACTTTGTGCATTTTATGCTGAAGGAACACCCGCAGGACGATATTCTGTGCGTGGACGCACTGACCTACGCAGGCAACATGGAGACGCTTGCGCCGGTGATGGACAATCCGCATTTCAAGTTTATCAAGGCGGATATTGCTGACCGCGAAGCGATTTACAGCATTTTTGAGCAGGAGAAGCCGGAAATCGTTGTCAACTTTGCAGCGGAGAGCCATGTTGACCGCTCTATTGAGAACCCGTCCATTTTCCTGCAGACCAACGTCATGGGCACGCAGGTGCTGCTCGACGCATGCCGTAAGTATGGCATTCAGCGCTATCATCAGGTTTCGACCGACGAGGTTTACGGCGACCTGCCGCTCGACCGTCCCGATCTGTTCTTTACGGAAGAGACTCCTATCCACACCTCCAGCCCGTACTCGGCGAGCAAGGCAAGTGCTGACCTGCTCGTGCAGGCGTACCATCGCACGTTCGGTGTGCCGGTGACGATTTCGCGCTGCTCGAACAACTATGGCCCGTATCATTTCCCGGAGAAGCTGATTCCGCTGATGATCGCGAACGTGCTGAACGATAAGCCGCTGCCGGTCTACGGTGACGGCAAGAACGTCCGCGACTGGCTGTACGTGGAGGACCACTGCCGTGCCATCGACCTTATCATTCGCAGCGGCCGTGTCGGCGAGGTTTACAACGTCGGCGGCCACAACGAAAAGACCAATCTCGAGGTAGTTCAGCTGATTATCGCAGCGCTCGGCAAGGGTGAGATCAAATTTGTGCGCGACCGTGCCGGTCATGACCGCCGCTACGCGATCGACCCGACCAAGATTCACAACGAGCTCGGTTGGCTGCCGCAGACCAGATTTGAGGACGGTATTCAGAAAACTATTCAGTGGTATCTGGATAACAAATCGTGGTGGGAAAACATCATTTCTGGAGAATATCAGAAGTATTATGAACGAATGTATGGAAATCGATAAGCCGCTTGTCTCCATCGTGATGGCGGTTTATGAACCGAATATGCAGTGGCTCAAGGAGCAGCTTTTGAGTCTGGAGGCACAGACCTATCCCAATCTGGAGTTGATTATTCGCGATGATTGTTCGCCGACCGTGCCGTTTGAGCAGATTAGGCAATGTGCATCGGAGTGTATTCGGTCATTTCCATATGAAATCTCGCGCAATGAGCGCAATGTTGGCTCTAACCAGACGTTTGAGTGGCTGACGCAGCAGGCGCGCGGTGAGTACATCGCGTACTGCGATCAGGATGATGTTTGGCTGCCGGAGAAATTGAAAATTTTGAAAAATGAAATCGAACAGACCGGCGCATTGCTGGTCTGTTCGGACATGTACGTGATTGATGGGAAAGGGCACCAAACGGCGGACAGTATTACGGAAGTGCGCCGGCACCATGTGTTTCTCTCGGGAACGGAGCTTGCGGACAAGCTGCTGTTCCGCAATTTCGTGACCGGCTGCACCATGCTTATGCGAACGCAGGAGGCCAAGACGGCGATTCCGTTCTGTCCATATATGGTGCATGACCATTATCTAGCACTGTACGCATCCATGCACGGCGCGGTGCAGTCGATTCCGCAGCCGCTGATTCGTTACCGGATTCACGGAGGGAATCAGACGGGCTTGCTGGCAGGCGTGCATGACAAGAAAAGCTACTGCGAAATACGCATTACAAGTGCGCTGAACAAGATGAAATGGCTGCAGGATAATCTTCAAATGCCGCAGGAAATGCATAAAACGGTAGAGCGGGGAATCGAGTGGCTGTCTGTGCGGCAGGCGTATTTTACAGGAAAACGCAGTGCAGCAGCTACAATATGGAAGTATCGAAAATTCGGGATTCTGCCGTCGCTGTTTGAAATCGTGATTGGCATATTGCCGGAACGGGTATTTATCTTTTTTGTACAGCTAGCGCAGAAAAATTGGATTTAAGAGGGGTTTTATGAAAATTTTAGTTACCGGAGTAGGCGGCCAGCTTGGATACGACGTATGCAAGATCCTGGACGCGCGCAAAATTGAAAACAAGGGCGTTGATCTGGCGGATTTTGACATCACGGACGCACAGGCGACGCATGATTATATTGCCGCATACCGTCCGGATGCGGTTATTCACTGTTCGGCGTGGACTGCCGTAGATAAAGCCGAGGACGAGCTGGACAAGGTTCGCGCAGTAAATACCGAGGGCCCGCGCAACATTGCGAAGGTCTGCAAGAAGATCGGTGCGAAAATGCTGTACATATCGACCGATTACGTGTTCCCTGGCACGGGTGAACGGTTCTATGAGCCGGACGATCCGACCGGCCCGCTCGGCGCTTACGGCTCTACCAAACTCGGCGGCGAATTGGCGGTCAAAGAGCAGCTGGATAACTATTTTATCGTCCGTATCTCGTGGGTATTTGGTAAGAACGGCAACAATTTTGTCAAGACCATGCTGCGCCTCGCGGAGACGCACGATGAGCTGAATGTAGTCTGCGACCAGATTGGCAGTCCGACATACACGGCGGATTTGGCACCGCTGCTGTGCGACATGATCGTGACCGAGAAGTACGGCACGTACCATGCAACCAACGAGGGTATCTGCTCGTGGGCAGATTTCGCAGAGGCGATTTTTGCATTAGCTGGCAAAAAAGTTAAGGTAAATCACATCCCGACCAGTGAGTATCCGACCCGTGCAGTTCGTCCGCTTAACTCGCGTATGAGCAAGGATAAGCTGGAGCAGATGGGCTTCCGTCGTCTGCCGCACTGGAAGGACGCGCTGGAAAGATATTTGAAGGAGATTAGCGAGTAATGTTAGGATAAAATTCTCTTTATGAATATAGAGGCGAAAGGAATACATCACTATATATGATAAAAATTGGTTTGAAATATCACAAAATATTGTGGGAACTAGCATTAAATGATGTTAAAGCACGTTTTTCCTCCTCGGTTTTGGGAGCGACATGGACAGTTTTACAGCCTTTGGTTAATATGCTTGTTATTTGGGGAGTTTTTCAACTTGGTTTTAAAACTGCTAACTTGAGCGGTGATATTCCGTTTATTGTTTGGTACATGCCTGCATTTCTTGTTTGGAATTATTTTCAGGAGGCATTTAGTCAGTCTGCAAATAGTGTTATCGAATATAGTTATTTGGTTAAAAAAGTGAATTTTTCTGTGGAAATTATTCCAATGATTAAAATTGTATCTTCTGCAATCATTCATGTATTTTTTATAGCATTTATTTTAGTAGTCGATATGTGTTATGGACGCCTGCCTAATATATATAATTTGCAGTGTGTTTACTATTTTATCTGTGTTTCTGCTTTGGCTATGGGACTAGGCTTTTTAACAGCGGGAATTACGCCGTTTGCAACAGATGTGGGAAATCTGGTCGCGATTGTTCTTCAAACAGGATTTTGGGCAACACCGATATTTTGGGATCCATCTTCTTTAACGGATACGGCGATGTTTTTTATGCGATTGAATCCGATGTACTATATTTGCACTGGTTATCGCAATAGTTTCGTGTATAACGTACCATTCTACAAAGACTTGAGCGGAATGATTTATTTCTGGAGTCTGACAATTTTGTTGTGTGCTGTGGGATCGCACGTTTTCAAGAAGTCGAAGCAACAGTTTGATGATGTTCTTTGAGTAAAGTTAAGGAGACAATATGCAGTCCGAAAAAGTAAATTCCATTCGAGTCGATCATGTTACAAAAAAATATAATATCTATAATAATTCTTCAGACCGCGTTAAGGAAATATTTGATTTTCGAGGAAAAAGTCATCATGGAGAATATTTTGCTTTGAACGATATCTCATTTACGGTATGTAAAGGTGAGACATTTGGCATTATTGGTACGAACGGCGCAGGAAAATCTACACTGTTAAAGATGATTACTGGAGTTGCTAATCCTACAAATGGTGAGATTAAAGTAGATGGAAGAATATCTGCGTTGTTGGAACTTGGAGCAGGTTTCAATCGAAATTATACAGGGATAGAAAATATATATTTAAACGGTACAATGATGGGATTTACTCGGCAAGAAATGAATTCCAGAATTAATTCTATTGTTGAATTTGCGGATATTGGAGAATTTATTAATCAACCGGTCAAAACATATTCCAGTGGTATGTTTGCAAGATTGGCATTTGCTGTTGCGATTAGCATTGAACCTGATGTCTTAATAATTGATGAGGCTTTATCTGTTGGAGATGTGTTTTTTCAGAATAAGTGCTATCGAAAATTTGAGGAATTAAGGTCAAAGGGCATTACCATTTTGTTTGTATCGCATGATATTGGCGCAGTCAAGCAGCTATGCTCTCGTGTATTATGGCTTGATCATGGTAATTGTAAGATGATAGGTGAGAGCGTTGAAGTGTGCAACGAATATATGAATCATATATTGAGTAAGCGCACGGAGGAGTATAATCGAGAGATTCATAATTTGCAGGATGAAAACTTTGCGGTGAAGAAAAAATTTGATCTAGAAAGCTTTCCCGAAATTCAATATACAAATGAAAGCATTTTGAATGCTTCGGTGAAAATCCTTTCTGCTTTTGTTACTGATAGCAACGGGGAAAGAGTATCAGCGTGCCATGCTGGAGAAACTTATACATTGTCGATTATATTTCATTCTGATAATGAAATTTGCAACTGTATTGCCGGTTTTGTGATGGAAACCATAAAGGGATTATGGATTATTAATTGCAATAGCATAAGCTGCGGAAATAAGCAACCATTTCAAGTCTGTGCGCAAAGCATGAATCGAGTGGATTTTGAATTTGAAATGCCGCAGATTGTAAATGGAGATTACGTTATTGGAGTGGCTATATCGGAAGGCAATCAATTGAATTTTAAAGTGCTGACATGGTTGTATGGAGTTCTATATTTGCAAATCACCAATGTAGGCAACAATGATGGAATCTTACGTTTAAATGCAGACGTGTCTATATATGAGCGTGAGGATAATTATGAGTAAATATGATTTTGGTTATGAAATTAAAAATAATCAGACCAATGAATGGGCGTTTGAGAATATTAGACCGGGATCGAAAGTTCTTGAACTAGGAGCTGCTACTGGTGTTCTAACTAAGCACTTGTATGAAGATAAATGTTGCAATGTTGATATTATTGAACTGGATGCGGAGGCAGGCGCACAAGCTGCAAGATATGCACAAACAGCCATTATTGGTGAATCGGGAAATTTAGATAATATGGAATGGTATGATTGTATTGAAGGCAAAAGATACGACTATATCGTTATTCTTGATGTTTTAGAGCATTTGAGGAATCCACAGGGCGTTCTGAATAAGGTTCGAGAATGCTTGCAAATAAATGGAAAGATTTTGCTATCTGTACCGAATCTAGCGCATAACGCTGTATTGTTAAAATTACTAAATGATGATTTTCCATATACAGAGTTAGGATTACTCGACAATACACATGTACATTTTTTTACTTATAAAACGCTGCGTGAAATGCTAAACAGGGTTGCTTTAAGAATAGATAAATGGGAAACAGTCATTAAAGCAGCCTCGGATACGGAATTGAATACCTCCTATCATGATGTGTCGGAAATGCAGGCATTTCTGTTGATGAATCGTGGACATGGCATGGATTATCAATATTTACTTACGTTATCTACGAACAAAGCAGGGCGAAATGAAGTGAATGAGCCCCTGCAGCATTTCGAAAATACATATGAAGCACATGCTTTAATAAATGGATTATCTGAAAATACAGTAACACAAGTAGTGCCGTTTGAGGCTGCATCTATGGAAATAGATTTGAGAAAGTTTCGAGAGGTACAAAGTGTTCGATTGGTACCATATCAAAAAGACGCATTGATTATAGGGTTACATGCATGGGGGCATAATGGCTCCGAGTATGTTCCACTTCAATATAATTGGGTAACGGGTATGGAAATAGGGACGAATAACATTCTGTTCCATCATGTTATGGCATTTGAAGTGAATTATTTGATAGAAAGAAATTTTAGCAAGCTTCGATTTGAATGGACATGTGTACCAATTCTTCTGCCATTAGGAGCGAAAATTGCTGATGTAATTATGAAATATTTATTTGATGAAAAGCAGAATCACCAAGCGAGTCTGGAGGCTACAAGGAAGGCCTACGAACTGTGTGATAGGCTTAATGCAGAAAGAGAAGAATCTTTTCAGAAATTGAATGAGTATCTATCTATGCTGGATGATGCAAAAAAACAATTGGATAACTTGCGATACGAGCTGAATCAAAAAGAGAAATGTCTTTGTGCGACGCAATCCGAGTTGGAAAGTGCAACAAAAGATATTGGCAGTTGGCTGCGATACAAGTGGAAGAAAAGAGGAAAGTATAATTAGACAAGAGGGATATACATGAATAAGGGGAAAGTAAGCGTTATAATGCCATGCTTTAATGATGGGGCATACATTATGGAAGCGATTCAGTCTTTGGAAAATCAATCGTATCACGATTATGAATTGCTTGTTATAGACGACGGCTCAGATGATATTCAAACTATAGAAATTTTAAATAGTTTAGACAGAGAATATCTTACACTACTAAAGACCAATCATCTAGGTCCATCAGGAGCGAGAAATTACGGAATTGAGCATTCTAATGGTGAATATATTTTACCATTAGATTCGGACGATAAAATTGAGCCTACATATATTGAACAGGCGGTTAGAATTCTAAAAGAGGATAAAAATGTAGGTGTAGTGTATTGTCATGCAGACTTGTTCGGTGAGCAGACAGGTAAATGGGAACTTCCAGAATACAGTTTGGAGAGTATGCTGCTGGACAATATTGTTTTTGTAACTGCGTTATTCCGGAAGGAAGATTGGGAGACTGTGGGCGGATTCCGTACCAATATGAAGCATGGTATGGAAGATTATGATTTTTGGCTTTCTATTTTGGAAATCGGAAAAGAAATTTATCAACTACCCGAGGTGCTATTTCATTATAGAATTAAGCCCAAATCACGTACTACACAATTTCAAGAAAATGTAACGGTAGTACAGCAGACGTATCAAATGATTTATTACAATCATCCCAAACTTTATGATAAGTATCGGGATGAGTATGCTGTGATATTGCGAGATGCATTAATTGATCAGATTTTTCTCAATAAAATGTATCAAAAAAGTATCTACGTGCTAGAAAAATTGAAAAAGATACCAGTGCTTAAAAATATTATAAAAAAACTTATATTACGATAAAGAGGTCATTATGGTTATATTTACATCAGTATGTGCAAATTATGTACATAAAGCGCGTACTTTGGCACAGTCAGTTAAGAAGAATATCCCTGATGCGAAAATGGTTTTATGTTTAGTAGAGAAAGAAGTGGATAGCAGAATACCTGACGAGTGTTTTGATGAAATTATATTGGCAAAGGATGCGTGGGAAGGAAACTTTAATCGGTTTATTTTTAAGCACGCTATAGTTGAAGCTTCTACGGCGGTTAAAGGACAATTTTTCAGATACTTGATGGATCGCTACACGGAGGAAAGTCAGTTTGTTTATTTGGATCCGGACGTATATGTGTATAGTGATTTCGTTGAATTAAAGAAGGAATTAAAGCAAAGTCCAATAGTGTTATGTCCACACCTGCTAAAGCCGGGCAATATAGATATGGAACTTTCGAGTACAGCGCATGGTGTATATAATCTTGGTTTCTTGGGCATTTCACGGAGTGAAGAAGGACGTAAATGCGTTGACTGGTGGGCGGATCGCCTTTACTTATTCTGCTATGATGATATTCAGAGGGGTATCTTTACAGATCAGAAATGGTTTGATTTGGTTCCGTGTTTCTTCAATGCAACGGTGTTTAAACATCATGGATACGATTTTGCACCTTGGTCATTACTTAATTGCAATATGGAAACGAGAGAGTCTGAATACTATATCGAAGGGGATCCGTTACGGTTTATACATTTTTCTGGATTGGGACATAGTGCAGAGAAATGCATGAAAGATTGGCTTCCTGAAGGGGAACATCCGTTTAAAGAATTGTATGCACAGTATAAGTCAATTCATGATGCAAATAATGCGGACAATATATCTATGACCCCTTGGAGTTATAGTCAATATGAGTCGGGAGAGCCAATCGATGATGGAATCAGAATCGGCTATCGAAACAATTATGATGTTATGTTTATGGAGGAAAATCCGTTTGCAAAATCAAATAGATTTTATGAAAAGGCGTTAAAAGATAACATATCCCTAAAAAATACTTATAAAATCCGCAAGGCAATGAAGATTTTAAGAGAAGATGGTATAGTTGCTTTACTGAAAAAAGTATGGGGAAAGTTAAATGGGTAAAAGAAAACATACATTTGTGATATTATCGATAGCTATGATTTTAGTCATAGTAGGAATCATTGAAATTTTTTTTACACCACAGGTAGAGATTGATATAGAAGCTGATAGAAGTATAGCTGTTGACTTGTTCTATGATAATGGACAGATAGGAGAATATTCGTTTGATGATCAACATTTGTCAGATCAACAAGGCATAGGGCAAGGAAAAAATAAAACCTATTTTAAAATTCCTGCAGATAGGATGAATAAAATTAGAATTGATTTTGGGTGTGTGCCATGCAGGGTTAAAATATATAAAATTAAATTTT
>ULRX01023698.1_pt1 | contig 21517 bp, 20 predicted proteins | sample 1955871 | NCBI WGS metagenome assembly ULRX01 (sample SAMEA4835695, study PRJEB28245) | human gut metagenome | biome: gut microbiome; material: fecal sample | place: Denmark | collected 2008 | reverse complement strand
TTATCTATTTTATTATCCGTAATTATGGCAATGTCTGTTATGATTATTCCAACTTCTGTTTCTGCTAAAAAGGCTAAAACAGTTCCTAATACTTATGTTGCAACATATGATGATATATTAAATTTCAGCAAAGGAACAATAACTACTGATTTTTGGGGACCATTTGCTTATTATAAGAATAGTGGAAATAAATATATTACTCTTGATAAGTATGATACCCCATATGGATATGAAGGTATTTTTGGATATTATGTTAGAGGAGATAAGGTATATTACTGTATAAAGAAAGAAATTTTTAATGACTATCTATATCAAATCAAAACAGTTGACCTTAACGGAAAAAACAAAAAGGTTCTTTATAAAGTAAAGGAAAGCAAAATCAGTAATGTTCTATTATTAGGTGGCTATGGTTCCGGTGCTATTTTCTATGAAAAAACATACAACAAAAAAGTTAATAAATTTTGCTATACTGTTAAATTATTCAGAAACAATAAGCTTACTACACTTTTTAAAGTGTATAGCGATAATCTAACAAACATTAATGTATTTAATGGTAAAATTTATTATCAAAACAAAGCCTATAACCTTGCTAATGGTAAAAAGACAACATTTAATGCAAAAGAGATTTATGTTACAAAGAACTATATGTACTATATAAACAAGAACAACAATCTTAAGAGCCTTGACAAAAAGGATGTAAGAAGAATTGTTACAAAGAATGTTTATAAGTACTATAACTCTAATAACGGTAGTAGTGTTATTTATAGTAAGCTAAATAGCAAAAAAGAAGAAGTATTTTATAAGCGTACAGGTACTGATAAAGAATATAAACTTTGTGCTATAAGTGATATATATAAAGCAACCAACACATCCTATACAGGAAAGAAACACTATTGGATTAATGATGCTTTATTCTATAATAACAAGGTATATTTTAATATCTCCCTTGATGGTTCATACTACATTGTTAATGTAAAAACCAGAGGTAGCAAACCATCTGTATTCTTTAAGACTACAAATAAAGATTATTATATTGATATGTATATGTTTGGTAACAAATTAGTATATCATGAGTGCGACCCTAATAATTATATTATTGATGATTAGTTAATAAATTTATTAGAGAAGTATTGTTATATTCTAAATCAATAATTAACTGCATTCTACTTAACAGTAGGATGCAGTTTTTACTTTTCACTTTGTAAAATCAAGGTGAAATAAAGTAAACCACCTTGAAAATAATGTTGAAAAAACATATAATGGATAAGGTGGTGATTGAAAATGTACTACACAATATTAGATGGAAAAGTTATAAGAACCGAGCATAAAGAAGAAAGTTTGATTACAGTTTCAAAACTTAAAGAAGGTGTGAATCCATTTGTTGCACATAGCGAACAGTTATCTGATGACTATATGGCATCAAGAACATACAGTAGGTTTGAAAGCTATGATGGCTTTGACCTTATATGCATTAACCACATTCACATTGAAAATTTACAAGATGAAATCAATCCCGTATATATAATTATTACTAACGGTCACCTTGACTTTTATTCTACAGACTACAGTTATGTAATCTCTGTTATGGATGAAATGAAGTCCTTTCCTAACGGTTTCAATATTAATACAGTACTGTTCCACTTTATGATGAGAATTATTCGTGGTGACTTAATTCACCTTGAGGATATTGGTGCAGAACTTAGACAGTTTGAGTCTGAAATTTTTGACAATAATATTGATGAGCATATGGCAAAGAAAATGCTTATTATCAAAAAGCACCTTATGAAAATTGAAATGTACTATGAATTACTGCTTAACCTAGTAGCAGACCTTTCAGAAAACAGAAATGGTTTTTATAGCAAATCAACTTTAAAAAAGTTTTCACTGATTGACAGTAAGCTGGACAGACTATATTCTAAGACAAATAACCTACTTAGTTATGCATCAGAAGTTTGGAGTACATATCAATCTCAGGTTGACCTTGAACTTAACAAAACTATGAAAATTCTAACAATCATCACTGTTATTGTTTCACCTTTGACTTTAATTGTCGGTTGGTACGGTATGAACTTGCAAATGCCTGAATTTCACTACCAATACAGTTATCCTATTGTAATTGCACTATGCATTGTTATTGTGGTGGGCAGTATAATTTTCTTTAAAAAGAAAAAGTGGTTCTGATTTTACACATAATTTAATAAGCTATATATGAAAAAGCCTCTAACTACAAAAGTTAGAGGCCTTTTCTATAAGAGGTAGGAACAAAAGAAATATAAAATTATCTTTTTTAACATTTATTCATTTTAATTCTTTGGAGGAATATAATTAGATTAGGGATAAATATAGTTCCTTAATTTCTTCAACAGAAGTTTCTCTTGGATTACCGGGACGACAAGCATCATCATAAGCACTTTGTGCTAAGAAGTCAACATCCTCAGGCTTTACAATATCCTTTAGATTTTCAGGGATACCAACATCTTGAGAAAGCTGTTTTACTGCATCAACTGCTGCCTTTCTTGCTTCTTCAAGTGACATATCGTCAACACCTGTAACACCCATTGCTTTTGCAATATTTCTATACTTTTCACCTGTAGCAGGTGCGTTATATTCCATAACTGTTGGTAGAATAATAGCATTAGCTACACCATGAGGTGTATCATAAACTGCACCTAGTGGGTGAGCCATTGAGTGTACAATACCAAGACCAACATTTGAGAAACCCATACCGGCAATGTACTGACCAAGAGCCATACCTTCTCTGCCCTCAGGTGTATTTTCTACTGCACCACGAAGGTTCTTGGAGATAATTTCAATTGCCTTTAGGTGGAACATATCACTAAGTTCCCAAGCACCGGCAGTAATATAACCTTCAATTGCATGAGTTAGAGCATCCATACCGGTAGCAGCAGTTAGTCCCTTAGGCATTGAACTCATCATATCAGGGTCAACAACTGCTACAACAGGAATGTCGTGTACATCAACACAAACCATTTTTCTGTTCTTCTCAGTATCTGTAATAACATAGTTAATAGTTACTTCGGCAGCAGTACCGGCAGTTGTAGGAACTGCAATAATAGGAACACACTTGTTCTTTGTTGGGGCTACACCCTCTAGAGAAACAACATCGGCAAATTCAGGGTTCTTGATAATAATACCGATAGCCTTTGCAGTATCCATTGATGAACCACCACCAATAGCGATAATACAATCAGCACCTGAAGCCTTGAATGTTTCAACACCTGTCTTTACATTTTCAACAGTTGGGTTAGCCTTAATCTTGGAATAAATTTCATAGTCGATTGAATTTGCATCCAAAACATCAGTAACTTTCTTAGTTACATTAAACTTAATAAGGTCAGGGTCAGAACAAACAAAGCACTTCTTAAAGCCTCTGCCCTTTACTTCTGTAGCAATCTCTTGAATTGCACCCTTACCGTGATAACTTGTTTCATTTAAGACAAATCTATTTGCCATATTAAACACTCCTTATAAAAAATATATCATATTAAAATATTTATTGTCTATATTGTACACCTTTATTTTGCATTTGTCACTAGTTTTTTACAAATTTTTTCATTTCAAGCCTGAAAATTATGTAAAAAGCACTTATAAGCACCTTGTAACTAGTAATGTAAAATGATAAAATAATAATATAAACTAAGGAGGTATTTATAATGGAAACATTACAAGCTATAAAATCAAGAAGAAGTATCAGAAAGTTTAAGTCAGATATGATTCCAAAGAATATTTTGGACAAAATTATTGAAGCCGGAACATATGCACCTACCGGCAGAGGTGCTCAGTCCCCTATTATTATTGCAGTTACTAACAAGGAAGTTAGAGATAAGCTATCCAAAATGAATAGCATTATTATGGGTAAGGATGAAAACTTTGACCCATTCTACAATGCACCTGTATGCTTAATTGTACTTGCTAACAAGGAAAAACCTACTTATATCTATGATGGTACTTTGGTTATGGAGAACCTTATGTTAGCTGCACATGACTTAGGTATTGGTTCTTGTTGGATTCACAGAGCAAAGGAAGAATTTGAAAGCGAAGAAGGCAAGGAACTGTTAAAGTCACTTGGCATCAATGGTGACTATGAGGGTATCGGTCATTGTGTATTAGGTTATGCAGATTGTGATGAGCCTACACCGGCTAAAAGAAAAGATGACTATGTTTATTATATAGACTAATTTTCATTCAAGGAGAAAAGTATGCAAGTTTTGATGATTAATGGCAGTCCCAGAGTTAACGGCAACACCTCTATTGCACTTAATGAAATGGAAACTATTTTTAAGAAAAACCATATTGAAGTTAACACAGTACAAATCGGCAATATGGATATTAGAGGCTGTACTGCTTGTGGTTATTGTTATGAAAAAGGCAAGTGTATCTTTGATGATGAAGTAAACAAAATTGCACCTATGTTTGAAAAGGCAGACGGTCTTGTTATTGCAAGTCCTGTTTATTATGCATCAGCTAATGCAACACTAATTGCATTTTTAGACAGACTATTCTACAGTACTCACTTTGATAAAAGTATGAAGGTAGGTGCTAGTGTTGTATGTGCTAGACGAGGTGGTTGTTCAGCTACATTTGATGAACTGAACAAGTACTTTACAATTTCAAATATGCCTGTTGCACCAAGTCAATACTGGAACAGTATTCATGGCAGAGAAAAAGGTCAAGCGGACCTTGACCATGAGGGTAAACAGACTATGAGGGTTCTTGCTCAGAATATGACATTTCTTATGAAAAGCATTGAACTTGGCAAAAAGGAATTTGGACTTCCAAAGTATGAAGAAAGAATTTATACACACTTTATCTAATAGTTTAAAATTTATAAAGTAAAAGGGTGGACAAACTGTCCACCCTATTTCTTTGCAATATTTTTACTTACCGATTGCATCCTTATATTCACTCTTTGTTAGTTCTTCACTACCATATAGAGTGAATGGATAATCAGTATCACCGTTATTTCTTACAACACCGGCATGATTGTATCTTAGTTTCTTTGCAGTATTGTCATAATAAGTATAGTAAACATTTAGTGCATTACCGTCATCTGTGATAATCTTTTCAATCTTATAACTATGGTTATAAGCATCACCTGATGCCGGATTATCAGTATAGAACTTATCATCCTTTAGCTTGTAAGCACCATCATATTTACTACTGCTTACATCTTTACCAAATACACTCTTTACCGCTGTAACAACATCATCTTTCTTAATATAGAAACCGTTGCTGTCTTTCTTAAAGTCACCCACAAGACTCTTTGCGTTTTCATCATTTGCTGAGTTAGTAGCTGAATTGATACACATATCAATTAAGTCACTTGCTGATGCTGATACAAAGTTAGGTGTATGGTGGCTATCAGTTGGAAGCAATAAGCTAATCATCTTTACTGTTTCAGCATTAGTTAACTTTGCCTTATCAGGGTCAACTGTTGTTGGTACTGTTGAAGTTGGAGTAGTTGTTGATGTGTTAACTGTAGTACTTTGAGTAGTTGTTTCATGCTTAATAATTGGGTCATCGCTATAATTGTAATCATAGAACAAGTAACCTGCTACTGTTAAAGCAATAACAACAATAAATACTACAACACCGATACCGATTTTGAAACCAAGGCTTTTGCCTTCCCTTTCAAAGTCATCATCATCAATATCCATAGCATGAGATGGTACATCATAGTTGCTTTCAACATCAAGATTATCACTATCAGTACCAGCACCAAGTTCATAGGTATCAAGTGGTACATCAAGAGTAAGTGTTGATTCCTTAATTTCTTCTGTAGGAATAACCTTAGTTGCCTCTACATTTTCAGATTTATTTTCTTCAGTAGAATTATCTTCCTTATCGGATAATTCTTCTACCTTTACATCTTCAATGTTTTCTTTAGTATCTGTATCTTCTTCGGTAGGTTCATCATCAACATCTACAGGTGCTAAAGAACTAATGTCCTTTACATTAATAGGTGCTACTGCTTCATCGGAATTTTCCTTTGGTTCTTCCTTAGGTCCATCCTTTGGTTCTTCTTTCTTAGAGTTAACAACCGGTACATTATCTTCTTCTGTAGCAGTGCTATTTTCTAATATAGAATTAAGAAGTGACTTATCATCAAATTCACCCTTAATGTTGTTGAAACTTTCAAATAAAAGTAGTAAGTAAGAAATAGGTGCAAGACCATAAGTATTTGTACCCTTTTTCTGTAATGCTTCTACTTGCTTTTCAACTGCCATTTTACCTGTGTTAAGTCTATCCTTAACTGTGTTTTCTGAACAGCCTGTACCATGAGAAATTTCCTTAATACTTAGCTTGTTGTAGTAGAAAATAACAATTGTCATTCTCTGTTCAACAGATAAAGCACCTAGGATTTTGTCAATATATTCCTTAGCCTTTTTCTCACCTACAAGTTTGTTAGGCAATTCCTTTAGCATTTCAGGGATAAACTCAACTTCTTCATCTTCACCGTCTGACACAGGGAAAGAATCTACAACAGTATCCTTTAGCTGGTTGATTGTACGGTAAATTGCAATCTTGTCAATCCAAGAAGAAAATCTATCGGGATGGCTAAGTCCTGATAGGTTGCTAAAGCCTAGAACATAGCTGTCTTTCATTACTTCATTAATGCTATCCTTAGGACAACCTGCAAACTTAACTGTCTTGTACATATCCTTATATGTTAGTTTATAAAGGAATGATAAAGACTCCTTGTTGCTATCAATGGCACTATTAACTATATCGGTAGTAACTTTGTTGTTAGTGCCACACACTTTACAAAACATTTCACTACCGTTTATTTTCTTACCACATTTAACGCAGTTCATAAAATATCCTCCTGCCTAAAAACTTTTCTCTATTCTCTATAATATCTAAACTATTTAATAACTATATCATTAACCTTTGGCATCATACCAAGTCTTGCCTACTGCTGAGTCAGCAACAAGTGGCACAGAAAGTGACACTGCCTTTTCCATTTCTTCTTGAAGAATCATTGCAACTCTCATTGACTCATGACTTGGACACTCAACAATCAGTTCATCGTGTACTTGTAATACAAGTCTTGCCTCGAGGTTTTCTTCCGTTAAACGCTTATCAACCTTAATCATTGCAATTTTGATAATATCTGCTGCTGTACCTTGGATTGGAGCATTTCTTGCTACTCTTTCGCCAAAAGCTCTTGTCATTCCGTTACTTGCAGAAAGTTCAGGCAAATATCTTCTTCTGCCAAATACAGTTTCAACATAACCTGTATCTTTTGCCTTTTCTACAACATCGTGCATATACTTATCAATACCACTGTAATGCTTTAGGTAGGACTCAATATAATTCTTAGCCTCTTTATTGGTTACACCAATATCCTTAGCCAAAGAATAAGCACCGATACCGTAAACAATACCGAAGTTAACTGCCTTTGCCCTACTTCTCATTTCACCGGTAACAAAGTCAAGTGGCATATTGAAAACCTGACTTGCAGTAATTGCGTGAATATCTTGATTATTCTTAAAAGCATCAATCATATTCTTGTCACCGGAAATATCGGCCAATACTCTAAGTTCAATTTGGCTATAGTCGGCATCAACAAGTACCCAACCTTCTCTTGCAGTAAAGAACTTTCTCATTTCTCTACCAAGTTCGGTTCTTACAGGAATGTTCTGTAGGTTAGGTTCTGTTGAGCTAATTCTACCGGTTCTGGTTTCTGTCTGATTAAATGATGAGTGAATTCTGCCGTCATCACCGATAACCTTTAACAGTCCCTCACAATAAGTAGAATTCAACTTACTTAATGTTCTGTACTGTAGCACCATACTGACTACAGGATGCTGATTCTTTAGACTTTCCAATACATCAGCACTTGTAGAATAACCTGACTTAGTCTTTTTCCTACAAGGCAAAGCTAAATCTTCAAATAATGCTACACCAAGTTGCTTAGGAGAATTAATATTAAATTCTCTCCCTACAGAATTATATATCTCTGACTTAAGATTTTCAATATTTTCTTTCAACATTTTGCCAAAATCTTCAATTCCTTGTTTGTCAACTGCAAAACCTAGGTTCTCCATTCTGGCTAGTACATTTGAAAGTGGAATTTCAATTTCATTAAGCAACTTTTTTTGATTACACTGTTCTATTTTCTTTTCAAGAATATTACACAAATCAATCATTGGTGCAATATTACATAGAAATTCATCTTCACCATCATAAATTTCAACTTCATATTCACCGTTTAACTTATCAATATCATATGAACTTGAATTTGGATTTAACAAATATGATGCTAAAGTTACATCAAAAACAAGGTTCTTGATTTCAAAACCCTTTTTATTAGCATAAGCAAATAATTCTTTTGAAGAATAAACATACTTTTTGTTTTCACTTTTTAGTACAGTATCAACATCAGTAGTTTTGATGATTTCATTTTCTTCTATTATATATAGATAGTCAATATCACCTTTACTTTTGCTATTACTATAAATATACAATTCTTTGCCTAATAAATCAATGGTATTTTTTTCATTTAAAGAATATTTTTTCTTTTCTTTAGGAGTTTCCTCTGCTGACTCAACTTCTTTTAACTTAAACTTATCTATTAAGGAAAAAAGTTCTAGTTTTGCCATCATTCTTGATGCCTCATCAGGCTGAGTACAATTTACAAGATAATGATTAATATCAGTATCAATAGGAATATCAAGTTTGATTTCACCTAACATTCGTGACATATAGGCACTATCTTTGTTTTCACGAAGTTTCTTCCTCATACCATCTTTAATATCAATAGTATCTAGATTTTCATATATATAGTCAAGGTTATTAAATCTTTGGATTAAGTCACCTGCGCCTTTAGGTCCAATACCGGGAACACCGGGAATACAGTCTGATGAATCACCTTGAATAGCCTTAATTTCAATAAGCTGTCTTGGTGTTACACCATAGTCATCCATAATCTTCTTTTCATCATAAAGTATAGCATTAGCCTTGCCACCTTTAGTGGATGCAAGTCTTACTGTTACCTTATCATTAATAAGTTGAAGTGAATCTCTATCCCCTGTAGCAAGTACACATTCATCACCATTAACCTTACAAGTATGAGAAAGTGTACCTAGAATATCATCAGCCTCATAACCCTCCTTAGTTATAATAGTATAGCCAAGTAAAGTTAATAAGTCCTTTAAAGGTTGCAACTGCTGATGTAGTTCTTCAGGCATACCTTTTCTGTTAGATTTGTACCCATCATATGCTTTGTGTCTAAAGGTTGGTGCTTTTAAGTCAAAAGCAATAGCCACAGAATCAGGGGTAACATCTTCCTGTATTTTAAGTAGCATTGTTAAAAAGCCATATATTGCATTAGTAAACTGACCATCTTTTGTAGTCAATAATCTTATTCCATAGAAAGCTCTGTTTAGAATTGAATTTCCGTCAACAACTAAAAGTTTCATATATACTTCCTTTCAAAAGTTCTAACTTATATTATAATATAGAAACACAAATGTTTCAAGAATGATTAAAGTTTTTGTGAAACTATATATTGTGGTATATGTTATATATTGCCACAAAGGTAAGATGTTTATTTCCTAATAAGAATATTATACTTTAACTATTGAACATTTTACAACACTTATACTATATATTGTGTGTTTACAATTTTGTAACACAATCTATTGTAAATCCCATAAAATCTAGGATTTATAAAATTACATAAAATTTATTCGTTAAATTGGTAATAATAACGGTTGACTTAACACAATATATGGCATATACTAATAAGGCACGAAAAAAACAAACATTTTATTTATTTTTAATTTACATAAGGTAATTTGATGATTTTGTTTTACAATATATGATATTTTACATGGGAGGAACGAAATGATTACTGAAATCACCAAGAGAGATGGTAGAAAAGAACCATTTGAAATTGAAAAAATAACTAATGCGATTTTTAAGGCAGCACAGGCAATTGGTGGCTCAAACTATGAAGAAGCTGAGGATTTAGCCAACAAGGTATGCGACTATATTGAAAATGTTGAGAAAATTCCTGCACCAACAGTTGAACATGTACAGGATACTGTTGAAAAGATGATGATTGAAAACGGTCATGCAAGAACAGCTAAGGAGTTCATTCTTTACAGAGCTGAAAGAACAAGACATAGAGAAATGAACACAAAGCTAATGAAGATTTATGAGGATTTAACTTTTAAATCAGCTAAAGATAATGATGTTAAGAGAGAAAATGCTAACATTGACGGTGATACTGCAATGGGTACCATGCTTAAGTATGGTAGTGAAGGTGCTAAGCAGTTCTACAAAATGTACATTCTTAACCCTAAACACGCTAAGGCTCACGAAGATGGTGACATTCATATTCATGACCTTGACTTTTTAACACTAACAACTACTTGTTGTCAGATTGACCTTGTAAAGCTATTTAAGGGTGGTTTCTCTACAGGTCACGGTTATCTAAGAGAACCTAACGATATTGCTTCTTACTCAGCACTTGCTTGTATTGCTATTCAGAGTAACCAAAACGACCAGCACGGTGGTCAGTCAGTACCTAACTTTGATTACGGTATGGCTCCGGGTGTTAAGAAAACTTATGTTAAGCTATATCGTCAGAACCTAGCAAGAGCTATTGAACTACTTGCAGAAGTTGATGACATTGACGAAACAGTTGCTACTGCAAGTGAAATTATTGAAAAGGCAAAAGAAATCAGTGGTGACCAACCTTCTCTACAGGCAGGTGAAGAATATGCTAAGGCTGAACTTCCAATTCTTGTAGAAATGTATGGTGAACAAATTGGTGGTAAAATTCAAAGATTTGCTAAGAAGCATGCTGAAAAGGAAATTGACCGTTCAACATATCAGGCAATGGAAGCACTTATCCACAACCTCAACACAATGCATTCAAGAGCAGGTGCTCAGATTCCATTCTCATCACTAAACTATGGTACTGACACAACTCCTGAAGGCAGACTTGTTATTAAGAACATCCTTCTTGCTGAAGATGCAGGTCTTGGTAACAACGAAACTCCTATATTCCCTATCCACATTTTCAAGGTTAAGGAAGGTGTTAACTATAATCCGGGTGACCCTAACTATGATTTATTCAAGTTAGCTATGAAGGTTTCTGCTAAGCGTCTATTCCCTAACTTTAGCTTTATTGATGCTCCATTTAACCTACCTTACTATAAGCCTGGTCATCCTGAAACAGAAATTGCATATATGGGTTGCCGTACAAGAGTTATGAGCAATGTTTACGACCCAACAAGAGAAATTACATACGGCAGAGGTAACCTATCATTTACTTCTATCAACCTACCTAGACTTGCAATTCTTGCTAACAAGAACATTGACTTCTTCTTTGAACAGCTAGACAGAATGGTTGACCTAGTTACTGACCAGCTACTTGAAAGATTTGAAATTCAGTGTCAGAAAAAGGTTCTTAACTATCCATTCCTAATGGGACAAGGTATTTGGCTAGACTCAGACAAGTTAAACCCTAATGATGAAGTTAGAGAAGTTCTAAAGCATGGTACACTAACTTGTGGTTTCATTGGCCTTGCTGAATGTCTAAAAGCTCTTACAGGTAAGCACCACGGTGAAAGTGAAGAAAGCCAAAGACTTGGTCTTGAAATTGTTGGTTACATTCGTAAGAAGATGAACGAAGCTACTGAAAAGTATCACCTAAACTTCTCAGTTATTGCTACTCCTGCAGAAGGTCTATCAGGTAGATTTGTTCGTATTGATAAAGAAAAGTTTGGTATTATCCCAGGTGTTACAGACAGAGATTACTACACTAACTCTTTCCATGTACCTGTTTACTACAATATTTCAGCATTTGATAAGATTAGAATTGAAGCTCCTTATCACAACCTAACTAACGGTGGTCACATCAGTTATATTGAACTTGACGGTGACCCAACAGAAAACCTAGATGCTTTTGAATCAGTTATCAGATATATGAAGGAACAAGGCATTGGCTATGGTTCTATTAACCACCCTGTTGACAGAGACCCTGTATGTGGTCACACAGGTATTATCGGTGATGTTTGTCCTAAGTGTGGCAGAAAAGAAGGAGAATCAGGTAAGGGCTTTGAAAGAATCAGAAGAATTACCGGTTATCTTGTAGGTACTGTTGACCGTTTCAATGATGCTAAGAAAGCTGAAGTTGAAGACAGAGTAAAGCACACACTAACAACTGATTGTGGTTGTCTTGACTGTGAGGAGGCTATTTAATGGCTGACAATATAGTCAGACTTGCCGGTGTAATTAAGGAATCTATCGTTGATGGTCCCGGAATTAGAATGACAGTTTTCACACAAGGTTGCCCTCACCACTGTGAGGGTTGCCATAATCCTGAAACTTGGGACTTTGAGGGTGGTTTTGATTGTGAAATCGAGAAGTTAATCAATACTGCTAAGAAAGACCCACTACTTCAAGGACTTACCTTTTCCGGTGGTGAACCATTTGCACAAGCTAAGCCACTTGCAAAACTAGCTAAAATGTGTCACGAAAACGGATATAATGTTTTCTGTTACACAGGTTATACATTCGAAAAGCTGGTTTCTTCCTTTGACACTCATCCTGAATGGAAAGAACTTTTGGAGGAAGTTGACTATCTTGTTGATGGTCCGTTTATTCTTGCTGAAAGAAGTTTAATGCTACACTTTAGAGGTAGCAAAAATCAGCGACTACTTGATGTTAAAAAAAGTTTAGCTGAGAACAAAGCTATTGATGCAGAAAATGTATAATTTTTAATAAGTGATTAAGAGTCACTCCCTATGTAAAACAAATTTAATTAAAATAACCGACCTAAGTTAGAATTAGTCTAGTTAGGTCGGTATTTTTATGCCATAAATTATATAAAAAAGAAAGACAGTATAAACTGCCTTTCTATAATAATTATTTAATTAGAAGCTACCACTTGAACCACCATGAGAAGTACCTGATGAACTAGTATGTGTACTAGAGCCACCACTGCCACTATCATTATCCTTTGGTTTAGCAGTTTTACTTATATTACGGTACAAGTAAAGGTCACTGCGTTCTGTAACATTAAATGAACCACTCTTTACATAACTATTTGCTAATGGTTGCATACGAACAGACTTTAGCTTTGACTTCATAATAAGTACAACAATGAAACCAACTAAAGCACCTATACCTACACCACCGAATATAATATAGTATATTGGAATTATAGTCTTAGGCTGATTGTTTACATCATATGGTTCATCAGTTATAGCCTTATTAATATAGTCATCACACATTGTGACAAATGTATCAAATGCATCATAGTATTCACCGTCACTTAAATATGGCTTAACATCATCCATAATTCTTTCTTGACCATAGTCTGTGAAATATGGAATACCGGCACCTGTTGTACTGATAGCCCATTTTCTATTTTCCATATCTAGCAAGAAAAGAATACCATCGTGATTATCTCCCTCACCATAACCTTTATAGTCAAAGAAATCATCAGCATATTCTGTAGGTGTTTTGTCACCAATAGACTTTTCGGTAACAATAACAACATCAAATGTATATTTTTCTGATACAGTATCAATATGTTCCTTTAGTTGAGCATACTCTATATCTGAAAGCAACTGTGCATTATCAACAAGTCTACCGTATTTATTAGCACCCTGACTTTCTGCAAATACAGGAAGTACAGACAATGACACCAGAAAAATTGCAAAAATAATTGAAACAACTCTTTTTTCCATTTTAGTACCTCCTTACAGTAAATTATATAACAAGCCAATTATAATAATAACTGCTGCTATAGAACCTGCAATAATGGCAAAATATCTCCAAAATGCACCCCAATCAATAGGTAGGTCACCAACCATTTTACCGGTTTGACCATTCATTGCAAATAGGAAATTTTGACCATTCCAAGAGGTATTAAGTATCCAAACAGGATATAGTGCATATTTTGAAGTACCGTTTTGGAACTGCACACTTGAACTCTGTGTCATTAGAGAAGAATACTCACTTGCAGTTTCTCTAAACAACTGTTCGGTAGTATTTTTAATTCTCTGATTAGCTCGATTGATACTATTTTCTTTTGTAACATCATACTTATCAGCAAGATAACCTGCTAAATATGCTGTTTGGAAATCAACAGCTTCATCAAAGTTAAATGGTTCAATACTTTCCATAAGGTCATCAGGCATTTGGCTTGAACCATCAACCGGTACATTAGTAAAGCCAACATTACCACCTCTGCCAACTAGGTAATATCTGGTTTCTGTGTAATCATAGTCACTATCGCTCCAATGTCTTACCTTAGTACCTTTGTACTGAATATGAGCCTCCGTATCAGCATCAAATAACCAAAATGGCACATACATACCACGAATTTGGTCAATATGATTTTTGTCTTTGAAGATTTTTGGAACTAGTTTCTTGTTAACATGTTTAGAAAGTGCCTTGATAGCATCTTCCTTAGTTAGTCTAAACGGGATAACATAATCAGGCTTTAGGTCACCTGAGAATCTACCCTTTAATACAACAGGGTTGCCACAATAGGGACAACTTGTTGCACCGGTATTTTCATCGGCAACAATTTCGCCACCACAAGAATTACATACATAAACTGACATACCTTCTGTTTCTTCATCAGTAAATGTTTGTTCATTGGAATTATCCCAATTCATATTGTCCTGTGTATTTTTCTTAAGGTCCTCATCATATGACTTTAAAGTTTCCATATCAAACTCTGTGTCACAATAAGGACATTTCATTTTCTGCAATTTACTGTCAAAGTTAATTGCACCACCACAACAGGGACATTTATACTCAAGCATATCTGCCATATATTCTATTCTCCTACATTACCTAATTAAATTATTTTACAATATCGTTGTCATCAAAAATATCCCCACATTCAGGGCAGAACTTTGGATGTGATGCTGGGTCTTCAGGTGTCCAACCACACTTACCACAACGGAAAGTTTTCTTTTCTTCAGGTTTCTTGGAACCACATTCAGTACAGAACTTACCAAAGTTCTTTGCACCACAAGAGCAAATCCATGAACCGTCATTTTCAGGCTTCTTATTACCACAATTTGTACAGAATTTGCTTGTATTTGTAGCACCACAAGAACATACCCAACTGTCTTCACCGGCACTTTGTTGTGGTGTCTGAGTTGGTTGTGGTTGCTGAGGCTGTTGCATTTGTGCTTGTTGTTGAGCATACTGCTGAGCCTGTTGTTGCTGACCCATTTGGAATAGACCGTTTACATTACCGGCGTTACCTGCCTGTTGAGCCATACCCATTCCCAAAAAGCCTGTAAATGCACCGGCTTCATTTTCTGCTGCTGCTTTCATAGCATCTGCTTGAGCACCAACTAATGTTGCTGCTGCCATTGAAGGGTCACGCATAACTGCAGTACGCTGAGCCTGTTTAATCATTTCGGCATCTTCAGGTGGAAGTGTAATAGGATTCATAGCAATTGAAATTACCTGAATACCTCTTAACTGTGCCCACTTTGCAGTTAGGGCAGTATTCATTGCCTCAGAAAGTTCTTCAGCATGAGCCGGTAGTGCTGATGGACGAACCTGCATATCGGAAATCTTTGCAAATGCCGGTTGTAAAGCTGAGATAAACTCAGTTTTTAGCTGAGAGTCAATCTCACCACGAGTATAGTCACCCTGAACATTACCACAAACATTTGTGTAGAATAGAATTGGGTTTACAATCTTGTATGAGTAAACACCACTACATCTAACTGATACATCAACATCAAGACCAATATTTTTATCAACTACTCTAAATGGAATTGGGTTTGGTGTACCAAACTTATTTTCAAGGATTTCCTTAGTGTTGATATAGTAAATTCTCTGGTCAGAAGGCTTATCGCCACCAAAAGTAAAACGCTTACCAATATCTCTAAAAGTATCTAAGATACCTGCACCTAAGCCACCTGTAAAGACACTTGGAGCTGTCATACTATCAAAGATATATTCTCCCGGTTCTGCACAAATATCTACTACCTTACCCTGTTCAACAATTAGCATACACTGACCGTCAGCAACAGCTAACACTGAACCGTTAGTAATAACATTGTCTGTACCCTTTGTATTTGATGAACGCTTACCTGTACGGTGAACACCTTTTGTTACCAGTACATCTTTTGGCATTGACTCGCAGTAGAAAAACTCTTTCCACTGGTCAGCCATAACACCATTTGCTGAACCGGCAATAGCTTTTATAAGACCCATAATTAATCTCCTTTTAATTTTAAAATAATATATTACATAAATGTTTACAACTTACATAAGTATTATACAGTATATTCTACAAAAAATAAATACTTTTCTACAAAATAATATATATTTTTTTAGAATTTATCAATTCTCTAATTCACAATACCAATATATTAATCATATTATATAAATGAGTTTTAAAGAACTTAATTTAGAAAAAGGAGAATTACATTGGTAGAAGAAATTTTTAAGAGTTATGGTATATCACCAATACCATCTGATTATACAGAAGCTATGGCTTATGTGCCATATCAAAGCAACAATCCAAAATTTTATTCAGTAGCACATGGTTTTGAGGCAGGGACAATGTTCCCTACTCTACACAAACCATTTTTCGGTTCTAAATGTACAGGTGGCAAAAATGATGACTGAAAGAGATATTTTGCTTAAGAAACTAAGTTCCGTAGCATTTGCAATGTTTGAAATCAGACTTTTCCTAGACACTCACCCTGACTCAACAGATGCTATGGCTAAATTTGATGACTTAAATGATAAATATGTAAAACTGAAAGAAAAATTTGAAGATGAATACGGTCCACTAATGAGCAAAGATGCCGATAGTCCCGTTCAATGGATAAAAGGACCTTGGCCTTGGGAGGTGCAGTAAATGTTTGTATATGAAAAAAGACTTCAGTACCCTATCAGAATAAAACAAACTAACCCAAAACTTGCCAAAATTATAATTACACAATATGGGGGTGCATACTTCAAATGTTATAAAAATAGTCCCAAAGGTTCATCCTTTGGGACTTGAAACAAAGTATCATGATTAACAGTCATGCGTATCAACTCTTAAAAGCCAGTTGTTAAGCCATTTTTTTAATGCTCACAAATTAGTTGTAGTAAATCTGTAATAAAACAATATACTATAGCGTAAGTAAATTTTATTAAATAAAAGACTTGATAGAGTTTTTTGCGTTTAAGCAATAAATCCAGTAATCGGTATATTCACTAAAATTAGAGAGTAAATTCTAGTTGCTCCGGTCTTGCTTTTAAATCACTAATTCTATCTTCAACTTTTTTTGATAAGTCATTAGCTACTTTCTGTAAAAACTCTATACATATATCTTGATTCCAAAGATTAGCATCAATATCACTCTGATAATTTTGAACAATTATTGTTAATATCTCTGTATATAAAATCAAAAGAATCTTGGCTATTCTTTCATTGCAAGTGTGGTTTTGAAGTAAATAGCCTAAGTATCTTTCTTCTGAAAAAGACATAGTATTTTTATTATTTAAAGTAACCCCAATATTATCATGTTTCCCATAGGCAAAATCTATATTTATCTGATTTAGATTTTTGCTTTCAATTAGGAATGATAATGTACTAATAATATTCATAACAGATTCACCTTCTGCACTAATAGTAGTTAGTGAATCTTCTGTATCACCTTTAAACCCTCGTATTGTATTGATTTTTAAGTTTTCGAGAATATCACTACCGCCTTCAAGTACATTATCCCCATTATACACTTTACTTATTAACCATACAAACTTATCTGCTGTAAATGGTAACTTGTATTTTACAATCTCATTTTTTCCAGTATAAAATAGCATTTTTCTTAAAAGAGTCATAGCCCCTGAATTTCTATTAATTATGTATCGCACTTTATCTAGAAGAACGTATACAATGACAAAACCTGTTTTCTTAGTGACAGAATCATCATATTCATCTACTCCCGGAGGAATTTGATCAACAGAAAACGTAAACAAGTTATATTCTATATCTTTACCATTAAAAACTTCTTTTTTATTTTGTTCAAATTCTTTTTTTATCTTCCAATTCATATATCCCATAGAAGTATCTGAGTGTTCATCTTTATGGGGATTTAATAGCTTTTTTTCTACTTCCTGTATTGTTGTTTTTGTTTCATCAGTCCATCTAGTAATTTGCATTTTTCACATCCCACTTTTCACTTTAAATTTATTTGTTTGAAAGCTAATTCCTTTTACATTTTTCATTTGAGGATCTAATTCTATTGACATATTATTATCATCAACATTTTTAATGAATGAAATTTTGCTTCTCAAAGTTATATATTGATTTTTATTTCCCTCTCTCGGCAACACTTTATCAAATTCCCAAATTAATTTATCATCTAAATACTTTAGTACTGCATCTTTTGCACTAATTTGTGGAGTGAGCCAAGATGGTAATACCATTTGCACCTTGCATTTTCTCAAACGTTTTAAATTTCCTTTTAGTTCTATATAGTAATCTATTGTTGCTACGCCCATATTTGATTCGCAAATTAATGATGGTACATTTCTAATATCTTTATCATTTCCACTTTTTGAAAAAATGCACGTTACTTCTGCACGTTTTGCAGCAATATATTTTTCTAAAAGCTCATATAAAGCCTCAATAATAGCAAGATAAATCGTTAAACCAATTTCATACTGATACTCTTTTGGAACAAATGTAAAATAATCTATCAGATTAAATTTATTAAGACCCAGTACCGAAATTATTGGAATCAAAATTGCTTTCAATAACACTTTAACTATTGTGGATATTTTCACTTAATGCAATCCTCCACAATACTTGATATTTTTTTTGACACTCTGTCAAATTCACAATCAGAAACCATTATTATACCATTTACTTGTATAGAAAACATACTACCTCTATCTTCTAAACTTCTAAAGTTAACTTTTTTCATTTCAATAGAATCATTTTGGCTCAAAAAAGATAATTTTTCTTTTAGCTTTTGCCAATAAGCAGAATTATTCTCCATTAGTTTTAAAAGATATTTAGTTTCTTCATTAAGTTCTTCATCTTCTATCATAAATTCTATAGATGTCACTTGGATATTTCCACAAAGTATATATTGCTCAAGTATTTTTATCATTATATCTGAGGTAACAATACATTGATGATATCCTTTTTGTAACATATTTTGAATAAATGCATAATAATTTTGATTACAATTATATACAAAACATGAAACTTTATTTGTTGATGTATTTTTAAACAACTTTCCATACTTGCAAGTCATACACTAGTTACCTCCTTCTTTATATACTTAACAATGCTATTACTAAAATATAATTATACACCTCTATATATTATTATATACAATTATTAAGAAAACACAATGCAATTATTGCATTTTAGCATAAAAAAATCACCCCAACCATCAATTATTATGATAGTTGGGGTTTCTTGCACGAAAAATTGATTTTGTTTTACTGATTTTTTTAAATTACTGATATGTTTTAAAAGTTTGCTTAAAATTTTAAAACTTTAATTAAACATTTCAAAAGTTTTGAAAATTGTTTAAAAATGAAGTTCAAATTTTTAAAAAGTTTTAAAAATAAGCCTTAACAATTAAAATAACAAGTTTCAAGTGTTAAAATCATTAAAAATTACACTTGGTTTACTTAACTAGATAATATTTAAAGTTACGATAAAGGTACTTATAACCCTTATACTTACCTGATGAAATTACTGCAATAACAGTAAATTCTCTTGCTTTATCCAGTTTCTTTGTGTACTGAATTTTACCCTTATTAACTCTTGAATATGTTTTACCTTTTGGTAGGGTGATTTTGTTGTACTTAGATAGGCTCTTATCATCAAGATGTGAATTAACAATATAGCCTGATTTATTGCCATATTTGACCTGTGACCAACCATTACCTAAGTCCTTAACAAGTTGTACCTTAGTACCTTTCTTGATTGTAACAACACTTTTGCTTGTGTTACAAATAACATCAACATATGCTTTCTGTCTTAGTGTGCTTTCTTTAGTGACAACACAATAGTTATATTTAAGTTGGTTCTTAAACTTCTTCCATAGGCTATCATCATTGCCTACCCATCCAGACCAGCCGGGACACTGCTTAGAACATACATCATAGTGTCTAACAACTCTACTAACAGGAATGCTATATGTATTCATTAGCTTTCTTGCTAACGCTACTGTATTTGCAAAAGTTTTGTCAGAAATTTTTCCTTTTGTGCTACACATTTCAATGCTGATGGAATTGTAGTTAGTACACTTACCAAACAGATTGTTGTGACCATAGTTAACACCAACTGCCCAAGATGTATTGTTAGGTGATACCACCTCATATACATTGGTATCATCAACAAAATAGTGTGCTGAGGCTCCTCTATCTGTGCTGTAGAAGTAATTAGCATTAGCTTTTGCAGTATCTGTTGTGTTGCCTGTATAGTGGATTACAATGTACCGTCTGCCACTGTTACCTTTTTCATAATTACACTTTGTATGTAATTTTTTCAGTTTGTATGACATTAGTTATCATCCTTTCCTTTGTTCTGTAATACATCAATAGCCTTATTAATAATAGCCGGTAATGGTAAACCCATTAAACCGGCATTTTCTACGATAGAGATTAGTTCATTAGCCATAAAACCAATGATTACGGCATCTCTTATGTAACTAGTACCAATTGCTAAATCCAGTCTGTATGCAATTAATACGAACAATAGGGTCATACCCTTTTTACACAAGCCTTTCCAACCGGCTTTGCTCTCCAATGCACCTGATGATGTTTTCTTGCTATTGTGGAATATACCGGCAACAACAAGACCTGACACATAGTCAATAGCCATAAATAAACATAGTGTTACCAGAGCAGTATCCCAACCACCAAACAACCATGCAAAAAGTCCACCTACTGCACCAATAGCAGTACAAACCCATTCTTTCATTTTATACTTCCTCATTTTCTTCTACTTCTTTAATACAAACATTTTGCCACTTTTTGTATGCGTCAAGATAAAATTCTTTCTTGTCTCCATTGTATGTAATTTCGTAATACATACCATCTGAAACAGTCGTTGACAATAGTGCTTTACAGTTCTGCAAAGTTTTGCAGTACCACACGATGTACACATCATCTTCTGTTAAAGTCTTGTTGTCTGTTACATCTACATGATTATTGTAGTAATCTACAACAATTTTCATAAACTGTTTTTTTAAATCCATCTTAATTCTCCTTTTCCGTATCTGTTGTAACTTCTTCAAAGTCACCGTTTGAGTTTTCTGCATCTTTGTTATTTGTTTCAGTTTCGACAACTGTATACCAACTATCAATAGTTAGCATATCATCATCTGTCAAGACTGACTTACTATACCAGCTTAGTGCGTATGCTCTGACTTGGTATTCATCCAGTCTGTTCTTCATTGTTTCTAAAGTCTTAAAAACAAAATCATGTAAGCTAAACATTATTACATCACCTCACTTTCGTGTGCTACAATGG
>ULRX01018905.1_pt1 | contig 21572 bp, 20 predicted proteins | sample 1955871 | NCBI WGS metagenome assembly ULRX01 (sample SAMEA4835695, study PRJEB28245) | human gut metagenome | biome: gut microbiome; material: fecal sample | place: Denmark | collected 2008 | reverse complement strand
CGCCGTATCGGCACTTAGAATTATGCGGTGTTGCCTTAAGTCGTTTTTTCATTTTCTGCTTCAACATCCTATTCAAAAATTGCGGCTCCGGCCACTATTGTGTGCCCTGCAGCGTGAAATTCACAAAAAATTCAGACAGCATCTCTTCCTTATTGCCCCAATAATATGTTACACTATTATCATATTAAGATTGAGTTAAGATTGGAGGCTATCCGTGTGCTACGTTCCCGCTTACAATTACGGGAAAAGCTGAAAGAAAAACTGGTGGAAGCACTGCAGGCTGTTTTGCCTATTGTTGCTATCGTGCTGGTTCTCAGTTTTTTCATCGCACCCCTATCCCCCAGTGTGCTGCTGTGTTTTCTGCTTGGGGCGGTCATGATTATTTTTGGCATGATGTTCTTTACCCTTGGCGCCGAGATGAGCATGACCCCCATGGGCGAACGGGTTGGTTCCGCCATGACCAAAAGCCGCAGCTTGCCCAAAATGATTGTGATCGGCTTTATTCTCGGTTTCATCATTACCATATCGGAGCCGGATTTACAGGTACTGGCCAACCAGGTGCCGTCGGTGCCCAATCTGGTGTTGATCCTTTCGGTTGCCGCCGGTGTGGGGGCTTTCCTTGTTATCGCGCTGCTGCGTATGCTGTTCAGTATGGCGCTGCCGCCGCTGCTGGTAACACTGTACGCTATTGTATTTGTGCTGGCCGCCTTTGTTCCCAAAGATTTCCTTGCTGTGGCGTTTGACTCTGGCGGCGTGACCACCGGGCCCATGACGGTACCGTTCATCATGGCGCTCGGCGTAGGCATTTCCGCAATCCGCAGTGACCGCCACGCCGCGGATGACTCCTTTGGCCTGGTTGCCCTGTGTTCCATCGGTCCCATCCTGGCCGTGCTGATTTTGGGCATCGCCTACAGCCCCGGCGAAAGCAGCTACACCGCCGCGTTCCTGCCGGATATTCAGGACTCGATGGAGCTGTGGGACCTCTTCATGGTGGGGCTGCCCGCTTATTTTAAAGAGATCGCGCTTTCACTTTTGCCCATCATGGTCTTTTTTGGCGTTTATCAGTTTGCCGTCCTGCACATGAGCCGCAAAGCGCTGGGCAAAATTCTGGTCGGCCTGTTTTATACTTATATCGGACTGGTTCTGTTTTTGACCGGTGCTAATGTGGGCTTTATGCCTGCCGGCAACTATCTGGGCCAGGTTCTGGCTGCCCTGCCCTACCGCTGGCTACTGATCCCCCTTGGTATGCTGATTGGCTATTTCATCGTCAAGGCCGAGCCCGCCGTGTATGTGCTGAACAAGCAGGTGGAGGAAGTGACCGATGGTTCCATTTCCGCCAAGGCAATGGGGACCAGCCTTTCCATCGGCGTAGCCCTCTCCGTTGGGTTGGCCATGCTGCGGGTGCTGACCGGCATTTCCATCTTGTGGATGCTGGTACCGGGTTATGGCATCGCCATCGGGCTTTCTTTCTTCGTTCCCAAAATTTTTACCGCCATCGCGTTTGACTCCGGCGGCGTGGCTTCCGGCCCCATGACGGCAACGTTTCTTCTGCCGCTGGCCCAGGGTGCCTGCCTGGCTGTGGGCGGCAACATTGTAACGGATGCGTTTGGCGTGGTAGCCATGGTTGCCATGACCCCGCTGATTACTATCCAGATTCTTGGCATGACTTACCAGCTCAAGCAGCGCCATGCTTCCCGCACGCAGCAGGCTTATGTGGATGCCTTTGCCAGCCTGCCCGAAGACGCTATTATTGAGCTGTAACGGAGGGATGTTTGAATGAGCCAGCTTTCCTGGATGATTACCATTACTGACCGCAAAAAAGCGCCGGATTTTGTGGCGCTGTACCAGCAACAGAACATACATGTAAGCCTGACCACTGTTGGAGCCGGAACCGCCGTGAGCGAAACGCTGAACTATCTTGGGCTGGAGCGCACCGAAAAAGCCGTAATTTTTACCACCGTTACCAATTCCCGCTGGAAAGCGGTAAAGCGGCAGCTGGAGCACACGATGAACATTGATGTGCCAGGCACCGGCATTGCGTTTACCATCCCTGTCAGCAGCATTGGCGGCAAGCGCGCGCTGCAATTTTTGACCGAAGACCAGGATTTCCAGATTGGGGAGGAAACCACCTTGAAAGATACCAAGTACGAGCTGTTGATTGTGATTGCCAACCAGGGATACAGCGGCCTGATTATGGATGCGGCCCGCAGCGAAAACGCGGGTGGCGGAACCGTCATCCACGCCAAGGGTACCGGCATGGAACGTGCCGAGCAGTTTTTGGGCGTTTCTCTCGCTGCCGAAAAGGAGATGGTGCTGATCGTGATCAAGCGCGAGGATAAGAACCGCATCATGCGCGCCATCATGGATCAGGCGGGCACCGCCAGCAAGGCACGGTCGGTCATCCTCTCCCTGCCCGTCACCTCCACCGCCGGCCTGCGCCTGTTGGAAGACGAAGAGCCGGAAGCGGGGATTGAGGAATAAACAAAGTCTTTTGTAATAAGTCTTTTTTGCCCTATTATTACGGTGTTATTTTTCTAACTTTTTATAATCCATCATTAAACGAACGGCATGTTCCCTTGTACACCAGCTGTGATGCAGGAGGAACATGCCGTTTGTGTTGTGTTTTTAAATTGCAGAATTTTTTAGGAAAAATTGCTTATTTGTGGAAAGTGCTATTTTGTGGGGCTGTGCCGGATATTTTGCTTTGAAGTATAGTACAAGGCAGCGGGCGGGTGCCGAATTTATGCCCATTACCAAATTGGAGTTAGCTCCACATCACGGGGATTTTGCAGGAATGTGTATGCTTTACCACACACATCAAAAGCGCGGTAGGGCGGGATGCCCTCATCCCGCCGAGGAAGCGGCCCCCTTATTGCTCAATAAGCCTTTTGGCAACACCGCACAATTCCCGCCTGACGGCTTAAGCACCGCTCCGGCAGCTGCGGCACGGCATCTGCGTTGCCAAAATGCTCGATAATGTCGGGTTGCGGTACCCGCATCGTGCTTCGGGGGCAAAAGCCCCTCGCACTCTGCGACCGCTGCCCCTGCTTCGGTTCGCTGTTTCCGCCACTGGCGGCGCTCACCTTTGCAGCATCCAGTATTATCTGCGCTTTTGGCTTGGCATCTGCCGCACCTCGCTCGCCGCTCGCCGTATCGGCACTTAGAATTATGCGGTATTGCCTTTTATTTTCCAACTGTTTCCAGCCGAACCACCGGCCACCCCAGCAGATCGGCGGCGTGTTCGTCGTGGGTCACCAGCACGGTATCCCGCCTGGCGGCCAGCCGCACCACCGCGGCAGCGGCGTGGCTGACCAGCTCCGGGTCCATGCCGGTAAAGGGTTCGTCCAGCAGCAGGGTCTGCACGGGCTGGCACAGCAGCGCCCGCAGCAGCGCCGTGCGCCGCTGCTGCCCGCCGGAAAGCCGTGCCACTGGCAGGGCCAGTTCCGCCTGCGTAAAGCCGAGGGTCTGCAATTCCGCTTGTGCCTGCGCTGGGTTCACCCCGCCCACCAGGCAGATATTGCCCCCCGCAGTCAGCTGGGGGCAAAGGCGGCTTTCCTGAAAGACCGCACCAATATTTCCCACGCCCTGCACGGTGCCGGAATCCGGTGTTTCCAGCCCCATCAGGATACGTAGCAGGGTGGTTTTTCCGCAGCCGGAGGGTCCCATCAGCACCAGCGGACCGTTTACCGTCAGGTTCAGATCCCGCAAAACCGGAATACTGCCAAAGGCTTTGTTCAGGTGTTTTACCTTGATCATCCTTCCACCTCCCCGCAAAGGGCACGCTTGGCGCGGCGTAGCGCCCAGGCCGCCAGCGTGCTGAGCGTGGCCGACAGCAGCACGATCACCAGCGTCCAGGCGAACACTTCCGGCGTGGAAATGGTAATCTTGGCGCGGTAAAGCGCATCGCCCACGCTGTGGTCCGGCAAACCGATGACTTCCGCCGAAACGCCGCTTTTCCAGCACATGCCCATGGCGGCAATGCAGCTTTCGCAGAAGGACGGGAACATTCCCGGCAGCCAGATATACCGCAGCCGCTTGCCCAGCGGCAGGCGATAGACCTTTGCCATTTCCAGCAGGGCCGGGTCCGTATCGGCAATGCCGCCCACCGTACCCGCATAAACAACCGGCAGCACATGGGTAAAGCTGACAATGACCGAAAGGTTTTTTCCGCTGACCCACAGCAGCGCCAGAATGACAAAGCTCGCCACTGGCATGGCGCGGATCAACTGCATAACCGGCCCCACCAGGGTGCCGAACCACCGCCACCGGGCCCCGCAGGCCCCCAGCAGCAGCCCCACTGTGACCGCCAGCACAAAGCCCGTTAAAATGCGCAGCGCACTGAACCCGACCCTGTGCCAGAAATCCGCCGTGGGCAGCAGCCGCCACAAGGTCTGCACCGTTTGCAGGGGGGTGGCCAAAAATAAGCCGTTATGACCAATGCAAACGGCAAGACCCTGCCACACCGCCACCCAAAAAGCGACGGCAAGCAGGGTTTGCCACATTGGTGTTTTGTTGTTGCGCGCCTTAGCCGGCATAGTAGAAGTCATCTGCCGGGAGCTGGCCGCCCACGCTGGTGGGGTCAGCTGCGTACAGAACATTGAAGTAGGTTTCCAGGTCTGTCTTCATCTCGTCGCCGGTCTCAAACACAATGTTGCAGTTGGGCAGGGCTTTCTGGGCCAGGGCAGCCTTGGCTACAATGCCGTACTGCTCGCACAGGGCAGCAGTGTTTTCCAGGTCGGTGTTGGCAGCTTCCACGCTGGCTTTGTAGCCGTCCATAAAGGCGGCAAAGCGGGCGGGGTCAGCTTCCACAGCATCCTTGCGGGCGACCAGAACGCCGGTTACCAGCTTGGAGCCGGCAACTTTTTCCCACTCTTCGTTCATATCCAGGGCAACGCGCAGGCCTTCGACCTGAGCCAGTGCGCTGGTCACAAAGGGCTGGGGCAGCATGGCGATCGTGCTGGTGCCGGCCTGCAGCTGAGCCAGAGCCTCGGTTGCTTCGCTGTAGAAGTCAAGGGTCACATCATTATCCGGGTCAACACCGTTTTCAGTCAGGATGTAGCGCAGAACATATTCCGGGGTGGTGCCCTTGCCGGTGGTCACGATGGTCTTGCCCTTCAGGTCCTCCACGCTGTTCACAGTCTCGCCGTTTTCCACAACGTACAGCACGCCCAGGGTGTTGATGCAGGCAACCTCAATGGCGCCGTTGGTTTTCTGGTACAGGGTTGCGGCCAGGTTAGCGGGCACAGCGGCTGCGTCCAGCTCGCCCTTTACCAGCTGCGGCACGATTTCATCGGCCTTGCCGTACATTTCAAAGTCATAATCAGCGGCATCTTCGCCTGCCATCAGGTTCACAAGGCCCATGGTGGTGGGGCCTTTCAGGCCGGCAACGCGCAGGGCACCGTCAGCAGTTTCAGCGCTGGCAGTCTCTTCGGCCGGGGCTTCGGTAACAGCTGGGGCCGGGGTGGCGGTTGCTTCAGCGGCAGCTTCACTGGTAGCCGTTGCACCGCAGGCGGCCAGTGAAACACACAGGGCCGCCGCTGCAACAGCAGACATCAACTTTTTGAACATAGTATATCCTCCTGATTCCATACAGCACCATGCCGGGCACGGTGCTCTTCCCTCTTGCCTGCCATTTCGGCAGTACAAAAGCGCCCGGTATCGCCGGGCGCACTTGCTTTTGCGGTGTTACTATACTATAATTAAATTATCTTGTCGGTTGCCGTGGCAACAAACTGTTGCGGCACACCTGCCATCGCAAAAACAGAAAGGCTGCACCGCATGGATCTGCACCCGTATTACCCGCTATTGGCCCGCACGCCGCTGCTGCGCGGCATGCGTCCGGACGAACTGGACACCCTGCTGGACTGCTTTGCCCCCCGTGTGCGGCGCTATGCGCGGGACGAAATTTTGCTGCTGACCGGGTACGAAACGCGGGAGGTCGGCATTTTGCTGGAAGGCAGCATTACCGCCGTAAAAAACACGCCGGACGGGGCCAGCGTTGCCATTACCCACATGAGTCCGGGTGGCTTGTTCGGGGATGTGCTTTCCGGTTCCAGCCAAAAGAGTCCTGTTACGGTCATGGCCACCACCAGCTGCCTTGCCCTGTACCTGCCATACCAGAAGATCATCCGCCCCTGCGCCAAGCTGCACAGCGCTCATTTGCAGCTGATGCAAAACCTTGTGTTGACCATCAGCGATAAATATTTTGCGCTGGACCGCCGGGTGGAGCTGCTGATCTGCAAAAGCCTGCGCACCCGCATCAGCCTGTGGCTGCTGGACGAAGCCCACCGCGCCGGGAGCGATACCTTTACCACCCCGCTGACCCGCGCCGGGCTGGCCGAATACCTGAACTGTGACCGCAGCGCCCTGAGCCGGGAGCTGAGCCGCATGCAGCAGGACGGCCTGATTGAAACATGGCGCAGCAGCTTTAAGCTGCTGGACAAAGACCGGCTGAAAAATGTCTGACCGCCACAAGCTAGAATGGAGATTCTTATGCCCACCCCACTGCCAAATTCCGCCGCCATGGACGCCCTGGTGGAAGAATTATTAACCAAAGACGTTTATATTGTGGATTACCTGCCCCGCACGGTGCCACAAAACAGCGGCGGGCAGTATTTTGATGTGGAATACTATCTGCTGAACAGCCCGCGTTACACCGCGTTAAAAGATAAATTTTCCAGCGTAATTTTCAAGCTGATGTGCTATTACCGCGTCTGCATCCCGTGGGACGGCGGCTGGGTCGACCAGCCAAATCCGGAGCTGATCGACCACATCATTGCCGAAATTATGGACTGCCATTCCGGCACGCTGACCTGCCTGTTCCCGGATGAGCTGGCTCTGCTGGTGTTTGATTGGGACTGCCTGAACCTGAGCATCTACCACCCCAGCGCCGAAATGCAGCAGCTGCTTGCACCGATTGCGGCTTCTGAAGGGCTGTTTTTCCGCGCGGCGGAAACGTAATACCTGTTATTCGTGTGCTAACCGCCGCACTTTTACCCCGTTAAGACCGTAGGGGCGCACCGTCCGATATAGGAAAAATGTAATGATAAAGCAAGGAGATACACTATGAGCCGTCAAGTATGGAAAGGTTCCACCCTTTTGAACCCTGAACCGCCGGTGCTGGTAAGCTGCGGCCCTGCTGGGGCGCCCAACCTGATCACGGTTGGCTGGTGCGGCACCATCTGCACCCAGCCCAGCATGGTTTCCATCAGTGTGCGGCCGGAACGGTACAGCCACCATTTGATCAAAGAAAGCGGCGAGTTTGTCATCAACCTGCCGACAGAAAGCCTGGTACGCGCGGTGGACTGGTGCGGCGTAAAAAGCGGCCGCGATGTGGATAAATTTTCCGCCATGCACCTGACCCCCTCCCCCGCCGCCAAAGTTGGCACCGTGCTGGTGGAAGAAAGCCCCGTCAATCTGGAGTGCAAAGTGACCCAGGTAATCCCCTTAGGCAGCCACGACCTGTTTTTGGCTGAAGTCGTTGCCGTGGATGTGGACGAGCGCCTGTTGGACGAAAGCGGCAAGCTCTGCCTGAACAAGGCAAATTTGATCGTATATTCCCACGGGGATTATCTGGCACTGGGCCGCAAATTGGGGTCGTTTGGGTATAGTGTTAGGAAAAAGCCGCGGAAAAAGTAAATCATTGGTTTTATGCAGCTTCGCAGATGGTTTGCAAGCACAACACAAACCAACAAGGTTTCTCCGCGGCGGGATGAGGGTATCCCGCCCTACAGAACATGTAATCCGTTCATTGCACATTATATAATGCTCTGTAGGGAACGGTCTTGACCGTTCCGAAACCGTACAGAACACAGCATTCCACAGCACAGAATTCCAAAGGCAACACCGCACAATTCCCGCCTGACGGCTTAAGCACCGCTCCGGCGGCTGCGGCACGGCATCTGCGTTGCCAAAATGCTCGATAATGTCGGGTTGCGGTACCCGCATCGTGCTTCGGGGGCAAAAGCCCCTCGCACTCTGCGACCGCTGCCCCTGCTTCGGTTCGCTGTTTCCGCCACTGGCGGCGCTCACCTTTGCAGCATCCAGTATTATCTGCGCTTTTGGCTTAGCAGCTGCCGCACCTCGCTCGCCGTATCGGCACTTAGAATTATGCGGTATTGCCCAAAAATATTTCCAAAACAAATATCCCCTGCAGACGCAGAATCACTTCCGCATCCGCAGGGGATATTGTTTTAGGTTATTTGTACAGCATTGCTGAACGCTTTGCGCTTAGCGCAGGACCAGTTTGCCGTTTTCGGCGTCCACGGTCAGGGTATCGCCGGGCACATGGTTGCCGCCGATGATCTCTTTTGCGATCATGGTTTCCACGTTGGCCTGGATATACCGCTTCAGCGGGCGGGCACCATAGATGGGGTCATAGCCGTCATCCACAATCACGCTCTTGGCTGCATCGGTCACAACCAGCTTCAGCTGCTTGTCAGCCAGGCGGCTGCGCAGGTCAGCCAACATCAGATCCACAATGCCGCCAATCTCATCCTTGGTCAGGCTCTTGTAGTAGACAATATCGTCCAAACGGTTCAGGAACTCCGGGCGGAACTGGCGCTTGAGCAGCAGGTCGATCTTGTCACGTGCTTCGGCGGACAGTTCGTTCTTGCCGTTGGCACGGTTCTTTTCCAGGTCTTCCAGAATGATGTCAGAGCCAAGGTTGGAGGTCAGGATGATGATGGTGTTCTTAAAGTCCACGGTACGGCCCTGGCTGTCGGTAATACGGCCATCGTCAAGGACTTGCAGCAGAATGTTGAACACATCCGGGTGGGCTTTTTCCACCTCATCAAACAGCACAACGCTGTAGGGATGGCGGCGCACAGCCTCGGTCAGCTGACCACCCTCCTCATAACCCACATATCCCGGAGGCGCACCGATCAGACGAGACACACTGAATTTCTCCATGTACTCCGTCATATCGATACGAACCATGTTCTTTTCATCGTCAAACAGGGCCTGGGCCAGCGCTTTGGCCAGCTCGGTCTTGCCAACGCCCGTGGGGCCAAGGAACAAAAAGCTGCCAATGGGGCGGTTCGGGTTTGCAATGCCGGCGCGGGAGCGCAGGATAGCGTCCGAAACCTTCTGCACGGCTTCGTCCTGGCCGATCACGCGCTGATGCAGCACTTCGGGCAGGCGGAGCAGCTTTTCGCGCTCGCCCTCCACCAGCTTCTCCACAGGGATGCCGGTCCAGCGGGCCACAATGCGGCTGATCTCTTCGGCCGTCACGCGGTCACGCAGCAGGCTTTGCTCCTTCTTGTCGGCAGCAATCTTTTCTTCGGCTTCCAGCTGGCGCTGCAGGTCGGGCAGTTTGCCGTATTGCAGCTGACCAGCCTTGGCGTAATCGCCGTTGCGGGTCGCCTTTTCAATTTCGGCCTTGGTGGTTTCTACCTCGGCACGCAGGCTCTGCACCTTATTGATGGCGTTCTTCTCGTTCTCCCACTGAGCTTTCTTGGAATTGAAGGAATCGCGCAGTTCGGCCATTTCTTTTTCGATGGCGGCAAGGCGCTGCTTGGACATTTCATCGGTTTCTTTCTGCAAAGAAGCCTGCTCGATCTGCAGCTGGGTGATCTTATGGTTCAGGTCATCCAGCTCTGCGGGCATGGAGTCCAGCTCGGTCTTGACCATTGCGCAGGCTTCATCCACCAGGTCGATGGCTTTATCCGGCAGGAAACGGTCGGTAATATAACGGTTAGACAGCGTTGCTGCCGCAATCAAAGCGCCATCCTGAATTTTAACGCCATGGTACACCTCATAGCGCTCTTTCAGGCCACGCAGGATGGAGATGGTATCCTCCACCGTGGGCTCCTGCACCATAACGGGCTGGAAACGGCGTTCCAGAGCGGGGTCTTTCTCGATATACTGGCGGTACTCGTCCAGGGTGGTGGCGCCAATGCAGTGCAGCTCACCGCGGGCCAGCATTGGCTTTAAGATGTTGCCGGCATCCATTGCGCCGTCGGTTTTACCGGCGCCCACAATGGTGTGCAGCTCATCAATGAACAGGATGATCTTGCCTTCGCTCTTTTTAACTTCGTTCAGAACGCTCTTCAAACGTTCCTCAAACTCGCCGCGGTACTTAGCACCGGCGACCAGAGCGCCCATATCCAGGCTGAACACGGTGCGGTCTTTCAGGTTTTCGGGCACATCGCCGCGCACGATACGCTGGGCAAGGCCCTCAGCGATAGCCGTTTTACCAACGCCAGCTTCACCGATCAGCACAGGGTTGTTCTTGCGCTTACGGGACAGGATGCGGATAACATTGCGGATCTCGGAATCACGGCCAATGACGGGGTCCAGCTTGTTGGCACGGGCGGCTTCCACCAGATCCTGGCCATATTTTTTCAGGGCGTCATAGGTGGATTCGGGGTTATCAGTGGTCACGCGCTGGTTGCCGCGCACGGCGGACAACACCTGCATGAACTTTTCTGGTGTGATGCCAAACTGCTTGAACAGCTCGCCAGCCACGCGGCCGGGGCGCTGCAGCATGCCCATAAAGACATGCTCCACACTGATATATTCATCCTTCATCTGCTGGGCCTGCTTTTCAGCGGCGGTCAGGGCCTGGTCCAGCTCATTGGAGATATAGACTTTATCGGGGTCACGGCCGGAACCCGTCACATGCGGCAGCTGGGAAACTTTTTCCGCTGCGGCAGCTTCAAAGGTACCGGGGTCAACGTTCATCTTGGTCAGCAGCTGGGGGATCAGGCCGTCCTGCTGCTGGGTCAGGGCCACCAGCATGTGCTCCTGTTCCAACGCCTGGTTGGAATATTCAATTGCCAAACGCTGGGCAGCCTGCAGGGCTTCCATCGTTTTTTGGGTAAATTGGTTGGTATTCATATCGCAAACCTCCTTTATCGGCAACGATAATGGTTTTCTATCTATTAGCAGCGAACCGGTTCAAGTGCTGCTTCGTGCCCGGCGGCTTGATATCCTTGCAGGTTCAAGGGCGTTATGCGGAAGCATTATCTTTATTAGCACTCTATCTGTTCGACTGCTAATATTGTAACACATAGCCAACCGTTGTCAATAGGGTAAATTGAAAAAGATTTATGAACTGTCAAAAAGTTTCCTGCTTTTTCGGGCGTTTTCCATCTTGCAAGATTTTGGATACAAGTATACAGTAGAATTAGAAAGTGAAGAAGCACAAAAAGCCAAAACGACAAAGGATCCGCCCATGAAACCTATTTTGATTGTGGATGACGAAGCGCCCATCCGTGCGCTGATCCGCCTGACGCTGGAGCGCGCGGGCTACACCTGTGACGAAGCTGCCACCGGCACCGAGGCCGCCGATAAAATTGAAGCAAACACCTATGATCTGGCCCTGCTGGACATTATGCTGCCCGGCCCCGATGGGTACGAGCTGCTGGACTACCTGCGCAGCGTGCAGACCCCGGTGATTTTTTTGACCGCCAAAACCGCGGTGGCGGACCGTGTGCGTGGGCTGCACCTGGGCGCGGATGATTACATTACCAAGCCGTTCGAGCCCACCGAGCTTGTGGCACGGGTGGAAGCGGTGCTGCGCCGCTGTGGTAAAGCCCAGGGTACTCTTGCTGCTTTTGATGTGGTGCTGGACCCGGCTGCCCGCCGGGTAACGCGCAACGGCACCCCGCTGCACCTGACCCCGCGGGAATTTGACCTGCTGGAAGTATTGCTGCGCAACCGCGGCATTGTGCTGTACCGCGAAGTGCTCTATGAGCGCGTGTGGGGGCTGGATGCCGAGTATGACAGCCGCACGCTGGATCTGCACATCCAGCGGCTGCGCAAAAAGCTGGGCTGGAAGAACGAGATCCGCACCGTATTCCGTGTGGGCTATGTGCTGGAGCGCGGGGAATGAGCGCCGCTTTGCCTATCCTTTTATATAAGGCAACACCGCACAATTCCCGCCTTGCGGCTTAAGCACCGCTCCGGCAGCTGCGGCACGGCATCTGCGTTGCCAAAATGCTCGATAATGTCGGGTTGCGGTACCCGCATCGTGCTTCGGGGGCAAAAGCCCCTCGCACTCTGCGACCGCTGCCCCTGCTTCGGTTCGCTGTTTCCGCCACTGGCGGCGCTCACCTTTGCAGCATCCAGTATTATCTGCGCTTTTGGCTTAGCATCTGCCGCACCTCGCTCGCCGTATCGGCACTTAGAATTATGCGGTATTGCCATAAAACAGGAGTTTTGCCATGAAGTTTGCCCACAAGCTGACCCTTGCCCTGCTGGTGGTGCTGGCAGTTGTGCTTTCGCTGTGCAACACGGTGCTGATCGGGCAGCAGTTCCGGCAGGAGCTGCACACCGCGCAGGAAACGTTATCCGCAGACTGGCAGCGGGAAAGCCGCGCCATGCAGCGCACCTTGGTCACACCCGGCAGCGGCAGCCTGGCCGCACGGGTGGGCAGCTATTTGCAGGCCATCACCGAGCAGAACAGCCTTGCCTGCGCCGCTTACAGTGTGGATGGAACCTCCCTGTATTATGCCCTGCCCACCGCGGTTCCCTTATCCGAAGTGGAAGCCCTGCTTGCCCAGGATGGCGAGCCGTGCATGGTGCTGGCGAACAACCATACCCTGCTGTGCGCCGGAACGGTCGTTCTGCCGGAACGCTGCATCACCTTGGTCATTGCGCAGGATGCCGCCCCCGTGTGGCAGGCGCGGCAGGCCCGCACCCGAAATGCACTGATCGCAGAACTTTTGGCCATGGTGCTGGCCGGGGGCCTGGTTCTGCTGCTCTGCCGCCGCATGACCCGCCCGCTGGAGCAGCTGGAGCAGGCCAGCCGCCAGATTGCCGCCGGGGCCTACAGCCAGCGCACGGCCATCCATGGCAGTGACGAAATTGCCAGTTTAAGCCGCAGCTTTGACGAGATGGCCCAGGCGGTGGAGGGCACCGTGCAGACCTTGCAGCAGAACGCCCGCCAGAAAGATGATTTTGTGGCCGCGTTTACCCACGAGCTGAAAACCCCGATGACGAGCATCCTCGGCTTTGCCGATATCCTGCGCAGCGGCGAGGTGAGCCCCGCCACCCGCCGCACCGCCGCTGATTATATCTACCATGAAAGCAAGCGGTTGGAAGCGTTGAGCGGGAACCTGTTGGCTTTGATGGGGCTGGAACAACAGCCCCCGCAGCTGGAAGCCGTACCCCTGGGCCGTGTGCTGCAAAGCCTGCGCCGCGCCCTGCCCCAGGGCAGCCCGGTGCCCACCCTACCCCGCAGTGACGCCGTGGTGCTGGCCCAGCCGGAACTGTTGTGCGATATGCTGTACAACCTGATCCAGAATGCCCGCAAAGCCACCCCGGCGGATGGCAAAGTGGAAGTGCTGCTGGACGAAACACCCACCCGGCTGACCATCCGCGTACAGGATACCGGCTGCGGCATTCCGCCGCAGGAACTGGCCCGCATTACCGAGCCGTTTTATATGGTAGATAAATCCCGTGCACGGGAGCAGGGCGGCAGCGGCATGGGGCTTGCCCTGTGCGCCAGAATTGCCGCCTTGCACGGCACAACGCTGCAATTTGCAAGTGTGCCCAGCCAGGGAACCACGGTCAGCTTCTGCCTGCAAAAAGCGGGCAGCCAACCGGAGGTGGAGCCATGAGGGAAAGGAAAATGTTTTTTCCGCCTGCACTGCGGTTAGCTGCTGTGGCTATTGCACTTTCTGCAGCGGCTTTGGCCCTGCCGCTGCCGGTTTTTGCCGTGCTGGACCGTGCCGCCGGGCACAGCATTGCGGTGCAGCAGGATGCTGAAGCGTTAAGCCCCGCCGGGCGCAGCTGTGCTGCCGCACGGGAGCTTTACTGCTGGCGTATGACCTGGCAAAATACATCCCGCACCATGGTGGAGCCTGATTCAACTCCAGCCAGCACTGCCCCCACCCTTGCCGCGGTGCAGCAGCTGCAGGCGGCCGGGGTACTGCCTGCCAGCATGGCGGATGTGCTTCTTTCCGCCATGCAGCAAACAGACAGTTGTACTACCTACACTGACGATACCGGCCAGAGCGAATATGTTTTTACATCCGATGAGAACCATGTCACCCTCACCCTGACAGCCAGCGGCCTGCCCGTTGGGTTTACGGTGGATCAGTGCAGCTTTGCGGATTCCGCGCTGGATGAAATAGCGGATGCTTACGCCGCATTTTTAGGCGGGGATGCGATCACCGATTGGGAAACGCTGTCCCTGCAGCTGCACGAGCCCTGCGCGGTACGCTACAGCGTCAGTGCCCAGCTTTACCTTTGCGTGGCCCGCAGCGGGCAAGGGCTGCGGGTGTCGGCAGCATCGCTCTCCCCGCAGGATGCCGCCGCTTACCGCGGGGATGTTACGCCATAAAGGAGGTTTGCCCCATGAAAAAGACGTTCAACCAGACCATGCCGTGCGCTGTGCGCCTGGCCGCACTGCTGCTTGTGCCTGCCGTTTGTGTTGCCTTTTCTGGCTGCAGCGCTGTGCCGGGCTCTTCCGGCAGTTCTGCGGCGGAGCCGTCCCCCTCCCCTGCCGCCGCGGAACCGGCAGCGAAACCTGATCTGCCCAGCCTGCGCCCACTGTACCAGGGGGATGAAAACGGATATTATACCTTCATGACTGCCGCTTCGGGTGATTACCAGCAGGTGCTCTATGCGGACTACCAGACCGGCGCCCAGGCCCCGGCCTGCCATATTACCGGCTGCACGCATGACAGCCCAAGCTGCCCGGCCTGCTTTTTTACCGGCGTGCCCGTCACGCTGCCCTGCCCGGTTGGGGACGGCACTTATCTTTCCTTTGTCTATGGATATGATTCCGACGGCATGTCCATCGTGCGGCTGAATCAGGATTACGGCGTGGAACAGGTACTGTACCACTGCAATTACATTTCAAGTTTCTATTGCTGCACGGACGGTTCTTCCCTCTGGTTTTCCACCTGCCCCAGCGGGGACAGCTATGACCGCATCAAACGCCTCGATCTGTCCACCGGCGGCATCACCACCCTGTTTGATGCCGGGGATACCAGCGGGCAATCCGCCAACATCATCGGCTGCACCGGGCGGCAGCTGGTGGTTTCGGTATCTCCTTATTATGACAGCAGTGAGCCACAGACTTCCTGCCTGTATCTAGTAGATGCCGACACCGGCTCGGCAGAACTGCTGCGGGAATACCCGATCACCAACGCTTCCGCCGGGCGCACCACTAATATAAGCACCGCTGTGCTGGACGATGCTTTATATGAATATGACTACACCACCGGCGAGCTGACCGCCACCGGGCTGGCTGACCGGCAGACCCGCACCGTAACCGATGCCCTGCCGCCTGACCCATATGAGGGGCGCGGTGCATTTGATGTGACAATTACCCGCATCCTGAACGGCCAGCTGGTTGTGGAGTACTATTCCAACGACTGGACGGACGACAACGCCGAAACAAAAACACCTGTCTACCTGGTTGACCTTGCCGCCGGCACCGTAGCGGAAAAGCCCGCCCTGCCGCCGCTGAACTGGAACGGGTACGACCACACCAGCACCACCATCCTGGCCCAGCTGCAAGACCGGCTGCTGGTGCTCTGCCGTGCGGAGCCATACACCCGCACCACAACCGGAACGGACGGCGCACCCTACACGATTCAATCCTCCCACCGCTATTTTGGGCTGATCTCGTATGCCGATTACCTGACCGGCACCCCGAATTATACCGAGGTTGGGATGCTGGATTAAGCCGGGTATTTTGTTCCAAATTCTGCGCTTTTATTCTGCAAGAAAGCCGATGCTAAGGCAATACCGCATAATTCTAAGTGCCGATACGGCGAGCGAGGTGCAGCAGATGCCATGCCGCAGCCGCCGGAGCGGTGCTTAAGCCGTCAGGCGGGAATTGTGCGGTGTTGCCCTAAATTTCTGCAACGTCTCCAGCAATTTGTAGGGGACGATGCTTGCATCGTCCCGCTGGATGGGCCTTGTTGCATTGCTTGCTTTCAAAAAAACAATCTCCCTCACACACCATGCATTTTCCCAAACGTCCCCGCCGCCTGCCGCAAATCAGGCGGCATTTTTGTGTTCCTTTCCTGTTTTATGGCAACTATCCCCCGCCGCCCTTGATTTTACCCACCAAAACCTTTACAATAAGATTAAATATTACCGCTTTTGCGGAAAGGAAGTAAGATCATGGATCAGTCCAGCAAATACAGCATCAATACCCTGTGCGTACAGGGCGGCTATACCCCCGGCAACGGCGAACCCCGCCAGATTCCCATTGTGCAGAGCACCACTTTCAAATATGATAGCTCCGACGATATGGGCAAGCTGTTTGACCTGCAGGCCAGCGGTTATTTTTATTCCCGCCTGCAAAACCCCACCTGCGATACCGTCGCCGCCAAGATTACCGAACTGGAGGGCGGCACCGCCGGTATGCTGACCGGTTCCGGCCAGGCAGCCAACTTCTTTGCCCTGTTCAACATCTGCAACGCGGGCGACCACATCGTTTCTTCCAGCTCCATTTACGGCGGCACCTTCAACCTGATCTCCGTCACCATGGCAAAGATGGGCATTACCGCCACCTTTGTCTCGCCTGACTGTACCGAGGAAGAGCTGAACGCCGCGTTCCAGCCCAACACCAAGGCTGTCTTTGGCGAAACCATTGCCAACCCCGCCCTGACGGTGCTGGATATTGAAAAGTTTGCCAATGCAGCCCACGCCCACGGTGTGCCGCTGATTGTGGATAACACCTTTGCCACCCCCGTCAACTGCCGCCCCATTGAATGGGGTGCCGATATCGTGACCCATTCCACCACCAAGTACATGGACGGTCACGGCGCAACCCTGGGCGGTGCCATTGTGGACGGCGGCAAGTTCGACTGGATGGCTCATGCCGATAAGTTCCCCGGCTTGTGCACCCCTGATGACAGCTACCACGGTATCACCTATGCCGAGCACTTTGGCAAGGAGGGCGCTTTCATCACCAAGGCAACCGCACAGCTAATGCGTGACTTTGGCTGCGTGCAGAGCCCCATCAACGCCTACATGCTCAACCTTGGCCTGGAAAGCCTGCATGTGCGCATGGCCCGCCATTGCGAGAACGGCCAGGCTGTGGCAGAGTTTTTGGCCAGCCACCCGAAGATTTCCTATGTGAACTACTGCGGCCTGCCGGGCGATAAGTACCATGCTGTTGCCGAAAAGTACCTACCCAATGGTTCCTGCGGCGTTGTCAGCTTTGGCGTAAAGGGCGGGCGCGAAGCCGCCGCTGCCTTTATGGGCCACCTGAAGATTGCCGCCATTGAGACCCATGTGGCCGATGCCCGCACCTGCTGCCTGCACCCCGCCAGCTCCACCCACCGCCAGATGAACGACGAGCAACTGATTGCCGCCGGTGTTCAGCCCGACTTGGTGCGCATGAGCTGCGGTCTGGAAGATAAGAACGACCTGATCCACGATATTGCCCAGGCACTTGACCAGATCTGACCGTTAAGGAGTTTACTGTTTATGCCTTTGATCATTCCCAAAGAGCTGCCCGCCTATGGCGAACTTTCGCGCGAGAACGTGTTTGTCATGCACCAGCAGCGTGCGCAGACCCAGCAGATCCGTCCCCTGCGCATCCTGATTTTGAACCTGATGCCCACCAAAATTGTAACGGAAACCCAGCTGGCACGCCTTTTGGCCAACAGCCCCCTGCAGGTGCAGCTGACCTTTTTGCAGACCAAGACCCATGATACCACCCACACCCCGCAGGAGCACATGAAGGCGTTTTATAAAACCTTTGATGCGGTGCGCAATGAGCGCTTTGACGGTATGATCATCACCGGTGCCCCCATTGAGGACCTGGACTATGAGGACGTGGACTACTGGAACGAGCTGTGCGAGATCATGGATTACAGCCGCGAAAACGTATATTCCACCATTCATCTGTGCTGGGGTGCGCTGGCCGGGCTGTATTACCACTTCGGCGTGCGCAAGGTACACCTGCCGGAAAAAATGTTCGGCGTGTTCGAGCACCGCGTGGTGCGGCCCTCCAATCCGCTGGTGCGCGGCTTTGACGAAATATTCTATGCCCCGCACAGCCGCTGGGCCGGGCTGAACCGCGCCGATATTGATGCCGCCCCGGAGCTGCGCATGCTGGCCGAAAGCGATGTTGCCGGCCCCATGCTGCTTTCTACCGAGTCCGGCCGCCAGATTTTTGTCATCGGCCACCCGGAATACGACAAGTACACTTTGGATGCCGAGTACCGCCGCGATGTAAAGGCGGGCAAGGAAATTCATGTGCCGGTCAACTATTACCCGGACGATGACCCCAACAAGGACCCCATTTTCCGCTGGCGTGCCCATGCGCACCTGCTGTATACCAACTGGCTGAACTACTATGTCTACCAGAACACCCCCTATGACCTGGATGATCTGGAAGCCGTGGTGGACCCGCCCCGCACCTGAGGAGGACGTATGCCGAAAATCAGTGCCTGTATTGTGGCATACTGTGATTATGATGAAGTGTGCTCTGCCGTGCGCAGCGTGCTGGCCAACACCCCCGGCGATGACTTTGCCCTGTATGTGGTGGATAACGCCAGCCCGGATGGCTGCGGCCCCCGCCTGGCGCAGACAGATTTTGGCGATGTACGCGTGCAGGTGATCTGCCTGCCCAAGAACCTCGGCTTCGGCAAGGGCCACAACAGCATTATGGACCGCCTAACCAGCGATGTACACTTTATCCTGAACCCGGATGTGATCATTCACGATGACATTCTGCCCCAGATGGCGCAATGGCTGCTGGACCACCCCGGCGTTGTGATGGCCACGCCGCAGCTCTATTTTCCGGATGGGCGCATCCAGAACCTGCCGCGCCGCAAGCCCACCCCGTGGCTGCTGCTGGCCCGCCAGCTGGCCCCGCGGTTTGGCGGTGTGATGCAAAAAGCTGACGAACATTACACCATGCAGGATGAGGACCTGACGATCCCCCGCCCCATTGAGTTTTGCACCGGCAGCTTTGCCGCCATCCGCACCGATGTGTTCAAAACCATCGGCGGTTTTGACCCCGAATACTTTATGTATGTGGAGGATGCCGACCTGACCCAGCGTGCTCTGCGCCAAGGGCTTGTCTACCTGCTGCCGCAGTTCACCGCCACCCACGCCTGGCACCGCGACCCCATGCGGGACGCAGGCAAGTTCAAAATGCAGTTGAAAAGCATGGGCCGGTATTTCAAAAAATGGGGCATCGGCAAGGGGAATGTGTAAACGGGTTATTGTTTCAGCAAAAAACACTTGCACTTATTGAGACCGCAGGAGTGCATATTGTGCGCACCTGCCGCCTCTTCCTTGTCATCTCCCAAATTTAGCACTTGACGCACACGGCGTGAACAGATATAATAGAAATGTTCACGAGGTGTTGCGCAGCTGGTAGCGCGCGTGGTTTGGGACCACGAGGCCGCAGGTTCGAGTCCTGTCACCTCGACCAAAATAAAAGCCGTAGATTCGTTAGAGTCTACGGCTTTTATTATTTTAAGTACACACTTTTATAGCTTTTTCGCAAATCAGCTTTCAGGGAATCCACTTTTTACTATTTTGCAGTCCCACTATAAACGCTATGTAATGGTTACAGCATCCATCGTTCCAGCATCCGGATGATATTTGAGCGCGATCGTTGTTTTTGGATCGTTTTATCATCTGCTTTGTTATTAAGCCCAAAGGCCGATTTCATCGCCGGATCCGTTAAAAAGCCTCTGGCATTGAAGGCACAAATCATAAAATTCCTCTTCAGATGGCACCAGTTCTATCGCACAGATATAATCGTAGAGCGGGCAGATATTTTTTGTTATCGTTTTCTTTCTTGTGTATTTTCCCCTTGGCTGATACAATGTAGAAAAAACAGTTAAGGAGCATCCCCCAATGATTCGTGAAATTTGCAAAGACGAGACTTTTCTTGCGCAGAAAGCCGCGCCCGCCACGGCGGCGGACCTTGGCGTAGCGCAGGACCTGATGGAAACTCTGATTGCCCACAAGGATGGCTGCGTGGGTATGGCGGCAAACATGATCGGCGTGAACAAGCGCATCATCGCTTTTGAGAATGACGGCGAATACATGGTCATGTTCAACCCTGTCATCGTCAAACAGTCCGGAGCCTATGAAACGGACGAAGGCTGCTTATCGCTTACCGGCACGCGGAAAACCAAGCGCCACAAAGCCATCAAAGTGCAGTGGCAGAATGAAAAATTCCAGACGCGGCTTAAAACGTTTACCGGCTGGACGGCGGAAATCATCCAGCACGAAATTGACCACTGTGAGGGAATTTTGATTTAACCTTTTTCTTTTTCCTGCATTTGGCTTTCGTTCAGCAGGTTCAGTGGTTTCAAACCTCTTTCCAGTGTGCCTCAATGGCAGCGCGGTTCAGCTGCTCACCGATCACGATGATCACTTCCTGCGCTTTGGCAATGGGCTTTAAGGTCATGGCGTCGCGGCTGGCGTTCAGCTCCAGCCAGCCATTTTCATCCGAAGTAAAGCCCTTAATGCGCATAATGCGGCCGCAGGAGGCATCGGCAAACAGTTCATTCACCACTTCTTTCAGCCGCGGCAGGGGTAAGTGACGGTCGATAAAATAGAGCGAAGAAAACACATCGTGCTGGTCAAAGTGCATTTTTTCATAGCTGGCCTGCTTGCTGCCGCAGGCGGCAACGGCGGCCAGGTCCTGCGGGGTCAGGTCCTCCCAGTTTTTGCGCAGTACATCTGCGCCAAAGCGGCGGGCGCAGCCGTTTTGCTCCAGCGTGTGGTTCAGGTAGTTTACCGTGGAATCCATCTCGGCCGGGGTAGCCAGCTGGCTGCGGCTCAGCACCACCATGCCGGCATTGGCGGTTTCGGACGCCAGCAGGTAGGCCGACTGGGGCGAAAGCTGCTGCTCCTGCTTGGCATCCACAATAGCAATCACGTTGCCCATACGGTACCACTTATCCAGCGGTTCGTCGTGCAGGATATCAAAAAATTCATCTACATCAAAAATACCGCTCGGCTCAATAATGACCCTGTCAAAGCCCTGCATGGCCAGCGAGATCAATTTGGTGCGCATCCGGCGCTGGTGGGTATCGCAGTCGCACCCGCCGCTGATGCTTTCCATATCGCAATGGTCGCCCAAAATATCCTGCAGCAGCATAACATCCACATTGACCGCGCCAAAGTCATTTTCCAAAATGCAGACATTCCAGCCCTGCTGAACCATATAGCGGGCATAGTGCCGCATAAAAGTCGTTTTGCCAGAGCCAAGAAAGCCGGTGATCAAATCGACCTGTACCATAGTTGTTCCCCTCCTGTTGGTGGTAAATTGCTTGTGCCTGTTATTATATCACATTTTTATTCAGTTTGCTTCATCAAACCCAAATTCAAAAAGAAAAACCGCCACACAGGTCCCTGTTCCTGTGCGGCGGTTTTTCCTTGAAAAGAAGAAAAAAGAGAAAGAGGAGTGGATGAAAAAAGTCTGCGTTGTTCCCCTGAGCATTTGGCAATGCCCCAACGGTGTTCGGGTCCCTGTTCCCTGGCACCGTTTCTTTTGGGAACAACTATAGAATACCCGATAGATGTGAACAATTCGTGATAAAAAATTCAACATTTTGCAAAAAGCGCCGCGCAATTTTCCATATTTCAAAGGCTGTGGCGGTTATTCTTCCTGTGCGGGGTGTAAA
>ULRX01026074.1_pt1 | contig 22161 bp, 21 predicted proteins | sample 1955871 | NCBI WGS metagenome assembly ULRX01 (sample SAMEA4835695, study PRJEB28245) | human gut metagenome | biome: gut microbiome; material: fecal sample | place: Denmark | collected 2008 | reverse complement strand
CCCCGCACCGCAATGACCTCTCTTTTGAGGAGTGGATGGATCTGGACGTGAAGTATGTCAAGGAGCGCAGCTTCTGGGTGGATTGGAAAATTATTTTTAAGACCTTCAAGGTGTGCTTGCTGGGGCGTGGGGAGTAAAAAATAGTACATGGAAGGAATACGGTTGGAGAGACGAGATGGAGAAAGACCTTAGAATTGCGGTATTTGGACAGAAGCGATTGTCGAGAGAGGGCGGCGTAGAAATCGTTGTAAAGGAGCTGTGCACGCGGATGGCACAGCAAGGCTGTCAGGTGACCTGCTATAACCGGTCGGGACATCATGTAAGCGGCGCAGAGTATGACGATATTGATAACACGAACTACGAGGGAATCCGGCAGAAGTCCGTTCCAACGATAGAGAAAAAAGGGGCTAGAGATATAATAGGGTCAACCAAGAAAAACCACGATAACTAAAGGGTTTTGACGGCTCGACTCGTTCAACAAAAGTATTTATTTGCTGACAGGCTGCGGAGAAGCTGAAATCCAGAGGTTATAAGTGGGAGGCTTTGGTGCAGCTCTGTTTTGACCCACAAAATGAGCAGCAAGTAAAAAATTAAGGAGAACGAATCGAGCCTACGGTGGATTGCCATTGAGTGATCCGCCGTGGGCTTGTTTGCTGTTTTATCAAATGAAAAATTAGTGAGGGAGAACAGAACTATGAAAAATTATAAAATCGCTGTGGCCGGCACGGGATACGTCGGACTTTCGCTGGGAGTGCTTCTGAGCCAGCATCATCAGGTAGTTGCAGTCGATATTGTGCAGGCTAAGGTCGATATGATCAACAACAAGAAATCTCCGATTCAGGATGATTATATTGAAAAATACTTGGCAGAAAAAGACTTGAATTTGACCGCAACGCTGGATGCAAAGGTTGCATACTCGGATGCGGATTTTGTTGTAATCGCGGCTCCTACCAACTATGATAGCAAGACCCAGCACTTTGATACTTCTGCGGTTGAGGCTGTGATTAAGCTGGTTATGGAATATAATCCGAATGCCATTATGGTCATCAAATCTACTATCCCTGTTGGATATACCGCTTCTGTGCGTAAGAAGTTCAATACCAAGAATATTATCTTCAGCCCGGAGTTCCTGCGTGAATCCAAAGCTCTTTACGATAACCTGTATCCTTCCCGCATCATCGTTGGTACTGACTTGAGTGATGAACGTCTGGTGGAAGCAGCGCATGAGTTTGCTGGTCTGCTGCAGGAAGGTGCAATTAAAGAAAATATCGACACCCTGTTTATGGGCTTCACTGAGGCCGAGGCAGTCAAGCTGTTTGCCAATACTTATCTGGCTCTGCGCGTTGCTTACTTCAACGAGCTAGACACCTATGCAGAGAGCAAGGGTCTGAACACCCAGCAGATTATTGAGGGCGTTTGCCTTGATCCTCGTATTGGTAGCCATTACAACAATCCGTCCTTCGGTTACGGCGGGTATTGCCTGCCGAAAGACACCAAGCAGCTTTTGGCTAACTATGCCGATGTGCCGGAAAACCTGATTGAAGCAATCGTGGAATCCAACCGTACTCGTAAGGATTTTATTGCAGACCGTGTCTTGAAGCTGGCTGGCTATTATGGCTATGACGCTGAGAACGAGTTTGACGAAGACAAGGAAAAGGCTGTGACCATCGGTGTTTACCGTTTGACAATGAAGTCTAATTCCGACAATTTCCGTCAGAGTTCGATTCAAGGCGTTATGAAGCGTGTGAAGGCAAAGGGAGCAACGGTCATTATCTATGAACCGACTTTGAAGGATGGCGAAACATTCTTTGGTTCCGTAGTTGTCGATGACTTGGCGAAGTTCAAGGAAATGAGCCATGCCATCATTGCGAACCGCTACGATAAGTGCCTGGATGATGTGAAAGAGAAAGTTTACACGAGAGATATTTTCCAGAGAGATTAAGGATTGGATAGAAGAAGATGGAATGCAAGGAAAAAATCAAGATTTGCTTTGCAGCATCATCGGGCGGTCATTATGAACAACTTATGATGCTGAAGCCGTTGATGGACAAGTATGACAGCTTTGTTATAACGGAAAAAACAGATTACAGCGCAAAGGCCAAAGGCGAAAAAACATATTATATGAACCAGGTGAATCGCAGAGAAAAGGATTTTATCTGGCAGATGATTGTGAATACATGGAAATCTGTTGGTATTTACAGAAAAGAAAGGCCAGATGTGGTTATTTGCACAGGTGTGTTGGCGATGATTCCGATTTGCCTTATTTCCAAGCTTATGGGTAAGAAACTTATCTACATAGAATCATTTGCAAAGGTCACTTCACCTACTGAAACAGGAAAACTGCTCTATAAATTTGCAGATCAGTTTTATGTTCAGTGGAAGCCGATGCTAAAGTTCTATCCTAAAGCCATATATTTAGGAGGAATCTATTAAATGGATAATAAGATTTTTATAACACTTGGATCACAAAAATTTCAATTTAATAGATTGCTGAAGGCCGTAGATGAACTATGTGAACGAGGAACAATCGAAGCAAAAGATGTGTTCGCGCAGATTGGATATAGTGATTATCTACCGAAGAACTTCAATTACAAAAAGTTTTTGGATAGAGATGAGTTCAGCAAAGAAATGGGAAAAGCCGACATTGTCATAACACATGGAGGCACGGGAGCTATTATTGGAGCCGTAAAAGAAGGCAAGAAGGTAATCGCAGTTCCAAGGCTTGCAAAATATGGTGAGCATGTTGACGACCATCAGCTCCAACTGATAAAGCAGTTCGATGAATTGAATTTGATATGTTCCTGCCACGACACCAACGAATTGGGAATTGCACTAGATACAGTTCGATGGACAAAGTACAACAGCTATAAATCTAATACAACAAGAATTATTACGAGTATTGAAGATTTTATAAAAGGAAATTGCTTATGAACAGAGATAAGATTATGACTTTTGTGAAAAAAAGTCTAAGATTTCTACCAGATAAAAGTTATATCAAACTCTATTATCGGTTAAGAGTTGGAAGAAAATTAAATACGAATAACCCGACAACTTTAAACGAAAAGCTTCAGTGGTTGAAATTTAATTATAGATTTCCACTGCAATCAATAGTGTCCGATAAACTGCTGGTACGAGATTATGTAAAAGAAAAAATAGGAGCGGAATACTTGATTCCGATATTGGGCATCTGGGGAAAGTATGATGACATCGATTTTTCTTTGCTCCCCAAGCAATTTGTCTTGAAGTGCAATCATGATTCTGGTGGACTGGTGGTTTGCACAGACAAAGACAAACTGAACCACAGTGAGACAAGATGTAAGATAGAAAAATCACTAAAAAGTAATTTCTTTTATATTGGCCGTGAGTACCAGTATAGAAACATTAAGCCGATGATTCTCTGCGAAGAATTTATTTCTGATAATGGAAAAGTTCCGCTAGATTATAAAATCTATTGCTTTAATGGCGTACCAGATGTCATCTTAGTGTGTAGAGATAGATTTAGCAAAAACTCTCATAGAGCATCGTATTTGTTCTTTGATCAGGAATGGATATTTCAGCCGTTAAACAAAGGCGATGAGGATTTACAAGAAACTGATGTTCCTAAACCTGAAAATCTAGACGAAATGATTGAAATTGCAAAGAAGCTGTCGAGAGATTTTTTGTTTGCAAGAATAGATTTGTACAACATTGGTGGAAAAATTTATTTTGGAGAGATTACACTATCACCTAATTCCGGATTTGATCCAGATATAAAATATGAGACAGATTTGATGTTTGGACAAAAATTAAAAATCCCATATTGGGATTCTATAAAGAAAAATATTTAGCCTGAAAACGCGATGCAATTAGTATTCAACAAAATAATGCAAATAAGGAAATCATATGAAAAATCGATTATTTGAAATTGTTAACAGAATATACTTGTGGATATATTGTTTTGTCAATGGAACAGTGTATCATATTCTATCAATAAAAAGAACAAAGAAACTTCCTGATTTGACGAAGCATGAAAAAGCGGAAGTAGTAGAATACTGGAGCAAGTATAAAAAAATAACAGGATGTATTCACGAATATAAGTGGTTTAAGTCGAAAGGAAAATTAGACAAGAGACTAATTCCGGAAGAACTCTGGCATGCAGATATAGAACCGCATTTTAATAATGTATTGTTGGAAAAAGCTTTTCAGGATAAAAACTATTATGAGATGATCGTTGGAAAGAATCATTCACCGGAGACAATTGTTCATTGTATTAATGGACAGTTATTGGATGAAAACTATCTTCCTATTGATTGTGTAGAAGCTTCCCAGCTTATAAATTCTGAAGGGGAAGTCATTTGTAAGGCATCGATGGGGACGAGCGGAGGAAGGGAAATCAAATTTATATCTGAGTATATAGAAGCAAATGACATTGAGAAAATTATAGAGTTATATGACAGAAACTTCTTGATTCAAAAAATTATTAAGCAACATCCGTTAATTGAGAGTTTTAATAAGACATCTGTAAATACAATGAGAATCATCACTTTTTTATATAAAGGAAAAGTCCATTTTATTTACGGTGAGCTAAGATTTGGCGGTGCAGGTGCTAGATTGGATAATTCGGCTGCTGGTGGTAGATGGGTTTTAATAAATAAAGATGGAATAATCCAAAATGAATTTTATATATTCGATAAATCAACAACGGATATGTATGTAGATAAAAACTATGTATCACCAATAGCAGAGAATACAAGTATTCCAAATTGGGACGAAGTGATACTGCTGCTAAAACAAACACATTATAAGCTCGCTCACTTCGGAATCATATATTGGGATGTATCAATATCACAGAATGGAAATCCGATTATTCTGGAATATAATTTGCTAGACAGTGACGCCTATGCGTATCAATATGGCGTGGGTCCTTTTTTTGGAGATATGACTGAGCAGGTACTTAGTGAAATCTATTTACAACAGAAAAATTCAAATCCATGTTAGTCGAATGTGCGTTACAACAGTTTGGACTTCAACAAACTTCATTATTTGGAGATAGAGCGGCAGATGTTCTTAATCTAATTGCTAAAACTATCAGGAGAAAATTATATGGGAAAAATACAAGTACTTATTGCTACGATGCATCAGCATGATTGCAAGAACCTAATCAAAAAGATGAACATACATTCTGATACCATAGTGATTAATCAATGTGATACTTATGGATATGACGCTTTCGATTCTAACGGTAATCAGGTGGAGGTGTATTCTGTTCAAGATAGAGGCTTGTCAAGAAGTAGAAATACTGCATTGATAAAATCTTCAAGTGAATTTCTTTGCATCGCAGATGATGATATGATTTATTCAAATACATATGTTGAAGACATTATTCACGAATTCGATAAACATAAAGATGCTGATGCCATTGTTTTTTATGTAAAACCGGTTAATGGCCAAGAACACAATATTAGTATAAAAAGATCTGGACGCTTAGGAAAACTGGAATACAAAGAGTTCTCTTCTGTTGAAATTGTTGTACGACGGGACAAACTTCTTGCATCTAATATTTGGTTTAATGCGACGTTTGGGTCCGGTGGAGTTTATAATTGTGGTGAAGATACTATATTACTTAAAGATATGCTAAATAAAGGCTTTCGTATTTATAAATCAGATATACAGATTGCAACGGTCGATATGAGCGAATCAACATGGTTTGATGGGTATAATGAAAAATATTTCTATAACAAGGGTGCTTTGGTTGCGGCAATCTATCCCCATTTGTGGCCATTAGCAATCATTGCCCTATCATTAAAAAATAGTGTAAAAAAACTTGGAGGTATAAATAAAGCCAAAAAGTTGTTTTTATGGTATCGTGCTGGTGCACTTGACTATAAAAGACGAGTGCGATGATTTGAAATGGTGCAAAAGAATCCACAAAATAGAAAGAATGCATGGGAAGCTGCAAATATGCAGCAGAACTCTTTTCGTGTTATATTTCGGGAATGGCTGACTATCGAAAGGTAATTCGTGAAGGCGATACTATCGAAGGAGAAAATGTTAGAAAATGAAAATTAAAAAGAGGGATATTTTGCCTTTTCTGGGATTCTTTCTAATTACAATTGGAAACGGAAAATATTTAGGTGCAAAATTCGGAGACTTAATTGAGTATTTAGGGATAGCAGTATTATTGATTTTATGTTACTGGCCAAGTAAGGAACATCATGTAAGCGTAACAGAAACAATCAAAGTACTCTTCTTGACATCATTGTTATCAATTGGTGCATTTATAAAAGGGACACCGACAAAAGCCTGTTATATGATTGCAATGACTTCATTCGCTTTGATGTCGTTTGCATTGATGTCGCAAAGTATCTTGTCTACAAATAAGAGAATTAAAATTGCTGCTAATGCTATTTTTGGGGGTGCTATTTTTTCTGCATTCATTGGCTTAATCACCGGGACATTGGGATTCTCACTTGAATCAGACGAATCGATTGTAGGAATACTATATGTGTCTGGATTTCAGGTGAAAAACTATTGTGGTGGAATATGGCTTCTTTTGTTTGTTCTTAACTATATATACTATATGAGAAACGGAAGACTCGGCCATAAAGAAAGAACCGTTTTGGCACTCTTCCTTTTGCTGATTGTTCTTAGTGGCTCAAAAGGCGCACTCGCGCTTAGCATGATTTGGATTTTGCTGATAAATTTTGATAAAATTCTGAAGTTTAGAAAAAATCAAAAAAGAATATTTGTTTTCCTTGCCGGAATCATTGCCTGCTTAATAGGCGTATATATATATAATAATATTTTAATTAATGTGTATACTTATGCGTATCGTATGCGCGGCTTGAGCAATCTGGTGGATTATTTATTGCAGAATTTAAAAAATCTGTTCTTTGGTATTTCAGATATTGCTTATGCAAATACAGGTTTCAGCTATACAACTAATATGAGACAATTCCTTGGATGGCAGTCTAGTGTAGAGATGGCGTATGTTAATATTCTAATAAAAAATGGATTGATTGGATATGCTTCATATATTTTGATTTTCAAGGATTTCTTAGGCGATTGCAAGCGATGTACAGTTACAGATCAAAGCATAGTCAAGTCTTTAGTTATCGTATTGCTGATATCCGGGCTGACGGAGACATATGCTGCTTCCATTCATTACGTTGTCGGACCGGTAATGTACTGCTTGATTAGAGGGCTGATATATCAAGATAGACGGCGCTTACATGCGGGATAAGTTTTGACGCCAGCGTATCGCTACATTGTTTTATTATTTTTCTGAATGGAGTATAAAAAATAGATGAAGTTTTCAATAATAGTGCCGATATATAACGTGGAAAAATATCTTCCACAGTGTATAGATTCTATTCTGAATCAGGATTATGTAGATTTCGAGTTAATACTTGTTAATGATGGCTCCCCAGATGATTCGCTTTCTATATGTCGTCAATATGCAGAAAAAGATAAAAGAGTGCGTGTCATAAATAAACCGAACGGTGGATTAACCTCTTCTCGGAAGGCTGGAGCAAAGATTGCTAAAGGTGAATACGTTATTTGTGTAGATAGCGACGACTATGTTGAGCAGGGGTACTTTTCTTGCGTTGCAAGGTCGTTAGATGAATTCAACCCGGATATGGTGGTACTTAGTCATTATTCGTTAGAGGACAACAAAAAGATTTTGCGCAAAGATTTTGTGGTGCAAGGTCTCTTGCAAGACAAAGAATACGAAGAAGTCAGGGATAAATTCATCTATAATCCTACGGATAAAAATATTTCAAATCCAGGCATAATCTCATATTCTTTGTGGTGCAAGGTCGTTAGGCGAGAAATATATGTAAAGGCACAAGAGCAGGTAGACGATAAGATCGTTATTGGTGAGGATATGCTATGCTCTTTGTATTGCTTGCAACTTGCAAAATCAATGGTTTGCCTAGATGAAAGTTTCTATGTTTATAGAATATTAAATAACTCGATGATGCACTCGTATAATGTAAAAAAATTCGAACATTTTGAGAATACAGTTAGAGCATTGGTTGAGTCTGAGATAGTAGATAATCGTCGAATATATGCGTATTCCTTTCATGCGTTATGTAATGAGTATGCTGGAATTGCAGAATCAGTTAATTCGATATCCGAGTTTAGAGATAAAATAAAAGAAACTCAAAAATTCAAGCTCTTATATGATATGGCAAGCAGAGTGGATAAATCCAACTGCAATTTAGCAAGTGGATTTAAAATTTGGCTTGTTAATAATAAAAAATATGATTTGATGTTTTGGTTGCTAAAGTTGAAAAACAGATAACGAAAATAGAAGGTAGATATAATGAGAGAGTATTTATCAGATAAACAAGTAAAGAGCGAATTGACAGCACTTCTGCAGGTGGTTCATGAATTTTTAGTTGAACACAATATTAAATATACTATTACTGCAGGAACTTTGTTAGGAGCTGTTCGACATAATGGCTTTATACCTTGGGATGATGATATTGATATTGCGTTAACCAGAGAGCAATATGATAAACTGGTTTGCCTTTTAAGAGAACGGAATAATTCTGTCAATGAATACGTGTATGCTGAAGGTTTTGAACTTGGCAATGATGATATACCGTACATCAAAATTGTGAACAAGAATATTTTTGTTGAGGATCACACGGCATCCATTGATAGAAATGAATTTAAAGAGGATTTTTTATGGGTTGATGTTTTTTGCTGGGATAATGTCCCAATGCATTTTACCAAGCTCCGCTATGCTTACTTCAAATCTTATATTAGACATGCTTGGGGAAGCAAAAGGGCAAAGAAACATAATGTGACATATGGATATAATAACCCTATTCACCATAAAATCGTTGAGTTTCTATTCAGAAATTATTCTTTGGAAGAGCTGACAGCTAAATACATTGAATATTGGAAATACTTTAACAAAACTGAATCTGAATTTATCAATAATAATACTTGGGGAGAAGGGTTATTATATCTACCAAAAACAATAATGACTGAATTTAAATTGTATGATTTTGAAAACATTCAAGTTTATGGTATGAAAGAGGCGGATACATATTTGTCGATTGTCTATGGCGATTATATGAAATTACCTCCAGAGGACCAAAGAATCAATCACGGCATAAAAGCATGGAGAGAATTACCGAATGAAAAGTAAAGTGACGCTGATTAATATTATATCAAGTTTAACACTTCAAGTTGTTACTGTGATAAGCGGATTTATAATTCCGAAGATTATTCTCACTAATTTTGGCTCCAGTGTTAATGGACTTGTTTCGTCACTGAATCAATTTCTGAGTTATATTACTTTGATTGAGGGCGGAATTACGGGAGTTGTTCTTGCAAATCTATATAAACCACTTGTTGACCATGATGAAAAAAAAATTAGTGCGGTTTTGGTTACGGCTAAGAAATTCTTTAATAAGATTGGCTATTTGTTTATTGCATACTCCATGGGGGTAGCAGTTGTTTATCCAATCTTATCAAAGGAAGGCTTTTCTTGGCCTTTTGTTGCTTCATTAACGGTTGTACTTTCATTGAATTTATTAATACAGTACCTGTTTTCTTTGAGCTTTAGGGTGTTGCTGCAAGCTGATAAAAAACTGTATGTTATATCCTTCACTCAGATCGTAATTACTGTATGCAATATAGTTTGTGCTTTTTTGAGCGTAAAGATTTATCCGAGCATTCATTTGCTAAAATTATTAACGGGACTTTTATATATCATTCAGCCACTTGTATATGGATACTTTGTAAAGAAACATTATAGTATTGATTGGAATACTGAACCAGATGATAATCTTTTGAAAGAAAGATGGAATGGTTTTGCGATAAATTGTGCAGCATTTATCCACAATAGTACAGATATAACAATTTTAACTATTTTTACAAACCTCGCTACGGTTTCTGTATATGGTGTGTATACATTAGTGACGGATGGTTTAAATGGTTTGTTTGCAGCTATTTTTAGAGCTATTGCACCCACAGTTGGCCAAGCTTATGCTAAAGGCGATGAACATGAATTGAATAAGAAACTGGACTTATTTGAGTTCATTACATTTATTACGGTTTACTTTTGCTTTACTTTATCTGGATTGCTGATAACACCGTTTGTGCAGCTTTACACAAACGGTATTACGGATGCTGATTATATTCAACCCTTATTTGGCGTGCTAATTGTTATGGCCGAGGGACTGTATCTTATAAAAGAACCGCATTTGGATTTGTCTTATTCTGCAAATAAATTTAAGGAATTAGCGGTACCAGCATTTGTTGAGGCAGGTATTAATATATTGGTTTCTATAATTCTTGTGCATAAACTTGGATTGATTGGGGTTGCGATTGGAACTATTGCGGGCATGACTTATAGAATGGCATATCAAATATATTTCACAACCAAGATGGTAAAAAATAGAAAACAATGGATTTTTTACAAGAAACTTTTGGCGTTTTCTTTTGTTACTGTAATCGGAGTTGCTATTTGTCATTTTGTGCCGCTGACCGAAGTCACAGTTTGGAATTGGATTTTACATGCTTTTATTTATGCACTTGTTTTCGGAGTTCTATATATGATTTTGAGTTTGCTGTTGTTTAAAAAAGAAATTCAATGCTTGAAAGAGTATGTACTTAAATGAATATTTGTATGCTATCAATATATAATGACGGGTTTTCTCATTTCAAATGCGACAGACGAATCAGGTAATTATTGCTGACTTGAAAGCAATTGATTACAACGGTTGTAATTAAATGAGAAGAGCTAGATGTATCTTATGAAAGGAAACTAATACAAATATGAAAAGAATAGGAACGGTGTCATATAACATATACTGCAATTTCACAAATTATGGTTCAGCACTTCAAACATGGGCACTCCATCAAGCAATAAAAAAAGTTACAGGGGATATGATTGAGCCTGTCCTTGTTGATTATTGCCCTGAGATTTTGGTAGATAAAGACCCATTGAATCCATTTGCGAATATGTGGGATAAAGATGAGGAGTCACGCAGAATGTGTGAACTTACATTGCCTGCAATTCGGGAGAACTATTACAAGTTTGATCGGTTTTATCACGAAAGATTTACTCGAACAAGCAAGAAGTATACGGCACAGAATTTTAACGAGATTTGTACGGATGAAGACATTTCAGGTTTTGTGTGTGGAAGCGATACGATTTTTTGCCCGGATGAGTTCGGAATTGATGATGGCTACTATGCAAATTATGAGTGCATGAAAAAACGCTCGGTCGCTTATGCAGCAAGTTTTGGTGATCCTCATTTCACGGATGAAACATATAAGGTGTTAAATGACAGACTTCAAAACTTTAATGCTTTTGGCCTTCGAGAAAAATTGATGGTTCCGTATGTAACAAAGCATACAAATGTTCCGGTGAAAAAGGTAGTCGATCCGACCCTACTGCTGATGAGCAGTGACTATGACAAGATTGCAAAGAAACGGTTAGAACAGGAGAAATACTTGCTGCTTTATGCACGACGCTATAATCCAAAAATGGAAGAGTACGCAGAAAAAATTGCGGCAGAAAATGGCTGGAAAATTATTGAGATTAGTTTGCGTGCAACAAATGCGGAAAAGCCTAATCGCCGGATGTTCTATGAAGCTGGAGTCGAGGAATTTCTGTCGCTTGTGAAGTATGCGGAATGTGTGATTACGAATTCATTCCACGGGATGATTTTTGCAGTACAGTACTGCAGGCCATTTTATGTATTCTCTCGTGAACAGTGCGATACGAAGATTACAGAACTTCTTGATTTGTTTGGCCTATCTGATCGCATGCTAGTGACAGAAGCGGAAAAAAAGAATCTGTCTGAAATCAATTATGAAGAAGTTCATAGTCGTATTGCAGAAGCAAGAAAAGAATCCTTGGAATTCTTGAATACGGAATTGACTTCTTGCGTCTAAGAACGGAGATAGATATGGAAGGATACTTAGTCGATAGGGAAAAAGAAAAATGTTATGGCTGTGAAGCCTGTGTCCAGATCTGCCCTAAAGATGCACTTGTCATGAAAGAAGATGACGAAGGATTTCGGTATCCTCTTTTAGATAAAGAGCGTTGTATTGAATGTAACCTGTGCCGTCAAGTATGCCCATATGAGAATATGCCGAAAAGGTACAGCTCCAATAAATATACTTTTGGTGGCTACATAAAAGATGAACAAATTAAGTTTGAAAGCACAAGCGGCGGTGCATTTTCAGCTATTGTCGATACTTTTTGCGATGAAAACTATGTGATATTTGGTGCAGAAAGTAAGGGGCTTTTAGTTTGGCACAGTTATATTACCGATAAGAAAGATTTGGCTAAGTTCAGAAAATCGAAATATTCTCAAAGTAAAATGGGTGACTCATATCAGCAGGCTAAAGATTTTTTGAATTCTGGAAAGAAAGTGCTTTTTTCTGGAACGCCATGTCAAATTTCTGGATTAAAGGCATTTTTACGTAATACGAATCAGGATAACTTATTAACCGTAGAGGTTATTTGTGAAGGCGTTCCGAGTCCCCTTTATATTCGGAAATATGAGCAATCACTAAAGAAAAAATTTGATGCTTTAATCGAAAGCATTGACTACAGGTATAAGGGACACACTTTTCTCGGAAATCATAAATGGGATTCCCAAATAATGAGAGCTTTGGCGAAAAATAATCGGGGGGCAAGATGGGACTTTGAGATAATGAGGACCACAGTTATGATGAAAGATGAGAAAAAAGTAATTGAGAAAGACCGTTGGTTTAATCCATTTTGGTCTATTTGGTTGAAGCATCTAATGAGTCGTCCTTCTTGCTATAAGTGTCCATTTGCAACGACGGAGAGAGTAGCGGATATTTCGCTCGGCGATTTGTGGGGAGTCCATCTTTATTGCCCAGAACTGTATGGAAAAAACGGTGGGGCTTCCTTGGCTGTTGCTAATACGGATAAAGGCAGGACGGTGTTGCAGGCAGCGGAAGCGGAGATGTATGGGCATGAATTGAAATTTGAGGAATCACTTAAATATCAATCACCGATGCGAAAACACATTGATAGCAACCCAGATAGAGAACAGTTCATGCAGGATTTAAAAGGATCGATGACATATGAGGAGATCAACCAGAAATGGGCAGATAAGCCATCCGTAAGGCTTTTGTGGCAAAAGTATATTTGGGGTAATCGGCAGAAAGTATGGTTATGGAACTTAACTCATCGAAATCAAAAGTGGGAGGATAAATAATATGCTTAATTTTACAGTTGGCCCGGTAATGTCAGATGACGTAGTGCGCGCTATTGGAGCAGAACAGGTTCCATATTTTAGAACGCCTGAGTTCTCTGCTGTCATGCTTGAAAATGAAAAGCTGATGAAAAAGTTTGCGAAGGCTGGCGATGATGCCAGAGTGGTATTTATCACTGGTTCTGGCACGGCAGCGATGGAAGCAACTGTTATGAATGTCTTTGATAAGACGGATAAGGTTTTGGTCGTAAACGGTGGTAGCTTTGGGCAGAGGTTTGTTGAGTTGTGCCAGATTCACGAGATTCCGTACGAGGAAATCAAGCTGGAGAAAGGTAAAGCACTCAAAAAAGAGCAGTTGGATATGTACGACGGGAAAGATTTTACTGGGTCCCTCGTTAATGTACATGAAACCTCAACAGGTGTTCACTACGATATTGAGATGATCAGTGAGTTTTGTAAGAAAAACGGAATTTTTCTGGTCGTGGATGCCATAAGCTCCTTCCTGGCAGACGATTTTGATATGAATAAACTGGGTGTACAGGTAATGATTACTGGTTCCCAGAAAGCATTGGCTTGTCCTCCGGGTGTGTCGGTTATTGTTTTATCTGATGAAGCGGTCAAGCGTGTAGAAGAGCAGGATGTGAAGTGCATGTATCTGAATTTAAAGTCTGCTCTTAAAAACGGCGAGCGGGGACAGACGCCTTTTACACCAGCAGTGGGAACTTTGCGTCAAATCAATGCCCGTTTAAGGGAAATTGAAGCTGCAGGCGGTGTTGAGAGCGAAACAAAGAAAATTGCGGAACTTGCTCAAGATTTTAGAGCTAAGATTAAGGGGCTCCCCCTTGAAATCGTTTCAGAGTCGATGTCCAATGCGGTTACACCGTTGCATCCGCTGAATGTGTCGGCCTATGATGTTTTTATGACACTCAAAGATGAGTATGGTATTTGGATTTGCCCCAATGGTGGAGAAATGAAAGAAACCATCTTCCGTGTAGGCCATATTGGTGCATTGACAAAAGAAGATAACACTACGCTTGTGAACGCTTTTAAAGATTTACAGAAGCGTGGACTTTTGTAAAAGGTGAGAGGAAGCAAGAAATGGTAAAAGTAATTACATACGGAACGTATGACTTGCTTCACTATGGTCACATCAAGCTACTGGAACGTGCAAAAGCACTGGGAGATTATTTGATCGTTGGCGTTACAGCGGATGATTTTGATAAAACCCGTGGAAAAATCAATGTACAGCAGTCCTTGATGGAGCGTATTGAGGCTGTACGTGCCACAGGACTTGCGGATAAGATCATCGTGGAAGAATATGAGGGTCAGAAAATTGATGATATTCGTAGGTACGATGTAGATATTTTCACGGTGGGTTCTGATTGGGCTGGAAAATTTGATTATCTGAATGAATATTGTAAGGTGGTGTATCTTCCGAGAACGGAGGGAATCTCTAGTTCTGAAGTACGGAGTGAACAATGTAAACTTCGTATGGGAATTGTTGGAAAGGCTGCTTTCAGAACAAAATTTGTTGCAGAATCCAAATATGTGAACGGGGTAGATGTTGTAGGCGTTTGCGCCTCCACAAAAAGCGATGAGCCGGAATTTGATGGAATGTTTTTTACAGATGACTATGATTGTCTCTTAAGTAAAGTGGATTCAGTCTATATCGTATCAAAACCTGAAAAACATTATGCAGATACAAAGAAGGCTCTTTTGGCAGGGAAACATGTTCTGTGTGAATCTCCAATAGCTTTAAAAAAAGCAGAATGTGAAGAACTATATGCGCTTGCAAAAGAGAGAGGGCTAGTTCTTATAGATGCGATTAAGACCGCATATTCTACTGCATATGAACGTCTCGTTCTGCTTGCCAAGTCTGGCAAAATCGGGAAAGTCGTTTCAGTTGATTCGGTCTGCACAAGTCTAAGAGACGGCATATCAATAGCAGGAACAGATTTGACACAAAAATGGAATAGTATGTGCGGATGGGCACCAGCAGCATTACTTCCGGTCTTTCAAATTCTAGGAACAGATTATAAGAGAAAAATAATTACAACAAAGTTTCTGGATAAGACTGCTAATATGGATGCTTTCACAAAAATTGACTTCACCTACGCGGATGCTGTGGCCTCAGTCAAAGTTGCAAAGGCTGCGAAATCTGAGGGAGAACTCATTGTTACTGGCACGAAAGGATACATTTATGTTCCTGCACCGTGGTGGAAAACAGATTATTTTGAGATACGCTATGAGAATCAAGAAGAAAATCAGTGTTTCTTTTACCAGCTTGATGGAGAAGGCATCCGATATGAAATTGTTGCGTTTGTAAGATCGATTGAAATCGGAAAGGACATAACCTATATAGGAAAAGAAATTTCGAATTCTATTGTTGAGGTGATTGAGAGCTTCGATAATAGGATTGATATGATAGAGATTTAAGCTAAAGCTGTTGGATTATGCACACGGTTTGATTGGTCTTCCGAGGTCCAATATATTCAAATTCCCGCTGAAAAATAGCTATCCAATTAAGGTGTGTCCTTCCGTATGGAGCTATAACGTAAGATATATAGTGGCCAGTGCAGAAAAAGTCAAAGTATTAATTTGCAAAAATTGGAGAAAGCGTTTGAAGTAATCTATGTGTAGAAAAGATGGCTTCCATAAAGGACAGCTTCAAAAAAATATCAGAAAAAACTCATTACAAGGCTGACTTGTTCTCTGATCTGTGATATACTGGGGCAAACGGGCCCTGACTCTGGGGCCACGGGAGACCGTGGCTCGCAGTCTATCTCCTCCTCATCTTCTTCATCATCGTCCTTAGGCCCGATCCACCCTATGTATACCTCTTTGGCATCCTCGAATTTGAACTAGTCCAGATGCTGCCCGCAACTGCCGCAGAAAAGTTGATACTCATATTCGATGCTGCCTTTGCAGCGAGGGCATTGTGCGCAGGTGGTCTCATCCTTATAGATGTGAACCTCGGTTACTCGCATAGGCCGGCGGTAAGTAGGGGATAGAAGCAGTTCAAGGATGATGGTAGATAGTTTGACATCCGGATTCCAGTTATCATCGAACCAATCGTATTTACTTTTCATTTGGCTTTACCTCCATTGTGTGTTGTGCGAATCATCATGTGTTGCGATAGCACAATGGTAGGATAAAATCTGACGGCTGTACATATAAGTACAGCCTACGCTGCTCGAAACTTTGCACACCTCTTCGTGGTGAGCAGCAGGCAACGATCTTATGATCGGCTGAGATGTGAAGAAGAAAGTGGAAAAAATGGGAAAAAGTACGTTAATCGATTTGATCAATCAAGTACAAGATATTAGAAATTGTTTTACCACTTCTTATCAGACGGTGGTTTCATATCCTGACAGACCACCAAAGCAAAAACAATACCAGACGATTCGAGCGAATAAAGAGTATGCACTTTGGAGAGCTAGAATTGAGGCAGAGTTAGATATGCTGACGCAGGATAGGACTGTGGATGATATATATAAACTATTTGCCTCTATTGAAAAGGGTTACAGCGAATCGTATTATTTTACTCAGTTAGAAGCAAAGTTGACTGTACTCAAAGAGCTGTTATTGAGTGGGAGTATTTCGAGATTGGAGGATGGAATGGGATCAAAGGAGAATAAGGTTTTTATTTCTCATTCTAGTAAGGATGCTGAGATTGTAAAAGCCTTTGTGGAACTTTTAGAAGATATAGGAATGCCGGAGAATTCTATTGTCTGTACCTCTGTACCCGGATATGGCATTCCTGGTGGAAAGAAAATCTATGAATGGTTAAGAGAGCAATTACTCAACTATAATATTCATATGATTTTTATGTTGAGCCACAATTACTATGATAGCGCTGCAAGTTTGAATGAGATGGGAGCCGCATGGTTGGCAAAGACTGAATCAACATTGGTTCTTCTGCCAGGGTTTAGCTTTTCAGACATAAAAGGATGTATTGATCCAAGTGAAATGGGAATCGCTTTAGAAGGAGACATGAATGAGCTAAAGCATAGATTGGGTGAATTAAAGGATAACCTTTGTGAAGAATTTAAATTGTCTCCGATGAGCGCAACTAAATGGGAGAGATACCGAGATGGATTTCTTGGAAAAATTCAATCGAATGTAAGTAAGGAAAGTATACAAGAAGAGAAGCTGGATGATAGTCAGCCGTACATACCAACAGTGGAAAACTATAATAATAAAACGGTTTCAGTAGAGACAGCTTTTCTTTTGGTTTATGCAGCCGCAGGAGACGGGAGAATTCTTAGACTTGCCATATTAGGTTCGCCTGTTCAAGTTTCGACTGCGGGAAAACAATTCATGGCTGATAATTCGCAACGTGAGTCTGCTATATGGCAGGAGGCATTGGATAGTCTCGTTCATTTTGGATGGGTTAAGCCTGTGGGAAGGAAAGGCGAGGTATTCGAAGTGACTGGAACAGGATATACAAAAGCTGATTGGTTAAAGGAAAGCATGTGTATCAACACGGACATTGAGCCATTGGATGAAATAAGGAACTTCGATAGATAGTAGAAGAGCAAAGTGAAAGGTATAATTTGACCATTGGGATGCATGAGCATCCCTTGCGCTGCTCAAAACTTTGCACACCTCTTCGTGGTGAGCAGCAGGCGACGTCTTTTGACGGCTAAGATGTAAAGAAGCTGGTAAAAAAGGGGGATGAAGCGTTGAAAAATGTTGAAGATTGTGATTTTTCGTCTGGAATCTATGAGGAACCATCAGAACAGCTACTGAGTAATAGACAGATTAACATTATAGGAAAATCCAAAAAGAAAGAACAACAAAACAGAATCCTCGCAATTGAAAAGTTAAATAAGAGAACGCTTCAATATATTGCAAATAGCCCAGAGGTTACATTTGACGTTGTGAGCAAAAAGTTCTATGTGGATGGAGCAATCTATCATCAAAGAACATCAGATGAACTTAACCGAACAGCAAATGCATTGGAGCTCTTTTCAGAGGTTAGTTTTAGTGAAATAAATAAACTAGTCGATTCCTTGTACATAAATCCATATTTTGCAATTACTACTGATATTGGAAAGAAAATTTATGATATTGTCTGTGAATGGCCGGGAATGACATTTGATCAGGAATTTTTTTATAGAGCAAGAACGGCGAACAATGCAGATGAAACATATCTGGAACGTGACATGCTAATGCCACCACAGGGAATTCCATCACAGGGTAGATACAACGATTATGGAAGAAGTTGCTTTTATTTCACGGATACTTTTGATGGCGCGATAAATGAGGTTGCCGGACATCAAAGTAAAGATGATGGCTATGTGTATGTTGTTAAGATTAAACCACAGAAATCTGCAAAACTCATAGATTTATCCAAGATGGCAAGCAATAGTTTCATAACTGCAATAAGAAAAGTCGTCACGGATGAAAAAGCTAAAGTAAAAAAAGAATACCTTTTGCCTAATTACATTGCAGGGTGTTGTAGGCAAGCCGGATGGGATGGCATAAAATACCGAGGATCAGGATACAAATGCTATGTTACTTGGAATGATGCATCGATGAAAATAGAAGAGTACTACTCACCGATTAAAATTTCAGAGTGGAAGAAAAGAAAATAATTCGGGAATTGGTAGATTTATTAGATTCCCCAATGGCGACAGATAATAATTTGCGGAAGGAGTTTTGTTTTATGGAAAGAATAACTATGACATTCAATGTTGAGAAGGTGACAGGAAAAGATATTAGCGATTTGTGCAAGTTGCTCTCCATGGGTGGCATTGATTATAAAACGGAAAAAGCAAATCATGTTGGAGATATGGGATTTGACTTTTCACAATTAGCTATCTTAGTTCCTCCATTGGTTGCAGCAGGTCCAACTCTTATTAAAATTTTTGAGTTGTGGGTTAAAAGTAGGAGAGTTGAGTTTACATTAAAAAATGAAAAAACAGGAAGGGTTATGACATATACAGCGGAAAATGGTAAATTTCCAAAGGAAAAAGACATGAAATATTTACTTGAAATTATATATGATGATACGGAAAAGAGTGAGTGAGATTTATGCCGGTTTCAAGTAATTTTGCATTTTATGCAATCTCCACAGGTGAATATACAAATGGAAACAATAATCTCCCCGGTGTAAAAAATTCTATGGAGAGATTGATAAAGATTTTGCAAAAGTATAATAATGTTAGATGGAGTCACAATAAAACGACTGCTGACGCAAGTAAAGAATTCAGTGAGTTTTTAGATTTATATGAGCAAAAAAATAATGAAACTTTGATTGTCTACTTTTGCGGGCATGGTTATCTAACCTCTGATGAGGAAGACCTTTTGCTATCGACTGCTGATACACCTCGAGATGTTGATACGGCTGAAGTAGGGATTCGTTGTAGATGGATTTTATCAAAGTTGAACAAATGTAAGATTCAAAGATATATTTTGATATTAGATTGTTGCTGCAGTGCTGTGATGAGCAGCATGGGAAACAATCAAATTAGCATAAAAAGTATTCAAGAGGAGAATTTGCATGGAGGTGCAATTTTAACAGCAACGAATAATCTGTTCATGCCAGCTAAGGAACTTGAAATTGACGGAGAATCCCATGCGGCATTTACATTCTTTTTTACCAAGGCACTTAAAAACCAATTAGAAAGAGCTGAGAGAAATAAAGGAAATGTAACATTGAAAGGAATCTATGGTGACTTGCTATCGATGATTAAAAAGTCACAGTATTCTGCCTACATTCCAAATCCTCAGCTAAAATGCACAAGTGAAATACAAGATGTTCCATTGTTTACTTATAGGGATAGTGTAGCAAATAAAAGCGATAGAAATAGGGAGTTCAGTCTACTTTTAGTTAAGTCGGCAATTGATTTTCCTATTAAAGATTACGATTTCGGCGTTCCATTGGGGCTGTGGTTGTTAAAAAGTTACTTTAATTTGCAGGGAACGAAAATAAATGTTCAGGTGTATGATGAGAGATTGGAGCTGAGAAAGGGCTCTGTAAGCAAATTTGAGGATATTATACAAGACTATGATATGATCGGGGTTAGTATTTGCTCATGTGAGGTTCCACCAGCTATAGAAAAACTAAGGATTGCAAAACAAAAGGGTAAAATAACATTTGTCGGAGGAATCTTTTGCTCCAGCAATGAAAAATATCTTCTTGAGTATTCATGCATAGATTATGTGATCCCCGGTGTTAGTACAGTTCCATTATATAAGCTCTCTCAGGAATTGGCAAAACAGGGCCATGTTGATGAGGGGGGGACGGTCGATTATATAACTGGGGTAATAACGAAGAAGAACTTAGATAATTTGACTGTTTGGAAACCATCTCAACTTCCAGACATAGAACTACGTACATGGAAGGAGATTGTAGCCGAATATGGGGATTTTCTCGATGGAAAAATTGATGTTTTTACAACGAGAGGATGTAATCGCCATTGCGCATTCTGCTCGGTACAAAAGGAATGCCAGCAACGCATTTATCAAAGAGATGAAAATAGTATTATAAAAGAAGTGGTCTTTCTGTATGATGCTGGATTTCGTAGATTTTCAATTAAAGATGAAGACTTCTTTTTGTATGGAAAAGATAGACTGTTTAACATTATAAAAAAATGCCATGAGAAATGTAATGAAATTACATTTAAGATTCGAGCGCGCGCTGATGAAATGATAAACCAAGATATAGATTTAAAAACACTCTATGAATATGGAGTGAGAGAAATTCAGTATGGTTTAGAAACATTGGACGAAACATTACTTAGAAAGGTTAGAAAGGGGTGCCGATATGATTCAAAAGATTTGAGCGATTTGATAAGAAAAACTACAGAGTGTAATATTGTGGCGAACTGTTCATTTATCTTAGGGATAGGTGGAGAGACAAAAGAGTATTATCATAGTTTGATCGATTTTTTTAGAAACCTAAATGTTGACAGAAAATACTTAAAAATATATATTAATTTTATGACGCCTCATCCGTATAAAAATGAGTTTCCAAATGGAGAGTATAAGCTCATAACCACAGATTTGAAGTATTTCACACATAAGGTCCCAGTGGCATTCCCTGAAGGGATGAACCGGATTACAAGAAAAGAAATGTTGGATACATATACGTGTATCGTTTCTGAATATCAAATGGAGCGTTATAACCCTAAAATAGATTCTAAAATTCGCAAGAAATTTGTTGAAGGAATCGGTGTCCCAGCAATTATGCCTCGATATGGAAAGGACTGGCCAGATGATAACTGATTTTCGCTGTAAATATATTCTCCCTGCAGAAACACAGGGGGCAATTGTTGAGATTGTAAATACTCGTACGGAGTCCTCTCGCATTATTATGGATAATGTAATCATGACACGGACGATTTATCAACTACATGATTTGTTGAACTCAGAAAAACAGAATCAACATAGATGGCTTAGAATAAGAGTTGGGGATATCGATTGCGAGAATAATTCTAAATGTACAATAACATATAAAAAGAAAACCGGAAATCATAATCCAGAGGAAGCGAAGCTGGAGGTTGATGATTTTTATGAAGCTAATCATATGTTTGAGCTTTTGGGTTTTTCCCGAACATCTAGGCAGGAAACGAAACGAACGAAGTATGTATGTCTTTATGAAGGAATTAAATATGTGATATGTTTTGATACATGGCCTGGATTGGAAGAAATGCTTTTTTTAACAATAGAACCGGGTACCAATGCAGAAAAGGCAGATGTTGAGAGTTTTATTGATTTGCTTGGTATAGAAACTTCAAAAATTAAAAGAAAAAAGGTTGATGTAGATACAGAATATATGACAAAGTACGGAAAACCAGCAAGTTTGATTGAGGATTTACAGTTTGACTTTTTTGATTTGAAACCGATTGGCTTGATTGAATCGGAAAAATAATCATCATTGTTGGTGGAGGTAACAAAAATGCCCAGAACCAAAGGAAGCAAGAACAAGCCCAAGACCGCAAAAGCAACC